>ERZ791624.193-NODE-193-length-45205-cov-2.153865_pt1 | contig 45205 bp, 41 predicted proteins | sample MGYA00510058_ERZ791624 | MGnify/ENA primary metagenome ERZ791624 (study PRJEB30046, sample SAMN00715158) | human gut metagenome | study: EMG produced TPA metagenomics assembly of the A metagenome-wide association study of gut microbiota in type 2...
CGTGCACGATTCACCAATGTACGGTCGGCATCCGAAAGTTCTTCCATACCAAGGATAGAAATAATATCCTGTAATTCCTTGTACTTCTGAGGATTTCCTGAACCTTTCTTGCTACCTCATAATGCTCCTCACCTACAATGTCCGGCTCAAGAATTCTTGATGTAGAATCAAGAGGGTCTACTGCCGGGTAGATACCCTGTTCAACTATCTTTCTTGAAAGAACTGTAGTTGCATCCAAATGTGAGAATGTTGTTGCAGGAGCTGGGTCAGTAAGGTCATCGGCTGGTACATATACAGCCTGTACGGAAGTAATAGATCCGTTCTTTGTGGAAGCGATTCGCTCCTGCAGCTCACCCATCTCCGTAGCCAGTGTCGGCTGATAACCTACGGCTGACGGCATACGTCCAAGCAGTGCGGATACCTCTGATCCGGCCTGTGTGAAACGGAAAATGTTATCAATGAAGAGAAGCACATTTTTATGCTGCTCATCACGGAAATACTCAGCCATGGTAAGTCCGGTCTCAGCGACACGCATACGACCCCTGGCGGCTCATTCATCTGTCCAAACACTAAGGCTGTTTTTTCAAGTACACCGGATTCGCCCATTTCAGTCCACAGATCATTTCCTTCACGGGAACGCTCCCCGACACCGGTGAAAATGGAATATCCACCATGCTCTGTTGCAATATTACTGATCAGCTCCTGGATCAATACGGTTTTACCTACACCGGCTCCACCGAACAGACCAATCTTACCACCCTTTGCATATGGAGCCAGTAAGTCAATGACCTTGATACCTGTCTCTAAGATTTCCTCTGCAGGGTTCTGATCTTCAAATGCTGGCGGCTCTCTGTGGATTACCCACTTTGGAGCATCCCCGATCGGCTTTCCGTCATCAATTGTTTCTCCTAATACGTTGAACAGACGTCCCAGTGTTGCCTCACCAACGGGTGTCTTGATACCGCTTCCGGTCGCGATGACTTCCATATCACGGTGAAGTCCTTCACTGGCTGCAAGCATAATACAGCGTACCGTATTATTACCGATATGCTGTGCAACCTCCATGATACATTTTTTGTCACCATTTTGTACTTCCAGAGCGTCTCTGATTGCAGGCAATTCTTCGTCTTCAAATTCAACGTCCACAACAGGTCCCATAACCTGTATGATTTTTCCTGTTTTCATCCTAGGCCTCCATTATCTCTTTTTCTTGCGCTTCTGGGATTTTGCTCCCGCAATTACCTCTGTAATCTCCTGGGTAATCGCTGCCTGTCTGGCACGGTTATACATGATATCTAACTCATGAAGCATATCCTTTGCGCTGTTGGTTGCTGCCTCCATCGCCATCATACGAGCATTCTGCTCACAGGAGAAGGATTCTACCAGCGCACCATAAACAAATCCTACCACATAATCCGGAACAATACGATTCATCACGGCATCTGCCGATGGACGAAGCGCAAGCTCCTCACGTCTGACATCCAGCGGGATCTCCACATCGTGGAAATCGGCTTTCTTCAGCGGAAGCAGCTGCAGCATCTCTGCTTCTTCCTGCATCGCATTGACCATTGAGGTATAAATGATATAGATTTCATCAAAATCTCCCTGTCGGTAACCTTCGAGAAGTTCCTCAGAGATATTTCGTGCACGGTTCAATGTCGGATTCTGGATCGTATAATGGAACTGTTTATTGATCTCAATTCCACGTTCCTCAAAATAATGTCTTCCAACCTCACCAAGCACATACAGCTGACGTTTTGGATGTTTTGCCAGTTCCTCTTCCGCAATCTTTAAAATATTGTGGTTGTAAGAGCCTGCCAGTCCCTTATCTGCCGTAACTACCATATAAGCGATCCGTTTTTCTTCTTCCGGAATCTCATCTGTGGACCTAAAATAAATACTGTCCAGATCCGGCAAATGCCGCAGAATACGGCTCATCTCAGATTGCAGGGTAAAGAAATACGGTTCTGTGTCCGTCAGCATTTTTTTAGATTTCTTTAATTTCGAAGAAGAAATCATGTACATTGCATTTGTAATCTTTAATGTATCATTGATACTCTTCATTCGATCCTGAATTTCTTTTGCATTTGCCATCGTAACACCTGCTTACTGTTCTGCTGCGAACTCTGCTGCAGCATCTTTGATTTTCTGTCTCAGTTCATCGGATAAAGCTTTTGTCTGCTCAATTTCTTTTCCGATCTCCGGATGTTTCAGATCCATGAAATCCAGAATATCTTTCTGATACTGTTTTACCTGTCTGGTAGGTATCTTATCGAATACACCGTCCGTTGCCATGCACAGGGTTAATACCTGCTCATGCATGGAAAGCGGATGACTCAGCGGCTGCTTCAACAGCTCCATCAGAGCTTTTCCGTGCTGCAGCTGTGCTTTTGTTGCATCATCCAGATCAGAAGCAAACTGTGTGAACACTTCCATCTCACGGTACTGTGCCAGATCGATACGGATACTACCGGATGCTTTCTTCATTGCCTTTGTCTGGGCTGCACCACCGACTCGGGATACGGAAAGTCCTACGTTTACGGCTGGTCTCATACCTGCGTTGAACAGGTTGCTCTCGAGGAAAATCTGACCATCGGTAATGGAAATAACGTTGGTAGGAATATATGCGGAAACATCACCGGCCTGTGTTTCAATAATCGGCAGTGCGGTGATGGAACCGCCACCTAACTTGTCACTCAGATGACTGGAACGCTCAAGCAGTCTGGAGTGTAAGTAGAATACATCACCAGGATAAGCCTCACGTCCCGGGGAACGCTCAAGCAGAAGGGAAATTGCACGGTATGCAACCGCATGCTTGGACAGATCATCATATACAATGAGAACATCCTTGCCCTTGTGCATAAAATATTCTGCCATGGCAGTTCCTGCATATGGAGCTATGTACTGTAAAGATGCCGGATCACTGGCTGTAGAAGATACTACGATGGAATAATCCATGGCATCATGTTTCTTTAATGTATTTACAATCTTTGCAACGGTAGATGCCTTCTGACCAATGGCAACGTAAATACAGATTACATCTTTGCCTCTCTGGTTGATAATGGTATCTGTTGCAATGGATGTCTTACCGGTCTGACGGTCACCAATGATCAACTCACGCTGTCCACGTCCGATTGGGAACATGGAATCGATGGAAAGAATACCTGTTTCCATTGGTGTATCTACACTTTGTCTGTCAATAATACCAGGAGCTTCCTGCTCGATCGGACGATAATCATCCTCTTTTACATCCCCGTTTCCATCGATCGGCTCACCGAGTGCATTGATTACTCTGCCCACAAATGCATCACCGACTGGAATACCGGCTTTCTTCTTGGTACGAACCACTTTGGTTCCTTCTTTGATTCCGGTGTCACGACCAAAAAGAATAATACCGATTTCATTTTGTCTGACATCCTGAACCATTCCTTTGACTCCGTTTTCAAAGGCTACGATCTCACCGTACATTGCATGATCAATTCCGTATACGGTAACGATTCCATCACCGACCCAGATGACCTCACCTGTCTCACGGCTTTCCTCATCCCAATTGATATTTTCGATCTCACCCTGAATAATGGAGATAATATCTGTTGCACTAATAGCGCCCAAAGGGGTCACCTCCCTGTAAGTTTTCTTTCTAACTGACGCAGACGTCCTTCATAACTGTGGTCAAACTCTTTGTATCCAACCTTAACGACATAGCCACCAATCAGTGACTCGTCTATGCTCTGCGTCAGGGTAATTTCACTATCCGGATAATTTTTATCCAGAATTGCTTTTGCCTCTTTCTCCTCATCTTTGCTTGGAGCCTCGGCATAAACCAGGTCCGCACGAACCACGTGATGCATCTGATCCCAGTATCTATAATAATATTGGAAAATGTCCTGCATCTCGTCCATGTTGCCAATCCGGCACATGATCTTCATGTAACGAACCAGCACGTCCTCTGTCGTTTCCAGTGCAAATACCTGATCAATAATTTCGTACTTTTTTGCTGCCGGTACGACCGGGCTCGTCAGAACTTTCTGCAGTTGCGGTGTCATAAAGAAAAGCTTTTCTGCTTTTTCGACATCCTCTCTGCTGACAGACAGCCGGTATAATACCTTGGCACTATTTACTGCTGCCTGCGTCATGTGCTTCACCCGTCTTCATAATCTTCTTAGCAGCCAGCAAAGCAAGTTCTGCGATTTTTGCCTGAGCATCTCTGGTTGCCTTTTCCTGCTCATTTGCAATATCACTCTTTGCTTTTTCAAGCATATGATCTGCTTCTGCCCTGGTTGCTTCCATTTTACTGTTATATTCTTCCTGTGCACGCGTCTTTGCATCGAGAATGATCTGATCCGCCTTTTCTCTGGCACCCTTTAACTGATTCTCATACTCACTCTTCATCTGCGCTGCATCGTCCTGCTGTTTTTGGGCATCCTCGAACTGTTTGTTGATCATTTCTTCCCTCTCATGAATGACATTCATGACCGGCTGAAACAAAAACTTACGAAAGATTGCATATAAAACAAGCAGATTTACGATCGTCCACAAGATATCCCATGGATTTAAACTCAGCATGTTTACTGCTCCTTTCTTAATGTAATAATTACGCAGGTAATCATTATTTTAAGAAAAGAATGATAAGTAATGCAATAACGAAACCGTAAATAGCGGTTGCCTCGGCAAGTGCACAACCAAGAAGTAATGCTTTGGAAATCTTACCTTCTGCTTCCGGCTGTCTTGCGATAGCGTCTACTGCGGAACCTGTTGCCTTACCGATTCCAAGACCTGCTCCGATACCTGTTAATACTGCTACTCCTGCTCCGATTGCTACAAATAATGATGCTGACATAATGTTTTCTCCTTTTCTTTTCTCAGTTAATTAGTGTGTTACTCCGTTGCTTCCTTGATGAACAAGCCTGTAAGGAATACAAATACGTATGCCTGAATCAGTCCGTCAAAAATATCAAAGTAACAACTGAATATTGCTGGAAGTACGGGTGGAACCACCATCTTCAGTAACTCCATAATAACGAAGGAACCAAGTACATTTCCAAACAATCGCATACAAAGTGATAATGGTTTGATGAATATCTCAAGAATGTTAATTGGAAGAACTACAGGCATTGGTTCCGCAAAACTCTTTAACCAGCCTTTGGTACCTTTCTTTCTCACTCCTGCTGCTTCAATTAAGATGATACTCATCAATGCAAGCGCTACCGTGACATTCATGTCTTTGGTCGGCGGCTTGAAGCCTAATAGGCCGATGAGGTTGGCAATTCCTATGTAGATGGCAACTGCTGCCAGGTACGGAATGTACGCTTTACCGTTTTCTCCTATCGTGTCCTCAAAGAATCCATACAGTTTTGAAACAGCAAGTTCAAGTACTACCTGCTTACGGCTTGGGTTTTCCACTTTTGATGTTTGGATTCACAACTTAAACCCCTCCCACAAGACCCAGACACAAAAGAAGAATGACCGCCATGATGATCCATGTAACAACAACCGATTCATAGATCGGAATGCCACCAAACAGCGGGATTGTAAAGACGGTATCGCAATTCAGCTCCTCCATCAGATTCTTTACCAACGCATCCAACAGTCTCACTTCCTTTCTTAACTTTTGAATCAAAAGCTATTATATTTGTCATATTGTAAAAAGTAAAACGTTTTTTTTATATAAACTATATGTCATATTTGTATATTTCTCATATGGTCATACACTTTATATATAAAAAAAGGCGTCGTACATACATTACGACGCCTTTGCTCTACCCACTGTGGTATTCTACCCCTTTCTTCCAAAAAATGCAAGCACAAAAAAACTAATTTTCGGCAAAGAACTCCGAAAGAACTTCTTTCAGCGTATTTGCAGACTCATGCAGTTTGGAAACTTCCTCCTGATCCAGATCGATTGGAACCTTGGTTTCATAGCCATCGCGGCCAACGATACACGGCAGACTTAACACCACGTCTGAGATTCCATACTCTCCGTGCAGCATGGTCGAAATCGGCAGAATGGATTTTTCATCTCTTATGATTGCTTCGCAGATGCGCTTAACTGACATGGCAATTCCATAATATGTGGCTCCTTTTTTGGAAATAATCTCATAGGCACTCTGTTTTACCTCCGCGGCGATACGTTCCGTTGCTTCCATATGATTATAGTGCCCCCGCATCTCACAGAAATTGTCCAGCGGTATTCCGGATATATTCGCACTGCTCCATGCCGCAATCTCACTGTCCCCGTGTTCTCCCACGATAAAAGCATGTACACTTCTGCTGTCCACTCCCAGATGCTGTCCCAGATGATACTTCAGTCTGGCAGAATCCAGCACAGTTCCGGAACCAATTACCCGGTTTTCCGGATAACCGGACAGTTTCTGCGCCGTGTAAGTCAGAATATCTACCGGATTTGCAACAATCAGAAGAATTCCTTCAAAATCTCTTTTTGTAATTTCCGGAATAATCGACTGGAAAATTGCAATGTTTTTGTTTACCAGATCCAGCCGCGTTTCGTCCGGCTTCTGATTTGCACCTGCTGTAATTACAATAATGGCTGCATCCGCAATATCATCATAATCTCCGGCATAAATCTGCATCGGTCTTCCAAACGGAATTCCGTGTACGATATCTTCGGCTTCCCCTTCTGCTTTCTGATGGTTTGCATCCAAAAGCACCATCTCGGTAAATAATCCGCTCTGCATCAGGGCGAATGCAGATGCAGAACCGACAAATCCACATCCGATAATTGCTACTTTTCCTGTTTTAATTTACTCATATGGTTACCTCCTTCCAGGCACAAAAATTCTCTACAATATAGTCTGCCTCTTTTCCGTCATCATTTTTCGGGGAAATATTGGAATTTACATAAAACACCGGCATTCCGACACCTTTTGCACCACCGACATCACAACGGCTGTCATTCCCGATATACAGGGAATGAGACACATCCAGCTTATGCCGCTCCAACAATATATGAAAGAAACGTTTGTCCGGTTTTTTCGTGTGATAATCCGAAGAAATCAAAATATCATCAAAATATTTTGTAATGCCTAAAACATTCATTTCATATGCGGTAAAAATGCGCTGGGCATTCGATAACAGATACACTTTTTTGTCCATTTTTTTCAGACTGGCAAGCATCTGCTGTGTCCCCGGATACAAACGGACATAATCGGTAGACAGCGCACGGAAAAACTGTCCAGTATGTATGGCAAGGGTCTTATCGGCCACGATCCCTTTTTCCTGATACAGTTTTTCAAACACTTCCCCGATCTCAATCTCTGGAGATGCCTCATGCGTATAATGCCTGTCCTCTTCCAGCGTCTTTTCAACGCGCGCTCACAGTCGCTGACAAGTGCCGCATAGCGCTTCTGCAATTCCTTCGGTTCATAAATGGCCCCGTAATATCCAAAAAACAATGCCAGTTTCTCCCACAGTTTTGGAAAATCTTCCTCTGTGTGGATATCCACCAGTGTCCCGTACAGATCGAACACATAATTGTCGTACTGCACCGGCAACACGGCTTCCTGCAAATATTCTCCCATGTTAATTTCTCCCTTTTGTGATCTTTTACGTGCAAATTATACCAGATTTTCCCTGTACCTGTAAGTGGTAGCTACAACATTTTTCTGCGAAGTTTTTCCAATATCTTCCGCTCACTGCGCGATACGGATACCTGATTTTTCCCCATGCGCTTTGCTGTTTCTGCCTGGGAAAGATTGTCCATATAGCGAAATTTTATCAGCTGTGCTTCTTCCTCCGGCAGCTGGTCGATCGCCTGTTTCAATGCAATATGATTCAGAAGCGGAGTTTCAAACCGGTGATTATCCTCCAGCTTTTCTTCCAAAGTCAGCACTTTTCCGTCATTTTCCGTCACCGGTCGTGAAAAAGAATCCACCTCTCTTCCTGCTTCCATTGCCACCACCAGATCTTCAATGGCAATTCCTGTCTTTTCCGCCAGTTCCTGCAATGTCGGCTCCTTATTTTGTGTCTTTTTCATCTGTTCTCTGACAATTGCTATTTTTCTTGCATGTTCTTTCATCTGGCGACTCGTATGAATCATACCGTCATCCCGTAAAAATCTCCGGATTTCCCCCATAATAAGCGGAACCGCATAGGTAGAAAAAGAGTAGGATAGCGAAGTGTCAAACCGGTCGATCGCCTTGATCAGACCAATCACTCCGATCTGTGTCAGATCCTGCAAATCGGTTCCCCGGTTTGCAAATCGTTTCGCCACCATATAAACCAGCCCCATATTCTCGGTTATCATCTGCTGCCTGATCTTCCGGTCTCCCTGCTGCGCCCTCTGGATGTTCTGTCGTCCATTTCCTCTTTTGCCGGTATCTTACTGCTCACGTTCCCTTTCTATGTATTTCCACATAACCACACGTGTTCCTTCTCCTTTTTTTGACCGTACCTCAATCCGATCCATAAATGCCTCCATAAAGGAAAAGCCCATACCGGAACGTTCCAATTCCGGTTTTGTAGTAAAAAAAGGCTGCAATGCCTGTTCAAGATCTTCAATTCCAACTCCGTGATCTTCCACCGTTACCACCAATTGCTGACCGTTTTGGTCACAGGTCAGTTCCACCTGTTTCGTTTCATCTTCGTATCCATGGATAATGGCATTTGTCACAGCCTCACTCACTGCTGTCTTTACATCTGCAATCTGCTCCAGCGTCGGATTCATATTTGTCATAAATGCGGTCACAACCATGCGTGCCAATCCCTCATTTACGGATTTTGCATCAAAATGAACCTGCATATGATTTTCCTGCACCATTTTATTTTTCCTCCTCTTCCAATGAAATAATCTGAAACAACCCGGATTTTTCAAATATTTTATACACCCGTTCTCCCAGATTTACCGCTGTCACTTTTCCTGCATGCATGTCCATCGTCTTTTTTCTTCCTATTAATATACCGATTCCGGAACTGTCCATAAAATCAGTCCCCGCAAAATCAAATACAATCCTGTGAACATGCCAGCTTTCTGCCAGCAGATCTATTTCCCTGCTCATATTGCCTGCCACATGATGATCCACCTCCCGCGGCATCGGCACAATCATGCAGTCCGCTTTCTTTCGATATGCTGCTTCCATATAAAACCTCTTCCTTTCCCTTACTTCTTTATAAATAAGCAAAAAAAGACACCGACAGTAACCTGTACTGTAGTGTCTTTTGTAATGCAATGTGTTCCTTTTTATTCCTGTGCGTCTACATAATTCTGTGACGTTCTCGCCCGCTCCGTATCCGGATAATTTTCAATTACATACTGATAATACGGTTTTGCAGATTTCAGGTCCCCGTTTTTCCGGTAGGACTGTGCCAGATAATAGGCAGCTGATCCGTCCTGGAAATCTTTCTGCTCATCCGTAATCTGTTTTAATGTATCGATGGCGTCCTTATACTTTCCACGGGAGTACAAACTATAGCCTTCCTTGTAAAGCTGATTCAGATACTTATCCTGTACCTCCCCATTGATATCATCATATATGGTTTTAGCTTTGTCGGACAGATACTTCGTCTTTACTTTATCCAGTGTCTTTCCCGCAGTCGTCACATCCTTTGATCCATAATAGGAAACACATGCCTGCAGAAGATTTTCATAAGTGGATATCTGAACCTTGACCTTTTCATTGTTGGTCGTCTGCTCTTCCAGCTGATTTTTCAGATCCTCCACCTGCCCTTCCAGATCTTTGATTGTCTGTCCATTCGTGGAAATGGTATCACTCGCTTCAACCAGTTTTCTCTGTGCATCTTCTTTTGCCTTGTTGCGAACGCTCGGCACGATCAGAAATGCGGTAATCGCAGTACCCACAATCAGTCCGATCACAATATATACCAGTGTTGCCCCAATCGAAGATTCCTTAAACCGCTTCGGCATGATAATGGTCTCATTTCCACTTTGATAAGAAATCAGATCATCATCCTTCGGCTTTTTGGAAGGACTTTTTTCCTTCAGTCTTGCATTCACTTCGCGCAGATAACGCAGGGTGGTTGTATTATTTGTATCAATCTTTCCCGCATTGCGCAAAGTTTTTTTTGCCAGTTCCAGCTTATTGTCCTGCAGATAAAGAAGCGCCAGCAGCTGATGTGCCTTGACAAGCTTCGGATTCAGCGAAAGTACCTTTTTCAGCTGGATAATTGCCAGATCCCGACTGTCCTGCTTGCAATAGTGCAATGCCTGGTTATATTTTTTAATCGTCTGATTTACGGAATCCAATCTTCCCCGGTCCTGCTGGATCTCATCAAGATAATGACTGGCAAGATTGTCCTTCGGCTGATAACTGCGGCTGATCACCCATTCACTTAAGGCATCTACCACTTCTCCTGTCTCGCAATAAATCAATCCCAGAAGATTTCGTGCATCAATATTATATTTATTAAACTTCAGACTGTTTTTCAGGCTGACAATCGCTCCGGAAAGATTTCTCACGCCCGCCTGTTCCAGCCCCAGATTATAATACGCGTTGGAAATGTGACGCACTTTCAAAAATACGGAAAGATCTGCTCCGCAATTCGGGCAGCGCTTTGCATTCCCAACCTCCTGTCCACATTTATAACAAATCATTTCTTCCTCTTTTTCATTACTGTCCTAACTGCTGGCCATTCTGACGTACATCACGCAATATTTCGGTAATAATATCCGTTACGTCTGTCAGATCATGGTTATAAATTGCAGCCTCGGCTTCTTCTACTTCCAGACTCGGCTGAAAATTCTTCAGCTCTTTTTCAAAATTAATCATTTCTCCTGCTCCTTTTTGCGATATACAGGTTCTGCGTTCCCATGTATCTTAATTATAATATAGTGCATTGGATATGCAAGTAAATTTATTCGCATTATTTCTCGGAAATATTACAGAAACTGCATCTGTTTACTTGAGAGAGATCATCACAACCCCTTCTTTTTTCTTCTGGAAACAAACGGATTCCTGCAGTTCTTTTACGGTAAGCGTCTGCTGGTCAATGGTTACAACACATCCGGAATACACTTTGCGTACGACACTGATCTTTGCATTTTCCCCGCGTTTGACCAGTTCTTCCAGACGATCTACCGCTTTTTGGCTTTCAGCAATATCTGCCTGCGTTTTCATTTTGGCACGAAGAAGCTCGGTTCTGCGCGGATCTTTCGATACATCAATTCCTTTTTGCGCAGCCACCAGTTCAAACTGTTTCAGCCCGGTGGTAATCTTCTTGATCACTTCCCCATTTTCTTCAATGGATTTCTGCAGATCCGACAGTTCCTGCCGCATCTGCGCACTGACTCCGACATACACCTGTGTCTTTACTTCCGTGGAATTTCCGATTACATTCACATCCATTCCACTGATTGCGTAGGCATATCCGCCAATGATACTTCCCTTTTTTCCGGTTACATAAATATGATCAAAACTGATCATATGACTGTCTAATGCATAAGTCACTTCAATAAAGCCATCGGCTTTCACCTTACAGTATTCGAAAAATTTTGCGGGGATATTCCCGCCTGCACGAATACTGGTCTTGTTTCCACCGAGAACACCGCTTCGCAGGACAATATCTTTTCCCGCTTCAATCACACAGTTCTCGCAGATACCGTCTACCGTGAGACTTCCACTCGTACTTACCTTTGCCCCCGGTTTGATTCCACCGTGGATTACAACATCTCCGTGATATTCCACATTTCCTGTACCGATTCCCACATCACCGGGAATTTCATAAACTGCGGATATCCGGATCTTTCCGTTTGACATTTCAATCTTTCCAGACAGGTCTGCAATATAAGTACTTCCGTCTTCTGTACAGTGAAATCCTTTTCCGCGGAGTGGCTGCAATGGCTTGCCACGGACTGCCAGTATCGGCTTTCCCGAAACATTCATCCCGTTTACCGCCTCGGTTGGTGGATAGTAGGTGGCAATTGCCTGACCTTCTTTTACCATCTCCACTGTACGGATGCTCCAGTAATCTATGGAACCATCCTCCTTGACCTTTGGTTTTCCATCCACATCCGGATTGAAATGAAGTTCATAGCGGCCGTTTTCTGCATTGACCGGTGGCTGTCCTTTTGCAATACATACATCTCTCATGTACACTCCGCCATCGATCATCTCCTGGATCGCCGCTTCGTCAATTCCATTGGTTACCCGCTGGGTGCGGATATACCGCACCAGCTCTGATAATGTGTACCCCTCTCCGGCCTCCGGTGGCTGCAATGTCAAATATGCTTCCATACTATCCTGTGAAATCCGGACAACCGCACCTCTCATTGAAATATCTTCCATGGCATTTTCCCCTCTCTGCTATAGAAATCCGAAACCATTTATTTCATTTGTGCCAGCCGCGCTTCTACCTGAGCCATCATCTGCTCATACTTTGCCAGCTTGTCTTTCTCTTCCTGTACCTTTTCCGGTTTTGCGTTATTTAAGAATTTTTCATTGGAAAGCATGCCCTTAGAACGTGCAAGTTCCTTCGTCAGCTTATCTTTTTCTTTATGCAAACGCTCTTTTTCTTTTTCAAAATCTACCAGATCCTCCAGTGGCAGATAAAGAACTGCTCCCGGAATCACAACGGAAACCGCATCCTCACTGATACCGTTTTTGTCTGCCTGTACTATAATCTCGCTGGTAGAAGCAAGATTTACATATACTTCCTTATTTTCTTCAAAAACAGTGCGAAGCCCTGCATCCTCAGATGTAATATAAAGCTTTGCCTTTCTTGATGGCGGAACATCCATTTCTGTGCGGACATTACGGATTCCCTTAACGAGATCCTTACAGTGCTCAATGGCAGATTCCTCTGCCGGGAAGTTCCACTCTTCTTTGTACTCCGGCCACTTGGAGAGCATAATCGTCTCTTCCTCTGACTGTAATGTACAGAAGATTTCTTCTGTGATAAATGCATATACGGATGTAACAGTTTCAATGCCTCGGTCAGTACGGTCTTTAAGGTCCACAGTGCTGCATTGGCAGATACCGGATCTTCATCCTTTTTATAGGTACGGACTTTTGCGATCTCAATGTACCAGTCACAGAACTCATCCCAGATGAAATCGTATACTTTCTGTACAGCAATTCCGAGTTCAAATTTATCCATATTTTCTGTGGCATCTTTAGCAAGGGTATTCACCTTGGAAAGAATCCACTTGTCTGCTGCATGTAACTCATCCTTTGACGGCGTATGGAGTTCAAATCCATCCAGATTCATCATGATAAAACGGGATGCATTCCATACTTTATTGGCGAAGTTACGGGATGCCTCCACACGCTCCCAGTAGAACCGCATGTCATTTCCCGGTGCATTTCCGGTAATCAGTGTCAGACGAAGTGCATCTGCGCCATACTTGTCAATGACTTCCAGTGGATCAATACCATTGCCCAGTGATTTACTCATCTTGCGTCCCTGGGAGTCACGTACCAGTCCGTGGAACAGTACGGTATGGAACGGTGCCTTACCCATCTGCTCATATCCGGAGAAAATCATACGGATAACCCAGAAGAAATAATATCGTATCCGGTTACCAGCACATCGTTCGGATAGAAATAATCCAGATCCTCGGTCTTTTCCGGCCAGCCTAACGTAGAGAATGGCCACAGTGCAGAAGAAAACCAGGTATCAAGCGTATCCGGATCCTGTGTCATATGTGTACATCCGCACTTCGGACACTTGCCAGGATTTTCGATGGATACTACCATCTCGCCACAGTCATCACAGTACCATGCCGGAATGCGGTGTCCCCACCACAGCTGACGGCTGATACACCAGTCACGGATGTTGTCGGTCCAGTTAAAGTAGGTCTTGTCCATACGCTTTGGAAGAAGTTTGATATCTCCGTTCTTCACACCTTCCACAGCCGGCTTGATCATCTCATCCATCTTTACAAACCACTGCTGCTTAATCATCGGCTCAACCGTTGTATGACAGCGGTCATGCACACCGACATTGTGGGAATGTGGAACAACTTTTACCAGAAGTCCCTCTTTCTTAAGATCATCCACCAGTGCTTTCCGGCACTCGTAGCGGTCCATTCCGGCATATTTTCCGGCTTTTTCATTCATCGTTGCATCGTCGTTGATGACAACAATTTCTTCCAGATTATGACGCTTTCCAACCTCAAAATCGTTCGGGTCATGTGCCGGAGTGATCTTTACGCATCCGGTTCCAAATTCCTTGTCTACATAAGCATCTGCGATCACCGGTATTTCGCGGTCCGTCATCGGAAGCTTTAAAGTCTTTCCGACAATATCCTTATAACGCTCATCCTCCGGGTTTACTGCCACCGCAGTATCACCAAACAGTGTCTCCGGACGTGTGGTAGCGATCTCTACAAAACGTCCTTCCTCTCCAACAACCGGATAATTGATATGCCAGAAAAATCCATCCTGTTCTTCATGCTCAACTTCCGCATCGGAAATGGAAGTCTTACATACCGGACACCAGTTGACAATACGGGAACCTTTATAAATCCAGCCCTTCTTATATAACTTGGTGAATACTTCCTGTACCGCATGGGAACATCCTTCATCCATCGTAAAGCGCTCACGCTGCCAGTCTGCGGAAGAACCAAGTTTGCGCAGCTGCTTTACAATACGTCGCCGTATTCTTTTCTCCACTCCCAGCACTTATCCAGGAACTCTTCACGGGTCAGGTCCGCCTTATTGATGCCCTGCTCTTTTAAACTCTGGATCACCTTTACCTCTGTAGCAATGGATGCGTGATCCGTACCCGGCTGCCACAGTGCATTGTATCCCTGCATTCTCTTGTAGCGGATCAGGATATCCTGCATGGTATTATCCAGTGCATGTCCCATGTGAAGCTGACCGGTAATATTTGGCGGTGGCATCACAATGGTAAACGGTTTCTTGCTGCGGTCTACTTCTGCATGAAAATACCCATTGTCCTCCCACTTCTTATAGAGACGATCCTCTATATCTTTCGGATCGTATGTTTTACTTAATTCTTTGCTCATGTGTTCCTCCTTCATATAAATGAAACGCCCTCTGTACAGAAAGCCTTTTCTTTTTCTGCACAAAGGGCGAAAACTCTCGCGGTACCACCTTTGTAATACTCATCATGTCCTTTAACGGGGACGATCCGGGAATGCCTACAGGGCAATGTACCACATTCAACATTCCAGTTCCGGAGCTACCTTCCACACTGCATCCTGTGGATATCTTACAGCCATTGCAGGAACATTCTGCACGAAAACTCTGCCAATGCTCCACTTCAATGAATATCCTTCTCTTTCAGGAATTCCATGTGTACTCCTCTCCATCATCACTTTTTTATACATAATTTAATCTTACTTGCGGCTCTCTTTTTTGTCAAGAAGATTTCTGTGAAATTCACTATAATTCCTCTTCTACCATGTTCTTTTCCCGATGGAACATATCGTAGATACATGGAATGACAATCAGCGTCAGAACGGTACCATAAACCAGTCCTCCGATCAGTGTGATTGCCATCGGACGCATCATGTCGGAACCGTCACCGATTCCAAGAGCCGTAGTCAGCATTGCAAGAACTGTGGTCAGTACCGTCATCAGAATCGGACGCACCCGGGTCTTTCCGGATGAAATAATCGCCTCATGCTTAGAAACACCCGCTTTTCTTGCCTGATTGATATAATCAATCAGGACAATACCGTTGTTTACAATAAGACCTGCCAGCATGATAAATCCAAGCATTGCAAGGACATTGACTTCCTGCCCTGTCAGAAGCAGAGCAATAAATCCTCCGGTGAAGGCAAGCGGAATCGAGAACATAATGATAAACGGAGAAACGAGTGACTGGAACTGTACCACCATGATCAGATAAATAAAGATAACTGCCAGTATCATCATCAGAACCAGCTGGCTCATGGAATCACTGATTGTCTCATCCTCTCCGGTCATTTCGATATGATAGCCTTCCGGCATATTCAGCTTATCCATACTCTTTTGAATTTTATTGCCAAGCAGTGTGACATTGTGATCTTCATCCACACCACAGGATACCGTAATATAACGTGTCTGTGCATCCCGTTTCATGGTGCTGAGTGTTGTCGTATCTTTCATCTCACAGATTTTCGTAAGAGGAATCTCTTTTTCTTTTCCGTCTTTGTCTGTGTGGGTAAATGTCATCTGTCTGATATCGTCCAGTTTCGTATCCGTCTGTTCCTGTGTCTGCACATAGACTTTATAATCTTTGATGTCTGTGGAAATCGTGGTTGCGCTCTTGCTGTCTGCCATCTTCGCACTGACAAGCTGATATACCTGTGCAACCGTGTATCCGTATTCCGCAGCTTTTTCTTTATCCACGGAAATGGTAAGCTGTGGTTCCATATCTTCCAGACCATCGTCCACATCCACGGTTCCCTTTGTCTGCTTCATCACATCTGCCACTTCTTTGGCAAGCTTCTGCAGCGTATCAATATCATTTCCTTTAATTCTGACGGAAAGACCGCTGCCGAAATAACTGCTGTAATCCATGGAAGAACTGTTGGTTTCTACTTTGCAGTCCAGATCTTTCGTCCTGCTGACAATTTTTTCTTCCACATCCGATGCTTTGACTTTGGAGTCCTCATCCAGCAGGATATACATGCTGACGCTGTCATTTCCTCCACCCATCAGATTCATCGTGGAATCTCCACCAGCCATCGCTCCGACCGTCTTGATTCCTTTGATTTTTGAGATTCTCTGAATCACATCATCCGATGCCTGTGTTAATTCCTCAAAAGTCAGTTTCTCACCCTCTTTTGCAGAAATCGTGACGGAAAGCTGATTTGTCTCCATATCCATATCCATAAAGTTTAAGCCTTTTGAAAGTGACAGTGCTGCACTTGCGATCAGAAGAACCACCGCAATAATCAGTACCAGTGGTTTGAAACGCAGACACCACTCCAGCACTCTGCCATACCATTCCCGGACGGCATCGAACCACGGATGACGGATATCTTTTGTTTTTCTGAGTGTAACAGAAGCCATCGCCGGGACAAACGTCAATGCCACGACCAGACTCGCTACCAGGGTATATGCAATCGTAAGGGCAAGATCCACAAACAGCTGCCGGGTAATTCCCTCTGTAAAAATAATCGGCGCATAGACGCTGATCGTGGTAAGCGTTGACGCAATGATCGCACCCGTCACCTGTTTTGATCCTTCTACCGCTGCTTTCCGGATGGAATAGCCTTCTGCGCGCAGACGATAAATATTTTCGATGACAACAATTGAGTTGTCCACAAGCATACCAATACCAAGCATCAGTCCGGACATGGAAATAATATTTAAGGTAATTCCGGTAAAGTACATCAGCACGATTGCAGCGACAACGGAAAGCGGTATGGAACATGCAATCACGATTGTCGGTTTGATATCTTTCAGGAACAGCAGCAATACCAAAATAGCAAGGATTGCCCCCCAGATCATATTCTGCATTACAGAGTTTACAATCATGTCAATGTATACGCCCTGATTCATCAATACATTCAGGTGGAGCTTGGAATCTTCTTTTTCTAACGCTTTGAATTTATCCAGGATACGATTCGTAACTTCTCCGGTAGAATATCCGGTCTGTTTTTCCATCGAAAGCATAATGCCAGGATTGCCATTAATCACGGCATACGTCTCATCGGAATTATCCGTCACTTTGACTTCTGCCACATCCGAAAGGCGGATCGTATCGATTCCGTCGATTCCCATATCCATAAGCGGCAGATCTTTTAATTCATCGACATCCTGCACGGCATCTCCCACACGTACCAGATACTGGGTATCCCCGTCCATGGCATATCCCGCCGGCATATCAAAATTCTGCGCGGCAAGCAGGCTTGTGATGGTATCTTTGCTCAGCACTTTATTCAGATCTGCGGAATCATGTGCCGTATCTTTGGCTTCATCCAGTTTACTCTGTGCGCTCTCCAAGGAGGAGGCTGCATTGGCCAGTTCGGTAGAAGAAGCACTGACCTGAAGTGCCGTCATGGATGCATTGGCATTCAGCGTATCTAAAGCCGAGGCCAGGCTGACTTTTCCGCTCTCTATCTTCTGCTGTGCACGTTCAATGGTTTTCATTCCTGTATTGACTTTGGTCAGGAGTTTTCCCACTTCTGCGGATGCCGCCGGGAGATCCTCATAAGTATTTACTGTGATTCCAAGCGAGGACAACGCCGAAAACTGCTTTTTCACAACCGCATTAACCTGTTTGATCTGTGCCTGCATCTCACTGCTCTCTGCAAGCTGCGGGTTATCTTTTAATACCGTCACGATTCCGGTATAGGCATCCGACTTCATAAAGGTCTGGATACCGGTCTGGATCTGTTCCAAAGAAGCTTTCTGTTTTTTTAACTCTGTGAGTTGTTTCTTTAAATCCTGTTCCGTCTTGTAGAGCTTCTTCTGCTGATCCATCGTCTGATTAATCGCGCTGTTTAACTGCTCCGATCCCTGACTGATGGAAGACTTTCCACTCTCTACTTTCTTTTTGCCCGCATCAATTTTTTTCTGGGATTTTTCAAACTGTTCATCAATCTTCTTCTGAATCTTTTTATTTAATGCGTCAATCTTATCCTGATCCAGCGTAACATCTACACTCTCTTCCAGCTGCCCGGTCGTAGTGACAGAAGCCACTCCTTCCAGACTTTCAAGTGCCGGCGCAAGATCATTCTTCACATAATCGGAAAGTGCGTTTGCATCCATACCGTCCTTATCCACCGCTGCGGCAAGCACCGGCATCATGTCCGGATTGACTTTCATAATCATAGGTGTTCCAATGGAATCATCCCATTGTCCGGATACCTGATCAAGACTCTGCTGAATTTCGATCACCACCGAATCCATATTTGCATTCTGCTCATATTCCAGCGTTACACGGAATAACTGTTATAGGAAACAGAACTGATATTTTTAATGTTGGACGTTGTTGCCATCGCCGATTCAATCGGCGCTGTCACATCACTTTCCACCTGTTCCGGACTTGCTCCCATATCGGTTGTGACAACCATCGCATACTGAAAACTCATATCCGGAAGCAGATCTGTCGTCATTTTTGACAACGAGACCGCACCGAGCACGATGACAAGCACGACTGCCACAAGCACGGTATAAGGACGCTTCACACTGTACTTTGAAATCATGTTTTCCTCCTGTAAATTTTTCTTCTGCTGAATAAAGCAGACGCATTGGAAGTGGAACACAGTTCCCAGCGCCTGTTTTTTTCATTATACCGATAATCGGTTCTTTTTTACAAGAGGATTTCCGAAAGCTTTATTTTCTTTTTAGAAACAAAAAAAAGACATCCGTTTCCGAACGTCTTTCTTTCCTGTACTTTGTCCGTTATTTTCTGACTGCTTTATGCGTTCTCCTCCAGTCCATCCTCTTCATCCGAAATAGCTGCAGATGCCCCGGATACTGCTGCAATCACTGCGATCAACGCCCCAAGTACCGCAATCCCGATAATCGCAACCAGAAAAATAAATAACCCCGTTGCTGACATGATTCCATCTCCTTTTGTAATTAATCCCCAAATCCTTTTCACCTGTCTTATCCTTTAAGATACCCGGATAAGTCTCAAAGAATACAATTTCTTTTTTTATTTTATCACAGAACCACTGTCCTCACAATGTTATTTTACTTTAATTTTCATGGAAACTGTCTTTGTCTTTCCGTTCTTCAGTGTTACTTTTGCTTTGATCGTGACGGTTCCCTTCTTCTTTGCTGTAATCTTTCCGTTTTTATCTACTGCTGCAACAGACTTTTTACCAGATGTATATGTAATCTTTTTTACATTATCCAGATCAAGCTTACTGCTTAACTGTATCTTTGTATTCTTTCCCGCTTTGATGGAAGCTGTCGTCTTTTTTACGGCAACCGTTTTTAAAACCGCTTTTTCCACATTTTTTATTTCTGCGGCAGAAAGCATCCGATAATCCGAACCTGCGGCAAGATTCACATGTAATGTGCCATCTTTTCCAACGGTATACGTCTTTGCATTCACCAGTTTATACGCTCCGGTTTTCTTATCCACAACAACGACACTCAGTTTTTTACCTGCGCTTAAGTCTTTTGCATCTGCGGTTACTGTATATCTGATATTTCCTTCTTTATCGGTAACATTTGCAGTAATTGCCACACGGTCTGTTCCGGCAGCCTCCACAATTTTACTCACCATATCTGCAGAAATCTCTGCCTTGGTACCTGTCACTTCTGCACTTGCTTCCGTTACTTTTCCAGCCGTATCTTTTGTCACGGTAACCGTTACTTCTGCTTTCTCCCCGGAAGCAGTCGTTGCCGTTATGTTCTTTGATTCGGTTGTCTGCTCTGGCTTGTCATCCTTCTTTGTATCATCAGATGGAGTGACGGTTGCAGCGCTGCCGGAGGATGAGCTATCGGAGGATGAGCTGCCGGAAGTATTTGTATCATCCTTTCCTTCCGAAGATGATGCATCCTTATGCAGATACAGCACATCCACTGCTCCCCATCCGCCATCCTCATGTTCTACACATACACGAAGTTTTACGCTCTTTGTCTTATCCAGTGTAAAAGTTACCTTCGGTGTATGCCAGTCTCCCCATGCGGTCATTGCTGTGGCTTCGCCGGTAAATAATACACTGTCATCTTCTGCATTTAATATCTGCATGGTTACATTTGACTGTGCTCCCTGGGCATATGCTTCCAATGTATAGGTTCCTTTTTCCAGCGTAATTGCTTTCTTATATGTAACAGAACCATTTGCTGCGGATGCTCCGTACCAGCCCATACTGTTTTTTCCGCTCTTTGCATTCTCTGCGGAAGGAATTCCCTTGAACGTGGTTCCGTCTACGGTAAAGTACTCTCCACTGTCAAATTCAACCGCTTCTTTATTTGTAATCAGATTTGCATATTTTACCTGTAAAGTAAGTGTAACATCTACACTGGTTTTTCCTTTATAAGCACCTCTTGTAATTTCTTTGCTCAAAGAAACTGTACCGGAAATCTGATAAGTTCCGGGCTTTGACATATCCGCCTTTTTTACAGATGCTTCATCCCAGGTAACGCCTCTGCTACCGGTGTTTTGCTATCGGAATACGTAACTTCCACGGAATCCGGAAGTGTAAAATCACTGCCTGCAGTAATCGTCTGTGTCAGTGCAGAATCAAATCCTTCTACACTTACCAGATTCGAGACAGCACCCGTTTTTACATAATTCCATACATGAAGTGCAGGAGTTGCCGTGCCATCCGGATAAAACATGGCTTCATTGTCAACTGCAGAACCGCCGTACCATTTGCCTGCATCTTTCGAATCATATTCGTTGGCATAACTTGAAGCCCATCCGCTTCCGTATTTTTCCCACTTTTCCTGATTTTCCTTTACCTGTGCATCATATGCATCTCCGGTAAGTCCTTTGGTATTTCCAACGGTCAGCCATGCCGGCTCCCAGTAATATACACCCAGTCCGCCAGCTTCGTTTACCGTATTAATCAGATTGCGGATTGCAGTTGCCTGTCCCTGCTCGGTAAACGGCTCCGTTGTGTCAGCTCCGTTATCATTATTTCCAACACGCACTGTATTGGCATGTCCGTCACTGTCTTCTAACGTATAAGCATAACTGGTTTCCGCAACCATCACATCTTTACAATATGTATTCTTTACCGTCTCAAACTGCTGTTTTAAGTTATCTAATGTTCCATGCCAGTATGGATAATAACTGGTGGCAAGAATATCATAATCAACATTGTTGTTCTGCAGATTTTCTGCCCATGTTACCATGGTTCGCTTATGTGGGCTTTCCACATGGATGACGACTTTGACATCCGGATTGTACGTTTCTACACCGGCTGCGCCCGCTGAAAATAATACACACATATTGCTGACATTTGTCTCACCGATAAATCCACCCGTTGTCTCATTTCCAACCTGCACCATATCCACAACATCTTTTGATGGATCAATGGTATTTAAGGATTCTGTGATATAAGTATTTAATGCCTCTTTTTTCTGTTCAAGGGTGTAACCTTTCCATGCTTTCGGTTCCTGCTGCTTGCCCGGATCTGTCCACAGATCGGAGCAGTGGAAGTCAACTAACATTTTCAATCCGGCATTGCGGCATGCATCTGCAAATTCCTTTGCTTTTGCCACATCATTGTTTCCTCCGCCATAGCCGTTGCCATTGGCATCATACGGGTTATTCCATACACGGACACGAATGTGATTGATGCCCTGCTCTTTGATAAACCTGCAGATGTCATCTAAGGTTGCCAGTTCGTTTCCGTCATAGTCACGGTATACTACACCGCTTTCCAGCTCGGAGATCATGGAGGAGATGTCCATTCCCATGATGAAATCAGAAGATAACTTGTTGACTTTTGTAACAGCGATCGGTGCATCTTTCACACTGTTGGATGCTTCGTTCACTGTAAGTTCTATTTTCTTTTCTGCGATGTCGTTCCAATTTGCATCCTGAAGCTTTGCCTGAATTTCATTTGTTCCAGTTGTCCCTAACGTTGTCTGCAAAGTCAGTGCATAACCGTTTTTGTCATCATAATTTATAAATTCAGCCGAACTGCCTGTCGTATTGTTCCACCAATACAGATGTAATCCTGCGGCTTCTAAATCTGTGATTTCGGTCTGTCCTTTTTTCAATACGGCTGTCAGAGTAACTGTGTCTCCTGCTTCTACTGTAGTGTTGTCTGCGGTGATCTGCAGATTGTATTCGGTGGAATTGTCAGTATCATTATCATCTTCTAAAGCTTTAACCATACTAAAATTATCTAGATCAAACCATCCACTCGCCTGCAAATCAACTCTGATCTGTATAGTTATTTCTGAATCGTTCTCTACTTTTACAGTATCCGTCGTTGTCTTAAAATTATCCCAATCACCATAAAGAAGTTCTTTGGACTGCGTATTGTTTTCTTCCCTAATCTGTATATTTCCAGAAACATTTCCTCCGTCCATATCCACAGATACAATATAACTGCCAGAAGTAACTTGTATTTTTCTAGTAATTGTTACTTGATTTTCAACAGGTGATTTAAACACCCACCATTTGGTAACATTATTCTTTGCCCATTGGTTTGCACTTCTTTCTACTGTAACACCCTCTAAGGTTTTCCATGCAACATCCCAGTTCTCATCAGCATCATTTTCCATATCATCCGAATAAATAACTGAATCCTCCGCAGCCTGCACGCTCTCCTTCCCGACATTCCACACCCCAAGCTGTGTCACTACCATGGCAAGTGCCAGAAGAAAACTGAGCACTCTCCTGTTCCAATGTTTTTTCGCTTTCATACACGATCCTCCCTCTTTTGACACAAATACGACAGCTCTGATATCCTCTCCCTTTTCACCAGATCTATCGTATTGCGCAACCGTTTGTTTTGTTGATAGTCCTAATATAGCACGTGCGCAACCGTTTATTCAATTGACGGAGATCCCAACATTTTTCTCATCATTTTATACACATTTCACATATATTTTTGTTGTAAAAAAGATATTTTGCACAAAATAAAAAAGGTGCAGTGTAACAAATTCCTGCGCCTTTTTTGATATTTTATGCAATTATCCCTGTATTTTTGTTATTTTTTTGTTTATTGCCAGTTTTTATAAGGTATTTGCCTATATTTTTTCAGATGGTTGTAAACACTTTTACCAATGCCCTTGAGATTCTTTACTTCAATTTTTTTATCATGGATTTTAATTCAATTTCTTCCAATTCTGTTGCATCCATAATCTGTTCTAACGAGTACCCTTTCTTATGCATATTTAAAATTACTTTTTCAATTTCTCTTTGCTGGCCCTCGGCAATTCCGGCTTTTCTCCCCTCAGCAATTCCAGCTTCTTTAATGCCCTGACTCAAATTACACATAATACTCACTTCCTCCTTAAAACTTTCTTCCATTGGAATATGATATTCCTGTTCCATAATTTTCATTTTTTGCTGTTGTGATAATTCACTGGAAAACATGGCAGATAACAATCTATGCAGCCCATATTCATTATGACGCTGCGGAAGCGCATTCGTCAAGCCGATCATAACAATATTCAACAGATTCAAATTCCCTTTCCAATTATGTTTTCCGAGTAAATCTTCTTTTGTTAAATGAATATGACACATACTGTTTTCCGGCATGTTCATACAAACCCATATACTATAGACTGTCTTTATATCATTATAATTTGATTTTACAAAATCCCGTTCCTTCTGTGAAGAAATCAGTCTGCTTACATAAAAAATAGCGCGGTTTAAAATCTGATAGGAACCGGGTTCATCTTTTTGGGCTTCCACATTGATAATCATCTGTGCCAACCCGTTTCTCATTCGCACATAAAAAATAATATCAAATCGAACCAGTCCTTCATTTCTTTCTCCTGCTTCTGTATTTAGTCCTACAATCCTTTTCCCCTCCACATTCCTGTCCTTGTTGGTCAGTCCGGATGCAACCGGTATTTTGCTGATATATGGATCTCCTTCTATCAGGGAAACTACTTTTTCGATTTCCATCCCTTGAAATTCTTCCACTGTTCTAACTAAAATGTGAGCCAATACATACTTTTGTGCTAACAGACGCTTTGCGCTTTCATCATACTGTGCCTCGCTATCAGCTGCCTGTATGGCATTCTTTATCTCTGTGTTCAAATAAAACCTCCTCTTACATAAAAATCCCCATCAAAAAATCTCCCCAAAAGAACGTATGTGATTTTATTGTAAAAGATATTGATTCTGATAGCAAATTAAATTTTTATAAATCTATTTTTCTCTCTATTTCATTGCTCCCAAAAAATTTTAGGACCCCCCCTATACTTTTGAGATCCCCTTCAAAAAATAATAAATTTTTTCTGCAAGTAAAAAAACTGCCCACCGGTTATGGATGGACAGTTTTCACTGAATATTGATTCAATTATTGTACAGTAAATGTAACGGTATATGGAATTGGATCACTCTTGCTCGTGTACTCGTCCCATTCACCATCACTTTTCCGAACACTGCAGCCAAAATAATAATTAAATTTAACCACATATGTTCTAGCTTTCAAGTCTTCCGGAACTTCAAATGTAAAGAAAACATTTTCTTCTTCTTTCGAATATTCCAAAGAAGTATATGCACCATTCAGACTATCATTCAGTGCAGAATCATCACAGGCAAATTCGAAACTTCCATGTTCACCATTATTTTCCGGCAAACCATAGCATGCTGTTTTCAGTCCATCCAACGGAATACGAATTAAAGATGTTGTTTTCACATTTTCAAACTTAAATTCTTTTTTACCATCGGCTTCTGCAAGACAAACAGTTTCTTTTCCACCTGTTGTTGTAACTGTTGTACTTCCGTAATACTCATCTACACCAATAATTCTCTTATATACAACATGCTCTGTATTTTCGTTAAGACCGGACATTTCATAACATCCAAAATCATCCGACTCATTTCCTTGTACCCACTCATCCTCTGTTATAGTGGAAATTGCTGTACCGCTAGTAACACAAGCATATTCATAAGTTGGCTCAACTGCTACCACCAGAGAATGTTTCAAAATATGTTTGATTTCAGGCGCAGATACCTGAATTTCAGATTCTGTACATATAAAAGTCACATAACCGTATATCTCATATCTTTCATCATTCTCTCCATAAATTGTAACCCACATAGATGCAAACAATTTTGGATCATTTTTCTCTATTGTCTCATTATAAGAAACTTCAAAGTCTATATCTTTAAGTTCCTCATCTTCATTAAATTTTTTCTGAATTTCATCAAACAAAACTTTCTGACAAATCATTGGGTTCTGTAATGCTGATATAGATGCAGGCAATTCATTCTTTTCAATATTTTTTACAACATTCTGTGCCTTATCCATTTTTCCAACAGAAGGAGTCGGAGTTACACTTCCCCCGGAAGAAGAACCTCCCCCTGTTGCGCCACCGCCATTATTATTGGCATCTGTATTGTCTGCTACATCCGTAACTTTTCCTGCATTATCTACTTTTGAAGTGGTATCCTTTGCCACGTCCTTGCTTCCTGCCGGAGTCGTAACCGTTACTGCCTGTGTTGTCTCATTCTTTACGGTTACTTCTGCTTTATCAGATGTGGTCTCTACCTTACTTCCCTCTGCACCTTTGGTCAGGTTCAGTGCGATCGGCGCTGCTGCCTTTACCTCTACCGGTGTACTGGAAGTTACATTTGCACCTGCCGCTTTTTCATTTACGGTAACAGGTACTGCTGCGGTTGTCTTTCCTTCTACAGTCACATTCACCGGAGCATCAATCGTAATGCCGGAAAGGGTTCCATCTACCACCAGTTTTACATTTCCCTTTGATCCGGAAACCATAATTTTTGCAACGGTAGCACCGGTTTCAACAATCACACGTGCATCACCGGTTGCACTGACCGTAATAACATTTCCTTTTGCATTCTCGCGGTAGGTATTCGGCTTGATTGCCTGAATATCAATAGACTTGAATTTTCCGTTATTCACAACATCCGCATTCGGCGCGTTGATCACCAGATCCACCTTACTGTAATTGCCCTGCGGTACCGTAAATGTAACAGCTCCCTGTGTCGCAACTGTGATCTTTGTAACATTTTTGTTTTTCAGAGCCTTTTCCAGTTCGCTCTGAGAACCAACGGTCAAGCTGGTAACTTTTGCTGTTTTCTTAACCGCAACCTTGCAAGTGAGTTTGGTTGTCTTGCCATTTTTTGTTGTTACCTTACAGGTAACGACAGCATTTCCGGCTTTTACTGCCTTTACTACTCCCTTTTTGGAAACGGTTGCAATGGATTTCTTATTGCTGGACCACTTCAATTTTGCCTTTTTCCCTGCATTCTTTACTTTCAGGGTCTTTTTCTGTCCCACCTGAAGTGTCATTGTCTTTGCATTTAATCTTGTTTTTTGGGTTGCTGCATATGCCGCTGATGGCTGATAGATCGTGATGATCATCGCAAATGCCAGTACAAATGCAAGCAGTTTTTTCATTTGTTTCATAGTCATCCTCCTGACAATGATTCATATCCTTTGAAATTCAGATATATTATTTTACTGTAAATGAAGCTTCTCCATCCGGAATTCCTTCTGCGGTAACGCTCACCTTATGCTCTCCTGCGGAAAGTCCTGTAGCATCCACCCAGATAACAAATACACCATCTCCATTTAAAAAAGCATCCTTAGGTTTTACTTCTGTACCATCTACTTTAATCACAAAATCTTTTCCATCCAGCTTTGGTGTACAGATAACGTACAGGGTTCCGTCAGATACCCAAGGCTCTTCTCCGTCCGGAAACATTCCATCAACCTTTAATGCTGTAAATTTGAAGGATTTTGTTACTGTCTTATAACCTTTTTTCTGGATAGCAAAGGTATGTTTTCCATCTGTAAGTTTCTTTGTAAGTGTAACATAAGAAACTACACGCTCTCCATCCTTATCTGTCCATGTACTGTAATCCTTTTTCCCGAGTTTCTTTCCATCCAGTACATAAGTTGCGCCCTTGATTTCCTCTCCCGGATAAGAAATAGTTTCTCCACCAGTGAATACACTAATATCCTTTGCTGCAATTCCAAGTGATTTTGCTGCTTTTACGGTAACTTTACATGAATATGCAGCTTTTGTCTTTGTATCCTTTGCTGTAACAGTACAGGTGCCTTTCTTTACGCCTTTTACCAGTCCCTTTTTATCAACAGTGGCAATCTTCTTATTGGAAGTTTTCCAAGTTACGGATTTTACTCCTTTCACAGTCAGTGAAACTGTCTCTGTTTCATAAATAGAAACCGATTTCTTGTTCAGTTTTCCCGCAGCCTGCACCGGTGTTACCATGGCACATGTTAAAACCATTGCCAATGCTAAAACCATTACCACCGCTTTTTTCAGCTTGTTCATAATCATTTCCTCCTTATTTTAAATAATATTTTTTACATATTGATTCTACCCCACCTCAGAAAAGATATGTCAATGTGAAATTCGTTTTTATCCAGAAGCAAATATTATGTATCGTTACGTTCTCTGATATTTTCTGCCCATAATCCCTTCTCTGACTTCTAGAATATGAGTTTCATGAAAAAACAGGACATATAGAGGAAAATTTTTATATTATATCCCCATTTTCTCGTCAGTCAGGACATATACGAAAAAAACTGTTTGTTATGTCCCTTGTAAATGTCATAATAGGACTTTTTTATCACCTTTACGTCTATATGTCCCATTTGACTGTTTCAGAAGGACTTTTTTGTTATCGTTTTGTCTATATGTCCCATACCGCTGCCACAGCAGGACATTTTTGTCACTCTCCTGTCTATATGTCCCACTTTCCTTATTCACTGGGATATTTTTCGACCTTTATCCTTTATATGTCCCGTCTGGTTCTTTCAGCAGGTTTTTATGTAGAACAGAAATGTTTCGAAAAAGGAAATCCGTATATCTGTTGGTTTCAATAACCAAAAATCCGGGAAATACACAACTCAATGTATTACCGCCTCCGTCGTCTTTTGCTTTCTGGCATCATCCGCAATCTGTTTTCCTGTCGCATCCATATGATAATTTTTCTTCATGATCAGCTTCGAGATGGGCACAATCTTGTAACCCTGTTCCTCTAAATTGGTCAGCATGGCATCCAATGCATCCGCTGTATACTTTGCTCCATTGTGACAGAGGATAATGGCCCCCGGTGCAAGTGCTTTATGATTGCAAACCGTCGTGATAATAGAATCCACACCATAATTCTTCCAATCCAGACTATCCACTGACCACTGAATCGGATAATAATGCATGGCGTACGCCGTCTTGATCACATCATTGTCGTAAGCCCCATAAGGCGGCCGAAACAGATACATCTCATAACCGGTCAGTTTTTTTACCTTATCATGCACAGTTTTTAATTCACTGTCTTTTTCCTCCTGGGAAATTGTCGTCATGTCATAATGATGCTCACTGTGGTTTCCCAGATCATGGCCTCTTTTTACCAGCTCTTTCACACAATCAGGGTTATCTTCTACCCAGCCTCCGGTCATAAAAAATGTCACCTTTACTTTATGTTTATCCAAAACATCCATGATACGCGGAAAATCTTCTGCTCCCCATGCAGCATCGAAGCTGAGTGCTACTTTCTTTTCTGTTGTGTCTACACAGTAAATCGGAAGTTCACGATCCCCGACCTTAGCACTTGTAATCACTGCAGATGTCGCCTGATACGAGACAAACATCAGACAGCAAATAAGAGCCATGACAAGAAAACCGTTTCCGATCTTCCTGCATGACTCTTTTTTTAATTCACGATGTATTTTTTTGAACATAATAACTCCATCAAATGTCTTTGTAGAGTATATGTACCATTCCAAAAATTTAGACGCAATTTATGCCTGCAGCTCATCCGCTCTCTGAATGAAATCAATCACCACAAGAATTGACTGCAGTGCTGCTTTCTCTGCAAATGTTGCATAATCCATAGAAGCTCCCTCTCCATCAGAAATGGAACGTAAAATTGCAAACGGAACTTTATTTACATAACAGACATGTCCGATAGATCCGCCTTCCATCTCACAGGCAATCGCATCAAACCTCTCATGAATCTTTGTCTTCTGCTCCGGTGTGCTGACAAACAGATCCCCTGTGGCAATCGTTCCGACATGATAGTGAATTCCTTTTTCTGCCAGGCAGCTGCCCAGCAGTCTGCACATTTTTTCGTCTGTCGGCAGATACACTTCGTTGATACCGGAAAGAAGTCCAACCGGATCTCCCAGAGGTGTCGTATTCATATCGTGCTGCACTACCTTATCTGCCACAGCAACATCCATTACCCCAAGTTCTTTGCAAAGTGTGCCACCCACGCCGATATTGATCACATAATCCACATGAAACTCCAGAATCATTGCTTCCGCACAGATTGCGGCAAACACCTTGCCGATTCCACACACTGCTGCAACCACTTCCTTATCTCCAATGGTTCCGCACACATAGGTAACGCCACTGTATTCCTTCGTGCTGATATCGCTCATGGATGCTTTCAGGTTATCCACCTCAATCTGCATCGCACCAATTACTCCGATTCTCATGTATCTTTTCCTCCTGCAATCTGTTTTATTCTGGATATGTAAAATCCATATTTGTCTGTTCTTCCAGCACAGCAAGATAGGTTGCCGCTTCTGCCTTTGCCGCTGCGAGAGATAAATTTTCATAATGTCCGCACTCAATTGCAGACTTACCGAATACCTCTCCTTTATGATCATAAATCTGTCTCAAAACCTCTTTTGTCATGGCAAACACTTCTTTGGGACTTCTGCTGTTACGAACCAGCAGATAAAATCCGGTCTGACATCCCATCGGTCCAAAATAGACAACTTCATTTCCCATCTCGGAATTGCGAATATAGGTAGCAAACATATGCTCCAGGGAATGCATGGTTGCATTGTCCATATAATCTCCTGCGTTCGGCTTGCGCGTACGCAGATCATAGGTAATCACATCCCCATCTTCACGGGAAATATAAAATCCCGGCATCAGAAGATTGTGATTGATTGTAAAACTCTTAATTCGATTCATTTTGTGCCTCCTGCAAAAAACTACTATTTCTTGATCAGAGTTCCCATACCACCGGTAATCTCTCCTGCTTCTTTATTTAATTTGGTTACAAGAACAGAGCGGATCGCAGACTCTCCAATGAAGTCAATTGCAGCTTCAATCTTAGGTGCCATGGTTCCTTCTCCAAATTCTCCTGCCGCAAGATATTTCTTTGCATCGGCAAGAGAAAGGGTATCCAGCTTTACCTCGTCTTCTTTGCCATAATTCAGGCAAACCTTATCTACACTCGTAAGGATCACCAGCATATCAGCATCCAGAAGTTCTGCAAGCTTTCCGGCTGCAAGATCCTTCTCAATGACAGCACTGGCTCCCTGCAGACGGTTGTTCTGTGCCAGAACCGGGATTCCGCCTCCACCACAGGCAATGACAACCTGATCGGCATCAGACAGTGCGGAAATTGCATCAATTTCCACGATATCCATTGGCTTTGGAGATGCCACAATACGGCGGTATCCGCCTTCCACCTCTGTCACATGATTCCCCTTCTTTTCTTCTTCCTCTGCTTCTTCTTTTGTCATCACACGACCGATCACTTTGGTTGGATGATAAAATGCCTCATCATACGGATCAACGACAACCTGTGTCAGAACCGTAGAAACTGTCTTATAGATTCCGCGGTTTAATAACTCGGTACGAATGGCATTCTGCAGATCATATCCGATATATCCCTGACTCATCGCAGAGCAGACAGATGTCGGAGTTGCTGTATATTCCGGATACAGACGGCAGAATTCGTTCATTGCCGTATGGATCATGCCAACCTGCGGTCCATTGCTGTGTGTAATAACCACCTGATAATCTTCGCGGATAAAATCCGCAACTGCTTTTGCAGTACGCGCAGCTGCCTTCTGCTGTTCCGGCAGTGTACTTCCAAGAGCTTCATGTCCCAATGCGATTACAATTCTTTTCTTTTTCATACATCCTCCTAACTCTCCAACCCCGGCTTATGCTTCCAGGAATCTTTTTCTGGAGATAAAATTATACGTAGTAACTAACATGGTGGAGAATATTTTTGCTACTGCATAAAACATTCCTAAATGTTCTACGGCAAACCACATGATCATCTGGTTCATCACAAGCCCGATCATACTGAGTGCCACAAAAATAACCATCTCCTGTGCCTTCGTCATGTCTTCCTTTCCAGTAAAAACAAAACGCATGCTCAGGATATAATTCACAATAACGGATACGGTAAACGACACGGCACTGGATGCAAAATAATGCATGATATGTGTCTCTGTCAAAAAGATCATCAGTCCATAATCAATGCCAAAGCACAATCCACCGACCGCACCAAACTTACAGAACTGAATGATCAAATCTTTTATCCTATTCATTTTTGTCTGACTCCTGTTTCTAAAACTGCAACTACCCCATGGCATTATCCTGCTGCCACAGGCAGTGTTGCTTTAAAATACAAAATAGATTGCCCGAATTATGTTCGGACAATCTATTATAGCGCATCTTATGCAATTTGTCATTAATTATTTGATCCACCAAATCCATCGAAGAAACCGGAGTTGCCGGAATTATCGGAATTTTCCGAGTTTCTGGAATCGCCGGAGTTACCGGAATCCTGTGAGTTCTGAGAATCATTGGAATTATCGGAACTGCTCTCGGATACAAAATCGGACTGTGCTGCAAGTGTCACGGTAATGGATTTTTCCTTGTAGCCATTTTCCAGCCGTTTCATTGTCATTTTTACTTCATCCCCTGATTTGTGGGATGCGATCAGCTGTTTCAGCTGCGTCATACCTGTAATTGTCTGGCCGTCAAATTCTGTAATAATATCCCCCTGACGAAGTCCTGCTTTTTCTGCCGGTGATCCGGAGACAACCTGATATACATATACCCCCTGCGGCATGTTATAAGCACTGGCAACACTGGAAGAAATATCCTGTCCCTGAATGCCGAGGAACGCAGCCTTGGACTGATCTACCTGTCCTTTTTCAATCAGCTGTTCAACGATCGGCATGGCATCTGACATCGGGATTGCATAACCAAATCCCTCTACACTCGTATCAGAATATTTTGCAGAGTTGATACCAACGACCTCTCCGCTTGCATTCAGCAGCGCACCACCGCTGTTGCCAGGGTTAATTGCTGCATTGGTCTGGATCATGTTGTTATTGACCACGGTCTCTCCGGTCTGTTCATCCTGCACGGTAACGGTTCTTCCTAACGCACTGATAATACCGTTGGTAACGGACTGTCCGTAACCAAGTGCATTGCCGATGGCGATAACGCCCTGACCAACTTCCAGGGTATCGGTATCCTCGTTTACCGTAGCTACCTTGATTTCTTTTAATGTAGAATCCTTAATATCACTCAATGCTACTTTGACTACCGCCAGATCATCCGAAGCATCGGTTCCCTGCACCTTACATTCTACGGTTTCGTTATCCACAAACTGCACTTTCAATGAATCGGCATCTGCAACAACGTGATTGTTTGTCGCAATGTAAAGATATTTGCTGTCCTGTTTGATAATAATACCGGACCCTGCACTCTCACTCTGCTGCTGCTGTGTCCCCCAGAATGTCTGATAGGATACCGTTCCGGTATTTGTAATTGCCACAATGCTCGGCATTGCCTCTTTTGCGATTCCGGAAACATCGGAAAGATCCGCTGCATTGCCGGTACTCGTCTGGCTGACTTTTGCGGAAGAAGAACTCTTTGAACTGCTTACATTCTGTCCGGAAACTCCCAGCGCTTTGGTTCCTACATAGCTGACTCCGGTAAATACACCTCCGGCTACCAGACCAAAGACCAGAGCAACTGCCGCACACTTACCAATGGTAGCTCCGAATCCGGATCTGCGACGCGGTTTCCGGGGTGCCGGGCCTCCTGTCGGCTGCTGATACGGATTGTACGCATTGTATGATGTATTCTGGTATGTCTGTCCCTGACTGTTACTATTGTACGGATTGTATCCATTCTGATTATTTTGTGTACTCTGATTCTGATTTTGATTCATATTATTATAATAGTTGTTATCCATAATGAAAAACTCCTTTCCTGTTTTCTAAGGAGAATTCTACCTGTCAACTGTGTTCAAATTGTGACAAAGTTCTGTAAATTTTGTAAATCCCTGTTAAATGGCAATGCCATTTTTCTTTAACAGTTCTCTGGCAGACTCTACCGAATCAGTTCCGAGCGCATTTTTCACCGGTGCAAATTCCTTTTCCCGCTCAACCTCAAACGGAAGACAATTATCCATCATATACACCATATCCAGTATGAGTGTTTCAAATTTGTAGGCATTCGGCTCCTTCGGTTTCTGCAGCTGACCGTTTTCATCCAGATACGGAACCTTCTTCTCTACAATATGCATCGGAAGATTTGTTTTTACAATCTCCATCAGCTTATCCACACGGAACAGATAATTTAAAATCACACCGAACCCGTAAAGCAGCGAACCATTTTCATTGACAGCCTCTGCCATCTCCGGCGTCAGTTCATAGTATTCGACAATCGATGGTTTTCCATCTTCCAGACACATTGCACCCACACGTTCATACGGAGAAACCTTACGCACGACTTTCGAACCACACACACATCCAGACAAAATCGTTGCCCCGACAAACACCGGATCCGCAATCCGCTGCAATACATTGTCCACGGCAAAAACATTCAGCCATTCAATCCCACGTGTCCGGATATCTTCATCCAGATGTGCCCGGAGCATGGATTTAAACCATCCACCGTTTCCATTCGGAGACATCGCGAGAGAATCCTCCGATTCCATCAGTATGTTTCCATCGAAATCGACCGCCGGAACCATCTCCTGCACAAAAAATTTCACATAACTGCTGTCATATCCGAAAAAATCATGTTCTTCAAAAAAGGTCCGCGTCTGTACATCGTTTTTTTCGCTGGTCATAATATAAAGCGGAATCCACACACCTGCCTCATGTTTTACCTGCATCAGATTTTTAATCAGCTGTTCAAAAATATAGAGTGTTTTCGTCACTCCGATATTAAACATGCCTTTTGCCTTGTCAAATCCCAGCCGGGTACCCTGCCCTCCCGCCAGAAGAATTGCACCGACTTTTCCTTCCCGGAGTGCTTTCAGTCCCGTTTCCCGATACAGATCTTCCTTCTTTCGGATTTCGGAAAGTTCGGTCGCCTGCAGCGGTGCAAACGTCCCTCTTTGCTGTTTTTTCTGATGAATCAGTTCCAGACAGGTCCAGTCCATTTCCTCCAGCTGTTTTTCCAGTTTCTCCGGCACCTGTGCATCTGTCAGTTTCTGTAAATATTTCTGCTTATACTCCATAATATTGTTCTTTACCTGTTCGTTCATGGAAACATTCTCCTTTATCTTTATTGACTTTCCTCTCCAATGACAACAGTAGACCAATCATGCCGATTGGTCTACTCTTATTCCCCAATTGATTACTGTACATTTGTTCCGCCAGTAGTTTCTGATCCCTTCTGGATCTCATCCGTGCCTGTGGCACCTACGGTCTCGTTATAATCCGATGTATTAATCTTTGCAGAATCTGCCGTGATTCCGGTTGTATTTACAATCGTGTCAGAGATTGCCTGCACCGTCTGTGATGGTGTATACGCGGCATCATCAAACATGTATTCATGCAGTTTTTTTACATTCGTCACAAGATCTGCCGGAATTACCGTATCTCCACATCTCGGCATGTTTTTCGTAGTCAGATCTGTTGGAAAACCAGTGGTGCTGCTGATTTTGTACTTGGTTACATCTTTCGCCAGACTCACCATCTGATCCAGCGAAAGTGTTGTGGAAATATCATCTACCACACTGTTACAGATTTTGACAAGTGTTGCCGGATTTGCTTTCTTTGCTTTCTCCAACATTGCCTGCAGCACAATTCTCTGACGGGATGCACGTTTAAAGTCATCTCCGGAAAGTTTTCGGATTCTGGCATATGTGGTTGCCTGTGTTCCGTCCAGATGCACCAGACCATACTGCGTCACATTCGGGGTATTCTTTCCGGTTACGCCGTCCACATCTTTCTTGTACTTGTTGATCTGGTTCATCTCGCCCTGGGTAATATTCAGATCCAGTCCTCCCAGATCATCAATCACTTCTACGACAGCTGCCCAGTCCACACACACATATTCCTTGATATCCAGATCCAGATTGGAATTTAACATCTGAACCGCCTGTTTTGCCCCGCCTCTGGCATAAGCATTGTTACACTTGAAATAAGTGCCGCCTCCGACTGACAGAAATGTATCACGGTATACCGATACCAGTTTGACATTTTTTGTCTTATTATCAATACTTGCAATCATGACAACATCGGAATTTCCCTCTTGGTAGTTATTTGCACTCCGGTTATCCAGACCAAACACTGCAATATTGGTATATCCTTCCAAAGACTCCAAGGTATCTTTGCTGAGATCATCATTAATTCCTGCCTCTGTCTCACTCATATTTTCATATTTCACACGATTTACCATGCCAATAAAATACGCAGCGACAAGCAGGATTGCGAGAAGCAGAATTTCAAATACAAACAATACAATCTTTCTGCTCTTCTTTTTCTTTCTTCTCTTTTTTCTTCTTCTATTATCTGCCATTTTTTTAATCCTTTTGCCTATTGTGTATATACAGCCATGCGTCTGCATAACTGACGCGGTCCTGTTCCGACATGGAAGTATATTTCTCCAGGTCGAGATTGGTCAGCCGCATCTGCGCGTTCCCACACTGATGACATTCGACATCTTTTCGTCTGGAAACCATACGGAGCCATCCACATTGCGGACAAATGTATATTTTCATCATAACTGTCTACCGATTATTCAAAGTGCTTTAACACTTCTGCTTTTAATTCTTCCAGCATCTGATCTGCACCATCCAGGGTATCTCCCTTAACACCGACATAAAATTTAATCTTCGGTTCTGTTCCGGATGGACGTACACAGCACCATGCATTATCGGATAACTCATAATACAGGACATTGGAAGACGGAAGTCCGGTAGCAGTCACCTCCCCGGTCTTTAAATCCTTACGGGTGTCTGCCTTATAATCGCGGACTGCAAGTACATCAAACGCTCCAAGCTTTGCCGGAGTACTCTGTCTTGCCCGATCCATAATCTGCTGAATCTGTGCGGCACCATCGATTCCCTTAAGTGTCATGGTTGCGATTCCCTCACGGTAATATCCGTACTTTTCGTACATATCGATCATGCCATCCCAGAGTGTCTTTCCCTGTGATTTATAAAAAGCAGCAACCTCACACAACATACATACAGCTGCCGGAGCATCCTTATCTCTTGCATAAGTGCCAGGAAGACATCCGTAACTTTCTTCAAATCCGAACACATAATTCTTTTCTCCGGATTTTTCATATTTCAGCATCTGCTCACCAATATACTTGAATCCGGTCAGTACTTCTACCAGCTCCACATCGTATGCCTTTGCGATTGCTTTTGCCATATCGGTAGAAACGATAGATTCTACCAGTACCGGATTCTCCGGCATAGAATTGTTTGCACGTTTCTGTCCCAGAATATATTCTGCGATCAGCATGGCTGACATATTTCCGGTAAAGGTTACATACTCCCCGCTCTTTGTATCCTTACAGTATACTCCAAGACGATCTGCATCCGGGTCCGTTGCCAGAACCAGATCTGCATCCTTTTCCTTTGCAAGCTTAAGTGCCAGTTCCCATGCATCCGGATTCTCCGGGTTCGGATACGGTGCGGTCGGGAAATGGCCATCCGCAACTGCCTGCTGTGGCTCAATGTATACATTTTCAAATCCCAGATCACTCAGCACACGCTTAACCGGGCCAAGACCGGTTCCATGCAATGGTGTATAAACAATCTTGATATCCTTTGCCATCTTTTTGATGATCTCCGGATGAATGGATAAATTTCTCAGCTCTGCAAAATAGGATTCATCCACATCGTCGCTGATGATCTGATACAGCCCTTCTGCCTGTGCTTTTTCCTTCTCCATGGTCTTTACCATGTCAAAAGAAGTTACTTTTGCTACTTCCGCCATAATACCGGTATCATGTGGCGGTGTTACCTGCCGCCGTCTTCCCAGTATACTTTATATCCGTTATATTCTCTCGGGTTATGGCTTGCGGTAATAACAATACCTGCAATACATCCGAGTGTCCGGACAGCAAATGAAAGTTCCGGAACCGGGCGCAGACTCTTGAACACATATGTTTTGATTCCGTTTGCTGCAAGACAAAGCGCCGCTGCATCGGTAAATTCATCTGCCATCAGACGGGAATCATGTGCGATTGCCACACCTTTCTCCTGTCCTCCCTGTGCCAGAATATAGTTTGCCAGTCCCTGTGTCGCCTGACGAACCGTGTAGATATTCATACGATTGGTTCCCGCACCGATCACCCCGCGCAATCCGGCGGTTCCAAACTCCAGTGTACGATAAAAACGATCCTCGATCTCCTTATCATCTCCAGCGATTGCCTTCAGCTCTTCCCTTGTCTGATCATCGAAATACGGGTCATTACACCACTTGTCATATTCCTGTCTGTAATCCATGATTTTCCTATCCTCCTGATCTGCACTCCTTGCGATACATATTCTATGCTTCGCCCAAGATTTTTAAATTCTCTCCACTTGCAATTTTCTGAAACTCAATTGCTGTATGCCATTTTATCACAATCTTGGTTTTTTGAAAAGTTTTTCACGGAAATATTAGAATTCCTTAAGAAACTCATCCAGCTCCTTTTTTGCCTGCTCATAGGACCGGAAAACAATCCCATGAATGCCACAGGTTTCTGCTCCTTTTATATTTACCGGACGATCATCAATAAATACGCTTTCTTCCGGTTCCAGCCAGTATTCATCACACAGATATTCATAAATTTCCGGATCCGGCTTCATTTTCTTTATTTTATATGAAAAAACAACGCCATCCATAAGCGGAAGAAATTTCAGTTTATCCTTTGTCTGATCCAGCATGTTTTCACTGTAGTTGGAAAGGATATACACATGATATCCTCTTGCCTTCAGATCGAGAATCCATTCCATGGCATACGGGAACAGTTCCACGGTATTTCCGACGGTTTTATGGATTTTCGTAATTTCGTCTGCCAGTTCGGGTGCTCCCGCAATAAATTTCTGTAAGAATTCATCCGGTGTCCCAAGTCCCTGATCGGACGTATCCCACAATTTGTTTTGAAACATTGCTTCATTAATTTTTTTCTGATTTTCTTTGCTGATTCCCAGACGCTGCATATATGCATCCGGCTCGTAGGAAACCAGAACCTTTCCCACATCAAAGATTATATTTCTGATCATGTTGTACTCCCTTATAAAATTTGTCTATTCCTATCATAACACAAAAACGCCGCATCGTACACACTGGTATCGACACGGCGTTCATTCGTTATGTTCTAGCAATATATCTGAAATGTTGAGTTCTCCTCCTTTCCCACACTAAGCATCTGCATCTGCTGATCCAGCATGCCTGCAAAAGATGCCTTCTTCTGCTTCATCTGGGATTCCCCATGATTCTCACGTGGAGACTGATAGGTAATCGCAATGATGCTTCCTACGGGTACAATTGTCTGATATCTGTCCTTGATTGCTGCGGTAACGCGCCTCCCTTCCATGATTGGCGTTCTTTTTGTTTACCTACACAATATATATCGGACATCTTTTCCATTTCTTAACCGTTTTCTGAATTTTTTATTTTATCGCCCTCATTTTCAATAAAACAAGGGCAGAATCACAATGATTCCACCCTTATCCTTATAATCATCTAAGAATGACCGAAATTTATTTTGTTGTATAGTATCCACCGTATACGATCTCATAATGGTCGAAATTCGGATGGCTGTAAGGGCTCTTGGAAACGGTTTCCGAAGTAGTTTTGGTTTCCTTTTTATCCAGGTATAAGGAGCTGGTAGATACATCTATGATGGTTCCGTTTGCATCATAGCTGATAATATAAATTTCTCCATACACATACTGACTTGTTTTGTTTACCTTTTTCAGCTTAAATGAAATACTGGAATCTGATACCTGTTCATCTGTGACGGTAACAGAGAGTTTATCTTTTCCAAGTACCTTATATTTCTGATCCGGATTTCTGTCAAATCCCGTAATTTTCACACTGGACTGCGAAATATCAACATCTGCTGCTGAAGCTACATAAATGCGCTCATATGCCGTCTTCCCACTCATAACACGGTAGACCTTTTCCTCTTTTGCCGCAAGTTCTGATCCGGAACTGTCCTTCAGCGAATACTTTACCGCAATTCGGTCAAACGTTGCCTTCGTATTGTTTTTCACACGGATCAGAATATAATTTCCATCCAGTTTCTGAAGCTTAAGGTCAAACTTCGGCTCCGCAACCGTTACTTTTATCTTTAAAGACTGCGTATGTCCGTAATAATCTTTCCCTTTTATAGTTACAACCGAAGTTCCTGCTTTCTTTGCAGAAATGGTATACTGCTTTTTCGATTTATTGGCTTTTACTGTTGCAACTGCTTTCTTGGTGCTTGACGCACTACTTAAAGATTTCACACCGGTAAGATACCAGGTATAGGTTTCTCCCTTATAAAGTGTTAAGCTCTCATTCTTTGTGGCTGCCTCCACAGATGCCGGTGTCACCAGCGCCAGAATCATGGCAAAAGCCAGACATGCCGTAATTACCCTCTTCATTACTTTTTTCATTCTTTCAATTTCTCCTTTCAATCTTTTCATGGATTTACGCAAACGGTGCAGGCAAATGTTTTCCCGTTTACTTTCAATGTTACTTTGGCTGTGCCGGTACCCTTTGCCGTCACTTTGCCACTGGCATTTACTACCGCAACCTTCGTGTTGCTGCTGGACCAGGTAATTCCTTTGCTTTGTCCGGTCACTTTAAACGTGCCGGTCCTGCCTTTGGAAAGAACCATGGTTACCCGGTTCACCGCAAGTCCCGGGATGGTTGTTGTAGTATATGTTTTATCTGCATTCGCTGAAGTTTCCAGCGTTGATGCTGTATATTTTTTACCGGCGATCACGACAGAATTTTCCATGTGTTTTTTGCCGTTGACCACTTTTGCGGATATGCCATAGTGCTTCATAATCAACTGATAAGCTTCACAAAACCCCTTATAATTTGCCTTGCCCTGCTCGAGTGCTTTCTGTGCCAGAACCGATGTTCCATTCGGGGAAACATTCTGCTGCATCCACTGCTGGGCGGCAACTGCCTTTTCATAATCGCTCATCCCGGAGGTCACATACTGATTCCAGATAATATCAAGCACGTTTTTCTGGGAACGCGCAATCACCGTATAGGGATATGTATAAGTTTTTTTGCCAATGGTTGCCGTTATTTTTACAGTTCCGGCTTTTTTCGCCGTCAGCCTTCCATCCGCATCTACCGATACCACACTGCTATTTGAACTTTTCCAGACGGGTGCCACAGAAGCATTCAATACGACAATGGATCGGCTCTCTCCCACATACAGTTTACTATACCCTGCCTGTATTTGTAAAGATGTCTGACTGCTATAATGAATTTCGTTTGCTTTCGCATACGTTTCCGCCGCAGAACCATACGGAGTAACTATCGTAAGCCTTGCCTTGTTACATCCTGCAAATGCATCTATTCCAATCGTTTTTACGCTGGCCGGAATCTCAATTTGGTACAAATCCGTCTGATTCTGAAACGCCTGTGTTTCAATCGTGGTATATCCTGATGGAATCTTTACCGTCTGCAAATTTGTCAGAATCAGCTGGCCAAGATTCGTTCCGATGTTAGTAACTACGTAGGAATTACATTTTGCAGGAAAGGTAACTGTGCTTTTTTCTCCCGTATACATATAAATGGAACAACCTTTTTTCGTTGTTGCACCTTTTGGAATCTGATAGACAAATCCTGCCGCATCCTGCGCATATGCAGTTCCATCCATATCTTTGACAATCTCTGCAGCCTCTGCGATATATGGACTCCCCGCCAGCAGCACGGTAACTGCCAGGAACATCCCCGCGATCTGCCGGATACTCTTTTTCTTAGCTGTTTGTTCTCGGAACTTCATATCTTTTCCTCACTGTAAATTTCCACTACTGTACGATATTATCCGGAATCTCCAGATCAGCATCTGTCAGGATCTGTCCCTCAACGACTTTATTGACAAGCTGCTCTGCATATTTTACCTGCACCTCATCCGGATACATGACATAGCTTCGTTTCGTAGGCATGGAGTAGGTCGTCGATGATCCGCCTTTTCCTGTAACTGCATAAGACTTTACATTCCAGGAAGCCAGATCTGACAACTGCATTTTTACCAATGCAGAAATATCCTCTGAACTCATACTCGTCGTAAACATCCCGGACATACTATCCATAATTGCTGAATAGTTGCTAAGCACCGTTGTTCCGGAAGAAATCTTCTTAATCAGTGCCTCAATTGCCTGCATCTGATGACGTCCTCTGGAATTATCCCCATCTGCAAAAGATTTTCTCTCCCGCACGTAGGAAAGCGCCACCGTACCATTTAACTGATTGGTTCCCTGATTGATATAAAATCCACCTTCACTTGTCCGGAAGGCTTTCTCCGACTCTACGGTAATTCCTCCGACTGCATCTACTAATGTCTTAAATCCATTAAAATTAATCTGCACATAATAATCCACATGCTCATCATACAGATTTCCAAGTGTGGCCATAGAACAGTCTATTCCATACATTCCACAATGGGTCAGTTTATCTTTTGCACCTGCTGATGCTGCCGTATCCACGTAGTAATCTCTCGGTGTATTAATTAGAAGCACCTGCTTCGTGGACGGATTGACAACTGCCAGAATATTGACATCACTGCGGCTGGTGGTAAGAGTAAGGGTTCTGGTATCGGAACCACTGATATAAATGACAAACGGATCTGTTATAATGGATTTTTCTGCCGTCTGTGAATCCTCCGTCACCACCGTTTCTTCCTCATGATCATACAGGGTACGCGTTCTGGAAGAAAATGTTTCATACCCATCCTGTGCCTCTACCACGTCTACATATGCCACATTCATAAGCATAGCATCTGCATTTCCTTCGTATAATGCCTGCACCATGTCGAGAATATTATCATACACCTGCGTGTGGATCTGTGTCCCGACAGTTTCATTGATCTTTTCGATTGCCTTTTGGGTATGTTCGTAATCGTATTTTTCGGTAATCGCAAACACATAGTCTTTCGCATCCATCAGTGTCTGTGCCGGATCATCCGTCATCACATAGGCGGATACGGTATCGGTGGTCTTTACATTTCCGGCAATATTATCGAGCGTATTTCCGGCCTTTACAAGCATATAGGAACCACCCCCACACACAATCACACATGCAAGGAAAAGAATTACACCAAGCGTACGCCTGACATAGCATCCAGTCTTTTTCTTTCCCTTTTTCTTTTTACCAAAATAAAACAGACAATATTCTATAATGAGCAGCAGCAGCAGAATTAATCCAAGCAGGATCACATACAGCGTTGGAACAATATTCAGCCACAAAACAACTCCGACCGTTGCCAGGCTCAGTAACAATTGGATCACAAGCATAATCCCTGCGATCATTTTCCATTTGCTTTTCTTTTTCTCTTTGGTTTTCATGTGTCATCCCCAATTATTTCTTGTTCGACAAAACACCGTTTTTATTGCTATAGTAAATTTTTCCATTTCGTTTAATCTTCTTATTTGTAACTAGTACTCCATTTTTACCAAAGTAATAATTATGTTTTCCCACATGAATAATCTTATTGCTTTGTAATTTTCCTTTTGAGTTAAAATAATATTGATACCCGTCAATCTTTGCAATTTTCCCCGACACTAATGTTCCATCTGCCCGAACAGCATATGTACTATTCTTAAAATCATAAAGTTCCGTATGAGAATCCCCTACAGCAAGAGTTCCATCGCTTTCAAACAGATAATTATCTCCTGCAATTGCATACACTCCGTTACGGTACATTTTTCCATTTTTCCCAAAGAAATAATCTTCCCCGTCTATATTAATCCAGTCATCCTCTGTCATTGCTCCATCTTCATTTAAATAATAATAATCAGATCCTATCTGTGTCGGATAGATATCATCCTCAACATTTTCATCATCACCAACAATATCCGGAATTAATTTATACCCATTTTTGTCAAAATAATAGGTTTCACTTCCAATTTTCTTTCTGCCGACATCCATATATGCATAATTTTCATCATCAGACAATCTGAAATAACGTTTCTTTCCGTTGTAACTATGCCATCCCGAGTAATTTCCCGCTGAATTATAGGTTCCATAATCCATCTGTCCACCTTTGCGAAAATAATAGTAGTGTTTCCCTATCATTTTAACCCCGGTAGACAATGAACCATTTTTATCAAAATAATACATATCGTGGTCACGGTAGAGACCATCAGCTCCATATAATGACTGCCATCCTGTCATTTTTTTACCTGTTTCTACAGTATCTCCGCGATATAGTGTAATCTTATCATTCTCAATATGGAAAATCAATGTTTTCTCTTCATTTCCCACCAAATAACAAAGACCATAAGATGTCATGCGCTTAATCGCTGTTCCTGTACGCCATTTATTCGTCTTCGCATCTGTCTCGGAAACTCCAGTGTTCGGAATAAAAGCATAAGATGGCTGTACCGCCTCCAATAATGACACTGAATTTCCACTTCCAATTCCATGATGATTCATTTTCATAATATCACATTTTAAAGACGTACCATAACGTGAGACTAACCGATCCGATTCATCAGAATAACTATCTCCCGCTGTAAAATAACGTGTATTTCCACAGGTAAAAATAACTGCAAGTGAACAATTATTTTCATAACGTATAAAACGTTCTTTTTCTTTTGTAATACTGGTATAAGCATATGGGGAAATCTCATTCGTGTTTACTGGCCCAATAACTTTTCCAGTCGCATCACCAACATTGACCTGATCCCCAACATTCAGATATACAATTCTTCCTGTTCCCTGTGTGCTCATAAATGCTTGAAATGCTGCATAGCGGGATGGATAACTTCTTGATAAAACCGCCAGCGAAGGGTCTGGCAGATATAACGTATCAATCGTAATCCCGGAAAGTGCAAACTGCTTCAATCCAGCCTGTAAATCCGTAGAACATCCTCCAGTATGATCTGTGTGCAAATGGCTAAACATCACATCTACATGAGTAACTCCCAATGTCTGTAGCTGTTTAATGATTGCAGGTGCGTGATTGTCTGCGCCAATATCAATCAACAAATAATGTCCTTTCGATTCTAACAGTGTAGAATCCCCCTTTTTTTCTGAATTAAGATAAAGTGCATAAATATTAAGTTCTGTATTATCTGATGCCTTTACTTCAGTTGTGAATACAAACGGAAGTAATAAAGCCAGAATCAATCCAAAACAAATGCCTTTCTTTCGCATAATATACATCCTTTCACTCATGTAAAATCCAAGTAAAACATTTTTAGTATACCATATTTGCTAAAAAAGATCACTGTAAATTTTACATATTAAAAGAGAAAAATTAAAAGAGAACAAATGAACCATCATCTATTCTCTCTTTTATTACTTCACATACGTAACATTACTGTCTTTTGCAATGCCTATCTTCCCACTCTTGCAACCGCTTATTTTATTTTTGCTGATTTCATTACCTTTGGATTTCATTCCAAATGTGATTCCGTATGCTTTGCATTTATGAATTATATTTGTAACTGTTCAGAACCAATGTCACTTAGTTAAGCTTTTTACAAATTAATGGAT
>ERZ791624.196-NODE-196-length-44956-cov-2.603171_pt1 | contig 44956 bp, 53 predicted proteins | sample MGYA00510058_ERZ791624 | MGnify/ENA primary metagenome ERZ791624 (study PRJEB30046, sample SAMN00715158) | human gut metagenome | study: EMG produced TPA metagenomics assembly of the A metagenome-wide association study of gut microbiota in type 2...
AACTCGGTATCACTTTTAAATCTAGCATCATGTAGGATAGTTTGAAATTCATCAATTATAGTATAAAAGGATTGAAATATTCCTAAACTTTCTAGGATATCTTTTACAATTCTATATGAATCATAGGTAACTAATATCTTATAAGGTTTACCATAAGACTTTCTAAAATTAATATAATCCTTTATTTCATTCATTAATCGGTTATAGACTGTATCTTTTCCATTAACTATCTCATCTAATTTTTCTAAAAATTGATCACTTTTACTAATAGATTTATTAATTTTTGACAAATCTTTATCTACTTCAATCTCTTTTTCAAGTTCATTTACTACGAGATAAACTTCAAATTCATGTTGATCCTTTTTATTTTTAAGTAACATCTTTCTGGGACTACATAAAATAACATTTTCTGGACCATTAATACAATATTCTGTAAATCCGCAGCCAGGTAATTGCTTATTTATTATACATTTTACAGGTAGTTTATAAAATCTAAATAAACTATCCATTTCTGAAATATATCTAATACCTCTTGGTACTATGATATCAGGTAATTTATTGATCATAAATATTTAATATTTTAATTGTTATTTTTTAATTCAATACAGAATCCAGTTACATAAAAGTGAAGACATAGGAGTCTCCCTTCTTCATTAATTAGAGTTTGAAAGGATAAGAAGAGCAAAATCGTCATTTAAATAAAGTAAAAATACAAAATAGTAATATATATTAATATGATGAAAAAAGTTCCACTTTAATATTTAGATTAGATTCGCCTCTTGAGGAGGCGAAAATCAATAATATAAAATCTTTATAAATATCTTCATTTTCTGAGTTTATTCCTATATATCTTATTCAATGTTTCTTTTCTAAGACACCCCTAGCGGTAGCGAAAAGGGGTGTAATATAAGGGAAGCTCCTTTGTCCTCATAAAAATGTATCAAGAAAAAAGAAACCAAGGAAATAAAATCCTTGGTTCTTATAAGTTTTAAATTTCACAATCCTCTATTAAAGTCTTGAATTGTTCAAAGTTTAAAGTACCACCTCCAGCACTTTTATGTCCAAAAATAATGCCTCTATATCCAGCACAACTAAATTCTGGAATTCGATCAGGTTCTTTATACATTGATATACTATATACTCCTTTATCTCTTCGATTACATACTATATAAATATCATAATCATTTAAGACAGAATTAAAGACTGTACTTGAAAATGCAGTTCCTATTACACAAACTCCTCTATATTTTCCAGCAACAGTAACGGGAAATGAGAATGATTTAACTACTCCTTTATTAATTTTATCCTGATTTTGTTTAAGAATAGTTCCAAGTTCTATTACTTCTGTCAATCTATCTTCCCAGAAACATAGATTAGGAAATTCATAGAGCCACGTATCAGGATTTAAGCCATATTTAAATTTCAAACCACTCTGTAAAGGAAGTATTACATCTTGCCAATCATCCTCTCCAACTTCATCTTTTCTCCAAGTATCATATACTCCAAGAAGTCGAATAAATTCTGGAATATCTTGATCTGGACAGAAAAATCTCCAAGTTAATTCACAAGCAGCTGGTCCAATCTCACGAATACCTTTAATTCCGGTGTAGTTATTTTGTATAGAACTTTCGATGGATGATACATGATGATCTATGAATATAAAGTTATCTCCATAGTGTTCCCAAACCTGTAACATAATTTCAGGAGGGAAACTTATATCAACCATACAGATCAGGTCATAGGGTCTTCCATTCTTATCTACATACATTTCTGGAATTTCATCTCCATAATTATATCCGGTTTTATCTACTTGGTACCCTTCATCGTATAGTGATTTTACTGCTATACACATACTGGATGTTCCATCAAAATCTACCCTATGAAAGATAACTAACGCTTTTTTATTTCTGTTCATATCCTAATAATTTAATTAATAAATCAATTTCACATTCTAGTTTTGTTAATAATTCTATAGCTTCAATCATAATTTATAATACGTTCTATAAATTCAGACTTCATAATTGCTCTCGCTTTAAGATCTACTATATGATTTAAGAGATCAAGTTCCGCACAGTTATACCAAAACCATTTTCCTCCAGAAGAATATTTAGTATCTTCTCTTTCTCTTCGTTCTTCTATAATTTTTATAAACTTTCGATATACTTCCTCTTTTTCTTCTGGGAGGTATGCTATTTTATAATCAAACGTACTAGGATATAGTTTTAATTCCTCCATAAGTTCTCCGGCCGTATATCCAAAATCCTTAGCTACTTGTGAGAATGTAGAAATTTGATATCCGCGTTTCTTTAAGTAGTTCTCCATTATTTCTTGGGAGAGAGTTATACTAAATACTCGATTTCTACTATTATATTTCGTTATCATCTTCTTTCTATAAATTTAACTTCAGATTCGATTATACCACGACCGGATTTTTCATGGAGGGTTTTTGTTTTAGGTATATATCCAGAGTCCATAGGTTCAGTCATATAAAATAAACTAGTTCCTCTAAATGTAGCTGTTATTACTTTTTGGCCAGGTTCTACTTTTACTTCCATAGTTCCTCCAAACAATACAGTTCTTTTATTCTCTGGGAAAATAAATACAAATACTATATATGCTACAGCTATGATTATAATTCCCCAAAATATTAATGTTCTCTTTTTCATTGTTGTTTTATTTTATAAATTAATATTAAATTTTTATTGGTAGGGGAATATAAGTATACATTAATATTTCCTAAAGTATCAGAAGTTATTAAAGAGTTGTTATTTGGTTTAAGATCTATAAACTTTTCGCCTTTAGGAAGATTAATTGTTACTGTTGTTGAAGAACTAACATCTTCGACCTTTTCAATGGGTTCACAACTTACTAACAATAATGTTGTTAACGCTAATAATGTTAATAATTTCTTTTTCATATTTTTTAATTTAAATTTCATATATAAGAATTTCAAGGAGAAAAATGAAGAGGAAAACCTTAGTCTTCCTCCATTACTAATAATACTATGTTATACAATTCAAGCTTTCTTTTTATTTCGTTCTCACCATTTCCTATATTCCATAAAAACAATGGTCTTAGTTTCTGTTGATATCTATATTCACCCCAATCCATCTCTTCAATTTTTATACCCAAAGTGTCTTCAATCATCTTCTTTAATTCTAGATGATTATAGGTTATTTGCATTTTCTTATTTTCATGCATTTCCAATAATCTAAGAATTCCAGAAGACGCCCTAACAGATACTATTTTCTTAAGATATTCACAATCAAGTTCGGTAAGGCTATATATCTCCAGTAATATATTTAATTCTTTTTTTAAGTTGTCGAATGTATAACTTCTATAAATCTCTAGGGTATTTGATACACTTCTATAACACCCCATTCCATAACTTAACCAACAAATAAACCTAGTTATTGTTGCCTTTAATTGTAATTTAATTTTTCTAATAATTTTTTCCATATTCTTATTTTTTTTAAATAAAAAGTCTACCCGAGTTTTTCTTCGAGTAGACATTTCACTTATGATCTATTATCTTTTCACATATAAGGCTTTGAGGGATTCTGATCTGATAACATTAATAATTTTTTAGGAATATCATCTTCTGGATAAAGATAGGATAATACATCTTCTTTTTGATATTTTTCAATCATTTCTTTCCATGATGTATAATCAATTAACCTAAATCTTATAAACCTATCTTCTACTGGATACTCTCCTCCAATTATATATTTATCATTCTCTTTTACATACCAAGATGTTAATGGTCTTTGTAAGAAACTCTCAAGTTGATGATGTGGATCTTCTCCATAACATGTATCTAGTACAATCTTATAGTGCTTATCCACATGTTGAAGAGGTATAATATCAGGTCCTAAACTAGTTATCATACATATAGACATGTAAGTATTAGGAACTGTACAACCTGATTCCTTAAGAGCTTCTATAGTATGTATCTTAAGAAAATTAGTGAAAACATTTTTGTAATCTTCTATATTTATTTTATATCCTAAGTATAATCTTTCAGATGGTTGATCACTTAAGATAGATCTTGGATTTTGAATTTCTATAATATTATCATATGTCCAAGATTTTTTATTTTTCCAGTAAGTATCAAAAATTATATTAAATAAATCAACACTAACTTCAAACCATTTACTAATCATATATTGGTATTTTAAATAATTCTTTTTCTGTAACCCCATCCAGAAATAATAATTCTCCAAAAGATATTACAAATATTAGATCTGGATTATTAAAACCTTCCCGATAAAATGATAAGTCCCCTGGATAATTTTTGGTCATTATATGATCTGGAATAAAGAATTCTACTCCATCATCAAATAAGAATCCCATTTTTATTCCATACTGAAATAAGAACTTATCAACTTCAGATAACTCAATATCAGGATAAATGTTTCTTCCTAGTTTTATTTGCTTCATAATGGTAGAATGGACAATCTTCGCTACATTCATCAGATAAAATGCAACTATTATTACAAAATGTTTTTATATCATTATACATATCTTTTACTGTATATATTCCTTTTTTCTTCTTTTCTTCATTGATTCCACAAATTGTACAATCTTGAGAACTAATCTGAAAAACTTTATTCAAGTATTTACGACGTCCAGCAACTTCATAATACTCTGCATAAATTAAGTACGTTATATCGTTATCAGACATTGCTTCTTTCTTACTAGAAATATAAGATCCAAGTACTGTCCCAATAAATTCAGCACAATCAAACATCCAAGCATCATTTATAGGAATATATACTTTAACTTTAGTACCAATCCTATAGGTTATTTGTGGATAAAAATCAATCTCTCCAGTTGATATATTTTTCTTGATGATATTAATCTTTTCATTGATTTTAATATAATCCTTATCTTTCTGGCGATTTATTATCCATAATACATTTTTCAACCATTCATAGATCTTTTTCGCTCTTCCCATTTTTCTTTTGCTAATTTTTGTAAATCTTCAACAGTATCAGTTTCATCTACTATTTCTATTCCAAGTAAGTTTTCTATAACATCTTCAAAACTAGCTACTCCGACAAATGTTCCATACTCATCTACTACTATTGCTAGATGTTGTTTAGTTTTAAGAAATTTTTCAAACAATACATTAACACTAGATGAGTCCGGAATAAATATAATATCAGAATCGTAATCTGTATGTTTTATTGTTAACCCTGGCGGATAAACATCATAATCTTGATATATGTCTGACTTATATGCTATTCCAATTATATTATCTTCAGTATCTTCCCATATTGGTATTCTAGAAAATTCAAATTCATCTGGAAAGTCCTTAAGAAAAGTATTAGCATCGAAAGATTTTACAACAGTTCTAGGAGTCATTATATTTCCAACAGTTAATTTATCAAGGGCAAGTAGATTTTTAATTATTTTACTTTCTCTCCCTGTAAATATTTTCTCTCGTTCTCCAATTGTTGCCATACTAGATATTTCTTCTCGAGAAACAGTTGCTTCTTCTGTTTTTGGTGAGAATATAGCCATTACATATCTTGATATCCAGACTATAGGATATGTTATATAAATCATCCAAGTTAATATATTAGCTGTAATTGAGGTCATTCTTTTCCAATAATGTGCTCCAATTGATTTAGGTATTAATTCACTGAGTACTAGTATTAATAGAGTCATTATTCCAGAGATAATTGCAAAATATTTCATTCCAAAAATCTCAACAGCCTCTATACTAGCTAAACTTGTACCTACTGCATGAGCAGCTGTATTTAGTGTTAAAATAGCAGAGATAGCATCATCTACCCTTTCATTCTTCAGCTTCATAAATTTTATTGCTGCCTTAGAACCAGAATCGATTTTAGACTGAATAAATGAAGTCGGTGTGCTTAATAATGTTGCTTCAAAAACACTACAAATAAAGCTAATTGTTATAGCTATACTAAAATAAAAAATCATTCCAAATAAAGGATCCATAATTTTTTCTTGTTTTAAATTTATTTTATTTTATTATTATTTTTATATCATATATAAGAATCTCAAGGAAAATCTAAAAGCCTTATTAATGATGAAAACATATAAATTAAAATATTATGAAACCAAAAAAGAATAGAATTTATTGTCCATTAGCTAATAGAGCTAAGATGTTATTTGAAAGTAAAGATGAAGCTGATAGATTTATAGAATTCAACTCAGAGGATTTTACAGGAAATAAGAAACCTACTAGAGCTTATTATTGTACATGCTGTGGAGGTTGGCATATTACTTCTAAAGATAACATTCATATTAGTGAAGAAAAAGATATTGAAGAGCAAGAAAAAGTGATAAATAAAATGATTCAAAGCTATTCAAAAGATATTGAAAATCAAAAAGAAATAGAAGATATTAATAGAAGAAAATTAAATAAACAGATTACTTCTATAGAGCAAAAAATTGGGAAAAAAGATAAATATAAAACAAAATCTAAAGAACAATTATTATCTTATTTGGATGAAATAAAACAGGTTGAGGATTTTATGAATGCCAATAAAAAAGAAACATTGTCAAGAGCAAGAGCTTATCATAGATTAAATTTATTGAGAGATAAAATTTTTCAAGGACTTGTTTTTAATGTGTATCGTAAAATTGTAGATGAAATACGAGAGGTGAGAAAACTTATATTACTTTTTGAAAATAAAGAAAGGACAGATGAAATGTTAAATGAAATAGAAAAAGAAGTAACTGAATTAGAAGAAAAACTTGGGTATTCTAAATTAACAGAAGATCTTAGAAAGCGAATTATGGACACTAGGGAGGGAAAATAAAATTCCCTCTCTTTTTCTTTCCTTCAAAAACCTTTAAAAATCTTATAAATGTAATAATAACTTAAAAAATTTGTAAAAATGAAATTGAGTAGAAAAGAAAAACAGGCAAAGAAGAAATTAATTGGTGTTTACAAACAATGTATCGATGTAATGACAAGATATATGGAACCAGTTGCTGTTATATCCACTACAAAAAAGGGAGGTACTCAGATTACAAGTATGAGATTCCCTGACTATCATTACAAGAAAATTATTAAGGAGAAAATTCAAAAAGTAACAACAGAATTGAGTAATAACCAAGGTTAAAAACTCAGAAGACTTAGCACTTAGAAATAGGTGTTAGGTCTTCTTTTTGCTCTTCTAGAACCTTAAAGAACTTATAGATGTAATTATTAAACAATAAAACAATATGAAAATCGTAAAATCAAGTGTATCCATTCTCCCTCAAGAACCTGGGGTGGATGGATTAATGAAACATGTAGAAAAGCTTGGAAGAATAGCATATCTAAGTGAAGATAGAATGACTGAAGATTCTTGGGAAAAATTTGATAAGATGCTTTATAATCGCGGTCATTGGGCTGTTTTTAATTCTGGAACTGTATATCTAGATGTTCCTGTAAATTATGGAACAGAAGATCTTCTGCTAGAATTAGAAAGAACAACGAGTCCTTATACAAAAATTTGTTATTCAGATGATAATAATCATTGTTATCTAACTACTAATCTTAGAGTTATTTATCAGAAGAAACTGGAAGATTTTATGAATGAATACTGGTGTGAACCTACCGAATATCATTATCATAGAGTTACTTCTGTATGGGTTTGTTCTAGAGGTATACAGACAGAATTAGTTAGGCATAGAATAATGAGTTTTATTGCTGAATCAACTAGATATGTAGGATATAATAAAGGTCGCTATGGAGGGGAGCTTACTTATATTTTGCCTCAATGGATCTATCGAGTAAGGAATAACATAGGTAATACAGTAGATTCTTTAACAGGTCTCCCCAGAAATTATATTTTAGACCTAGATGGACAAGATTTGTGGGATCATCTTACTATTTATGACAGAACTGTAGCATCTCGAGATAGATTATGGAGGGAAATAGAGAATGAATATCTTTATGAAACTACGACAGATGAAGGAGAAAAACTTAAACCAGAAGAAGCTCGTGGAGGTCTTTGTAATGATTTAAAATCGGTTGTTGGGGTTACTGGTTATATTGAAGATTTTATAAAAGAGCCAGAAGAAGATACTCTAGAGAATGAAGGATTTTTTCATTTAAGATGTGCAAAAGATGCTCACCTCGATATGCAAATCTTAGCTAATGATTTAAAACAACAATTTATTGATACAGGATTATATAATTTAAAATAAATGGAATGTATTTGGTGTGGATTCAAAAGTAATGATCCAATAGAATTTGAAAAACATCTATCCGAAGAGCATTTTTTAAGTTATCAAGAGTATTGTGAAATTGAATTAACACATCAAAAAGATCTTGATAATTTTTGCTTTAGATGTAATAAATATAGAGGTCCATTATCTACATTAATTAAAGATTTTTATTATCTTCCTTGTAGAATATGTAGTAACTCTATTACAAAGAAAACAGAAAAACAAGAATTAATTAAGACTATTATAAAGAATATAAAATCTTTTTATGATTATATTCTTAGTGATAGATATTTACAACTATTCTTAATTGATAGCATTTACCATTTAGCTACTTATTCTCATGATTACTTGGAATTTAAAAAAGTCTTAAGTAAACTAGATCTTCCAAGTCGAAATGATATATGGTTTTTAGATTGGGTACCTGGATATCCAAAAATTATATCTATTCCGAATTTGACTGGTATAAAAATAGTAAATCTATCAGAGAAGTATAGAGTAGTATCAGGAAAGAATAATATAGAAATTAATAATTATAAGATTCTTTTTCCTGAAATTGTTCCTTATGATAAACAACATTTTAGTAGATATAATATTCTTAATCTAAATTCTAATAGAAAAACAAAAAGATTAAAATTAGATAATTCTCCTAATTGTGTTAAGTTTTTCAATACTCAAGGTTATGATACAAAATCAATATTTAAAGTTATTGATACTAAAACAGAAGAGCCAGTAAATCTAAAAGAAATAAGTTATCAAGATTATACTATAATAAAGTTAATTCTTTTAAGAAATAAGAACTATATGAGATTTGTATTTTCTATTTTCTTAGAATTACTTGGAGCTTGTAAAGTATTTAAAGATTCAGTATTTCTTAAGAACAGTATTAATTTAAATTCTGAAAAAGAACCAATAATTAATATTTCTTGGCTTCCTGAAAAAAATGAAACATTATCTAATAATATAATTAATATATCTATTTTATGACAACATCAACAAAATTTAAAGTACAAGGGGTAGGATTAGATACTTCGAATATGACAATTAAACCGTGGGTAGATCCTGAAGATGAATACTCTTTTGATTATTTTCATACATCTATCTCAGCTAATAATGATTTCTTAATTTCTGAGTTTATAAAGAGTTTTCCAGGAGGTAGCTTAATCACTTCTATCGATTTTTTAGATAATCCTGAAAGAACACTCTTAGGACATCTTCTTGAACTTGGAAGAAAGAAAGTAGACCTGTTATTGATAGATTCTGAAGTAATTCTTAAAAACCTAGGAACTGTTAAGGAAACTATTAAACAGCTTAGAGAATATAAAATAATTGAGGAGTTTGGAGTAAAAAATCCTAAGACCGCCGAAGATCTCAAAGCCATGGAAGAAGCTATTGAAGAGAAAATTAAATTCGTTTCTCTTGATTTATGTCCTTTGAATTTTAATTATGATATTGTTAATTATTGTAAGGAAAATACAATAGATTTGCTTGGCTTTAATCCTTTCGGCGGATATATTAACTCATCATCTGTAATATCTAGCTTTACCATTCCTTATCTTCTTGGTTTTGCTGGAAACTATTGTTCTGTTATATTTTTATCTGGACGTGATTTGATTTTATCTAAAGAATCAATGTTATATATAAAAGATAATATAATTGGATCTGAATGTTCAAGTAAATTTTCCTTAAAAAAGAATGTGTCTAGACTTCATAAACCACTTAAGAAAGTTGTAGATACTTCGTTGATATTTAATAAGAATCTAGTTTTAAGTGTAGATTCTCCTGAGTATTTATTTCCTTTGGAGGATATTAATATAAATTTAGGTTCTCCAGTAAATATTGTTGATGGAATTGATCCAAAATTAAGAACAGAATTAGAGATGTTTGTAGATGATCTCTTGGAGGTTACAGAATTTCCAAAAGATGCTACTCTTCAATCTAAATATGCTGTAGTGAGATATCAAGTTTTATCAGCTCTTCGAATAAAATTTCCTGAAACGGATGGATGGAATATTCATGTAGTAAATACAGGAAAACTCGTCTCTGGAATTTTAGTACATAGAGAGATCGAAGAAAAGAAGAAGGGATTTTTTAAAAAGAAAAAAAATTCTCAAAAAATTGAGTCTAAACATTTTCTCTGTGCACTTCCCAAAATCGATCTTCCAGTGTTTATAGAAGAACCTGATGATAAAAACACAGTCCTCGAGAACTCAAACCCTAATAATTGAGAAAATCCGGAGTTAGTTGTGTACCCCGGAAAAAAATAGAAAACATTAATAAATAAAAAATTATGAGAGTTTATAACGGAACAAAATCACAAATTAATTTACCTTTGTCAGGTACTCAACGAATTACTATCCCAGCACATTCTGTCTCTGGTGATATTATGCCTAGTAACGAATTTTTAAGTTTGCTAGTAAGTTCCTATGATTACAAGGAATTAGCATTAATTGTATCAGGACCATTTGAAATAAATATGTGTGCAGGAGTATCAGGATCAGTTGGTTTTGTAGTTCAATCCCTTGATGAAGCTATTGAACGTTTTGCACCAAAAGAATGTCCAAAGTGTAATCAAGATCCTTGTGTTTGTAATAAGGAAAAAGAGAAAGAAAAAGAACCGCAGCCAGTAGATAAAAAACCGGCAGCAACTCCAACAAAACCGGCTGAAAAAGAAAAAACAGTGCCTGAAATTAAAGAGGAAAAGAAGTAATTAAACCGTATTATAATGGGAATCTCAAGAGATGTATTTTATTCTTAAGAGATTCCTTTTTATTTTCAACAAAGAAAAATGGTAGACTATAAAGAAGTAAAATTAAAAGATGGACGTGTATTAGTATTCTGTAATTTCGAAGAACTTCTTAAAGATTTTTATGGAGTATCTAGTATGGAAGAAGTAGAACCTCATGCAAATTCAACAGGTCACTATATTATTCATTGTCCATTTTGTAGAGACTCTGGACATACAAAACATAAATTATATATAAAAACTGACTTAACTGTTGGTACTTGTTTTGTATGTAATCGAGCCTATGTACATGTGTCTGATGAAGTTGATACATCATTTAAAGTACCTGATTTTATGTCATTGTATTATGGATATTCAGGTCATCCAAATGTAGTTAAACTTACAGAAGATCCTATATGGACGTTAGATAAGTACTGGAATGAATTTGATAGTTTTGATCAAAGAGGCTATGATTATCTAATGAGTAGACATCCTTTTATGAACGACATCTATAAACTCCTAGACTTTAAATTTGTTGACGGAAATGTAGTAATGCCATTTAAATATCATGGGGAAGTATTTTATTACCAGATTAGATTTTCTGGAAAAACGAAAATTAGATATCTTTTCCCACAAATATCAGCAAAACCCCCTTATGTAATAGATCATGGTCAAGGTCTAAGAAATATAATAGTAGTGGAAGGGGTATATGATGCTATAGCTGCTTTAATTATGGCACCTGATTATATACCTTTTGCAGTTTTGGGAAGTTCTATATCAGATTATCAATTAGATTTTCTTAGTGAGTACGTTCCAGAAAAAATCTTATGTTACTTAGATGATACTGAAAAATCTATGGGTGTAGCTAAAAAAATAAGAAAAAGAATAGATTATTGCCCTATTAATATCATAAAATCTAATGGAGAAGATCCAGAAGAGTGTATGAAACGAAAACTTAGGGCTGGAAATAATTTGCAATGGATTAAATAAAATGATAACAGCATCGATAGATAATACTATAAATAAAATAGTAATAAAAACCGATGACCCTAGTGTAAAATGTCTTTTAGAATTTAAAAGAAAAGTAACTAAGTATTCTCCTTGGTTAAAATCTTGGAATACAGCTGAAGAAATAGCAAAACTTTATGATAATCCTAGATCATGTGGACCTAGGAAAGGAATATATACTTTTATCTTAGGAATGGGATGGGCAGCTTATATTGCTAATGTATTTAAACCTATCTTAAGTGATACGGATTATAATGCAATTCTTAGAACAATATTTGCAGATTATTATCGAACCTATCCATTTCCAAATCTTAGGGATTATCAGAATGAGGATATGTTACATGTGTTAAAATATAAGAGAGCGATTATTCAAACCAATACGGGATATGGAAAAACTGAAACTATAGCAACTCTTATAAACTATGCACATAATGAACTTGGAAAGAAAGTGTTGGTTATAACTCCAGGAAAAAAAGCGAAAGATGAAATTGTTAAGAGATATGAGTCTAGATTTGGAGGTAAATTGCCAACTTCAATAGATGGAGATCTTGGATGTATAATTACTTCAGGATTTCTAAATCAAAAGAAAATAAAAGATCCAGACCTATGTATTTTAGAGGAAGAGAAACTTAAGAAATTCGATTGGGTTCTAGTAGATGAAGTAGAATATACTATTAATCCTTCTGGTGAATGGATATATAATAGACTAGTGAATGCTGAAATTATGTATGGATTTTCTGGAACTGCAGATCGAGATTCAGGAGTTATGATCACATTTGCACAGGGAATCACAGAAACAGTAGTAAGAAATAAGGACTTAATTAAATATTTCGGACCAGCATTAGTTTATAGAATGCCTACTAGTCTGAAAATAAATAGTATCCACATAAATACTATCGCTCTAAATAATATTAAATTTACAGAAGAGGATTTTAATGAGGATAATAATGTCTATAATACAATAATGTCAAAAATTTGGGTTGATCCTGGAGTATGTGAATTGATTGTAAAGATAGCAAAAAGATATCCTAAATTATATATCCCAATAAATAATTTAAATAATATTATTTCAACTTGGATAGATAACTTTTTTATTGGAGTATTTAGAGTGCTCTTAATTTGCGGCGAAGGATATATTTATTATGATTTGTCTGGAAATAAAACAAACCTAGATCTTCAACAATCATGCGAATATATTAAAAATGGAATGGTAGATATAATTCCTAGTACCGCCGCAGGATTTAGAGCACTAGACCTTCCTGGATTAGAAAATATATTACTAGTTTCTAATATCAACGCTGGATCAGTTCTTCAACAACTAGGGCGAACAGCAAGAGGAACTAATATGAACGTTCTTGCACTAAAACCAAAAATACCGAAAAGAATCCCGGTATATACAAAAGGATTTGAACAAAGAGATGAATTATTACACAATTACTATAAGTATTGTGATATTCAAGATATAGTTATTAATGAAGAAAATCTTTAAAAATATAATATGGATAATGGTAGTGTATTTGATTTGATTTTTAGCTGTTTTAATCAATATTTATTTCAGGATGCTAAAAATAATATATTAGATCTTCAATATTATTTTCAGACTAATCCACAAACAGCCGGAAATGGTATGGTCTCTCAACTCGTGGATGCTATAAAGACTTATCCTCTAGAAAATATAGATGAGCCTTTATTTAGGAGTATCTTATTTAGATCTCAGAAAACTCCACAAGAGATTCAAGAGGTGATGAATGAAATTATAAAATGGAAAAGATATACAAAAAGTCAAATTGAACCAGCCAGAAAGATTTTAACTGATGTAATATATTCAGTTAATCTTCAAAAAGCAAACAGACTCTATTCTCAAAATCCAGAAGAGTATGTTAAGTTTGTAAAAAATATAAATGTTAAAACTACTGCTGATCTGGATAATTTTAGTGAGATTGGATTTACACAAATAGATATTAATTCAATCATCGCTGAACAGGCAGAAGGTGGTGTATCTAGTAAATTTGAATGGATAAATAATTGCTTTTCATGTGGAGCTTATGAATTTGGACAACTCGGGCTAATTGCGATTTGGAGAAGTCGCCTAGAATAATATCTAGGAAAATTCTATTAAAATGCTGGAAAGATAACAAATCAAATCAGCATCAAGGAACATTAGTTACTTGTTCAACGACTAAATATAGAACTGTATGAAGTTATATACAGATGATATAGTCTATAACATATTAAATATCAATATGTTAGCTTAGGCCTCCAGGAGTTGGAAAGAGTTTAATGGCTATGCAGGAAGCATTGAACATGAGTTTACAAGGTTATAAAGTACATTACTTGGCCCTTGGGGATCTTAAAATGAAGGACTTTAAATGGATGAAGCATAGATATAAGAATCTATGAAAATTCTATTAAAATGCTAGAACTATTAGAATAAAATAGAATTAGCATCTCTATCTCTTAGATAAAAGATAGAGTTCAACGACTAAATATAGAACTATAAAAATATAGATGATATAGTCTAATAGTTTAATGAAAATTAAATTTATAATGATTATCAGATTAGGAGCTCAATTTACAGGATTGCCATTTAGTGAAGTATCTCAAAACATAGGACCAATTTACAATAGTATGTGTCAAATGATTGGAGATAATCTTAGTATAACTATACTACCAGCTGGAAAAATTTCAGTAGATGAATATATAGAATTCATGAAAACCAAAGATTATAAAATTTTATTTATCGATTATGACGCGGGTTTCCGTGGAGCTAATGGTGGAGAAGATGGTTCTATGTATAAATCATTTGGAGATATTTATGATAAACTTACAGAATTAACAGGATTAGGGAAATTAGTATTTATATTATCTCAATTAAAAATTGGAGCATATAGTCAATCGATATTGGATATGAGCTACATCGCGGGCAGTAGTCACAAAGTAGACGTTTGTGACTTTATTATCACGCGCTCTAAAGGTGGGGATGGACCAAATCCTAATAATCTTGGAATATCGACAATTACAAAAAATCGGCGTTAAATTATAGCGCATTTCACAAGAATTGCTAGAACTATAAGAGAAAACTTATAGAATTAGCATCAATCTAAGGAAAATAGATTGTTCAACGACTATGTATGTGAACTAAGGATATATATATATCCCTAGGTGATATAGTCTATCTAAGAAAGAGAAATTTTTAGAAGAAATGGGAGAAACAAATGTGATTGATTACAATATAAGACTTCAAAATGGTAGATTTAGAAGTTTGCCGAAGAAGGTGTATGATGATATAAGGATGATTCAAGACAAACGATATTTTTCTGAGGCAGATATTGATTTAATGATTAATAACTATAATATTCAATATAATCAAGCTCAACAGAGTGTATATAAAGCTGGAGGGGCTGGACCGCAGAGACAAGGAAATAATATTAACGTTCAGCAAATTGTTTCAGGACCGACTCCATTTAGTAAACCTTAAAGTAAGTTTTTGCGTTTAGGAGAAGGTTAAAACCTAATATATGAAAGAACATTAGAAAAATTTATAAATAAAATTATAAGTTAATCTAGTGTTCTTTTTATTTAGATTTCATAAGAATAGGGAAAAAGTAAGATTAATGAAGGTTGCAAACTTTATTGACCTGAAATTTCCCTTTAGTAAAATTCTTATGAAATTTATAATTATTTTTAAATATTTTTTAATTATGAAATCTAAACTAACAGAAGGTTTAAAATCTACCGAAAATCTAGGAATGAAGTATAGTAGTTATCTAGATGAAAAAGATTTTAATGAGATGATCTTAGAAGGAAGAACTGAGGATGAGTACCTAGAGGATTACTGTATGATTATTGACTATGCTCTTTTACGAGGATTAGAGAAGAGTAGTATAGATTTTTATACAGAGAAACATCATATTCTTCCTAGATGTATGGAAGGAGAGGATTCTAATTATAACTACGTACTTTTATCTGCTTTAGAACATATAGTAGTTCATGCTTTATTGTATAGACTATATCCTGAGATAATAAGTTTAGCTTATGCAATTCATTGTATGTTATTAAATAATAATAAATCAATTTTTAATAGAAAACATAATATTGAATTATTTAAGAATAGATTGATAGATTCTGCAAAATTCATAGAGAAAATCAATAATTCTCTCGGAAAGAAAATTGTTGCATATAATGATGGTCCTATTATTATAAAAATTTATGAAACTATCTCCTCCATTCGAAGCGATGGTTTCTCAAAAGAAAGCGTATTTTCATCCATAACTCTTGATGGTAGTAGAAGATCTGGAGGATTGATGTGGATGTATGCAGACGATTTTAAAAAACTATATCCAGATCAGTTTAAGAATTATGAAGGTACTACTAAAGATAAATTAAATTGGGATGTAAAAGAAGAAACACGGAAATATAAATCTTATTTAACGAGCGGAAAAAATAATCCTATGTCAATACCCATCGTATGTTTCACTAGTAATAATTATATTTTGAAAATTTATTCTTACATGACTGAAGCTGAAAAAGATGGATTTGATAGGTCTTCAATATCTGATGCTATTAAGTATGAAAAATCATATTCTAAATATTTATGGAAGAAATTATCAGATTGGGAAGATATAAATGAATTAAAAAATTATAGAAATAGAGAAGAATCTGGGGAGGTAGACAATATAAAAGCAAAAACTTTACAAGTTGTATGTCATAGGAATAATAAAATTTATAAAATATATGATAATTGTAAATCTGTTTCTGTAGATGGATTTTCCTATTTAGCAGTAAGAGATGCATGTAACACTGGAAAAGAACACAGAGGATATAGCTGGACTAAATTATTTGATTGGAAAGATGAAATCTCCTTGAATGAGTTTTTACTCAGTAAAGATGTAATTAGTCCAATACCTGAAATATCTTATAAAGGATTTCCTATAATTATGTGTGATTCAGATAAAAAAGTTATTAAACTATACAATAGTCCTGCTGAAATAAGACAAGATGGATTTAATTCTATTTTACAACATAGAAATAAGTTATATGAAAATTTTTGTTTTCTATTGGGATATTATTGGATAAACTATGAAGTATTTATTAAATTAGGTAATAAAGTTCCAGATAATTTTTCTAATATAGATATCACTTATGAAAGAGATTTAGATATTCAACGTATAGTAAAATGTGATAATAATGATCAAGTTATAAAAATTTATAATACTTGTAAGCAGTGTTATGAAGAAAATAATATTCCTATTGGAACTTTTTGGAATTTATTGAGAAAGAATAAATCTAGAGGAAAATGTAAGTATTATAGATTAAGTGATTATAAAAAATTATATAATCAAAATTTAAATAATTATTATAATAAAATAGAAAATGGAATAATTATTGAAGATTTAATAGATAATACTACTACTTCTCCTGCTATAAAAATTGTTGGGATGGATTATGAAATGAATAATATCGTAATTTTGGAATCAATATCGTCTATTAAATTATTATCAGAAAATATTTCTTTTGAATCTGTATATGAATTACGAAAAAGTAATTTTGTAAAATCAGGTGGAGTTTATTGGATGAAGTTTGATTATTTTACTAGCAATTATTCCAATGAATATAAAAATGCTAATATTCATTCCATAAATTCGTTTAAAAAATTTATAAATTTTGAAGAAAATAAAGTAGTTCAATTAAATAATAATCTAGATATACTAAGAATATATAAAAATTTTTCAGATGTTTCTTTACATTCTGAAATAAAATGTTCTAGAAGTTATATAAGAAGTATAGTAACTAATATACAATCACCTAAGAAATATAAAGGTTATTATTGGATGAAATTTTCAGACTTTAAAGAAAAATATCCCGATAAACTTGAAGAATATTACAAACAACAAGAACAAAAATAAATTTCATTTCTTCTATTAACTCCAATTAGTTAATAGGCAATAAATTTAATAAATTCATAATAAAATTAATCCCAACCTCCTGTAGTGATTATAGTGGGTTGGGCTCTTTTTTCTTTTCCAAATCAATAAAAAGGGTAATCTCTAAGGGTGATTTTCTTATATATGAGTAAAAATTTAAAATAAAATTAATAAAAATGAAAGTAATTCAATCTAAAGTATTGGTCATAGTAAATAAGAAGGATACTATGACTCAAAAAATAGGAAATTTTGTTGTTCCTGCGAGTGAATCTGAAAGAGCTGAAGTTATTGGAGTAGGTGAAGAAGTTAGCGAAGGAGTATTAAAACCTGGCGATACTATCTTGATTTATCCAAACACAGGAAAATCATTCACTCAAGATGGAACAGAATATCGTGTTATAACTTTAAATGAAATTATTGTAGTACTTTAATTAAAACGAAACATGTCAGAAGGAAAAATTATTAATCACGGCTTTGAAACTCAGGCCGAAATTATTGAAGGTGTAAAAAAATCAGTAGAGGCAATTAAGAAAACACTCGGCCCGTCAGGTAAAGCCGTGTGTATTTCAGGATTTACAGGTCCAGAGGTGTCAAGAGATGGAGCTACTGTTGCTAAGTCGATTTCATTTAAGAATCAACTTCAGAATACAGGAGCTATCTTTGTAAAAAATGCTGCCGCTCAAACAGAAAGATTAGCAGGTGACGGTACAAGTTCAACTTCACTATTAATCAAAGAAATGTGTGAAAAAGGACAAAAAGCATTACGAACTGGAGCTAATGTAAATGAGGTGAAATCTGGTATGCTTAAGGCCGGAAAATGGATGGCTGAGTATATCAAAAATAATTCAATTCCAGTAAATGATGATATGGAAAAGATCAGAAAGGTGGCAACTATTTCAGCCAATAATGATCCGGCCATTGGAAATCTGGTAGTTGAATGTATGGAGAAAGTTGGAATGCTTGGTATTATTACAGCTGATTTCTCTAGTGGTCTTGAAACTACTATTGATGTAACTACTGGAATGAAACTCGATCGTGGTTGGGCTTCTCCACAGTATGTTACAAATCCTACTGATGGAACTTGTGTAATGGAAGATCCTTATGTAATTGTAGTAGGAGAAAGATTATCTAGTGTACAGCAAATTCTTCCGTTAATGGAACAGCTTGTACCTACTGGACGCCCATTCTTATTTATAGTAGATGATATTGATGAAGTAGTAAATACAACTCTTGTTATGAATACTCTTCAAGGTGCAATTAGATGTTGTGTTGTAAAAGGTATTGATTTCGGAGATTCAAGGAAAAATATTATGGCAGATATTTCAATTTTAACTGGCGGTAAATATATTTCTCCTGAGAACGGATTATCAGTCACACAAGCAACAAAAGAGGATCTTGGAGTAGCTAAGAAAGTTGTAATTTCTAGAGATTCATGTATTATCTATGAAGGTGGTGGTGATTCTAAAGAGATTGCTGAAAGGGTAGAAATTCTTAGCACCAAACTTACAGATCCTGGAATATCAGATTATGATAAAACTAAATTTGCGAAACGAGTAGCAAATCTTAGTGGAGGTATTGCAGTAGTGAGAGCTGGAGGAGCTTCTGAAACTGAAAAACAGAACCTTAAACAAACTATTGAAGATTCTATTCTAGCATCTAAAAGTGCTATTGCTGAAGGATGTTCTTTAGGAAGTGGTTATATCTATTACAAAGGATCATTAGAAGTGAAGAAAGATAAGACATTCTGGAAATCTTTAGTTGGAGATGAAGTAGAGGGTGCAGAAATTGTATTCTCAAGTCTTCCAGTAATTCTTAAAACAATTGCAGACAATTCAGGAGTTTCTGGAGAAGTAGTTCTAGAAAAGGTTAAATCATCTAAACCAGGAATTGGATATAATGCTAAGACTCGAAAGTATGGTAATTTACTTGAGGAGGGGATCTTAGATAGTTCTAAATCTCTTCGAGTAGCTCTTGAAAATTCTATTTCAGCAGCGTCAATGATTCTCTTAATTGATTGTACAATCATTGATGATAATATTTCCGAAACTAAAGTAGAAGGTTAATAAACATAATATACTACACCTCATCCTGGTTTTGATTTTCATTTCCAGGGTGGGGTTTCATTATTTTATGACAAAGATAATAATTAGTGATACCCATTCAGTTTCAATTGGATTTAGTGACGAATGGTTATATATGTCTTTAGCAGATGGTAGATATCAAGGTTATATATCTAGATTAGCATATCTTTATCGAGAAAAATATAGATCAAATACTTCAAAACTTCCAAATTTTGAGAAAATTCTAAAATTAATTAATTCTCAAGATTCCCTAAGAGGTTATAGGTTTGAAGCTAAAAGAGAGAAATTATTTTATACAATTACTCATGGAGATAATTATAAAAGAATTGGAGTGGAATTTGTTAATAAATTTTTAAAAAGTGATTTATACAACTTTAATGGAATTTCTTCTGAATCTGAGATATATTACTATAGAACAATTCAAGGAGCTTATGAATTAACCGATAAAATTTCTATAAGTTTTCCTGATTTTATAGAAAATATATTATCAAAAACAAAAGATGATATGATCGATCGTTTTGGAGTGAGTTATATTATAAATTATATGCTTAATACGCAGCCGAGAAAGCTTGATTTTCTAATTAATGAGGTTAAATAAAATAAAAAAAAATTATGAAAAAAGAAGATGATAATGACTTTCCTCTCTATGATGGGGAGGAAGGAAATATTAATTTTGACGAACAAGAAGATGATTTCGATTTTGAACCGGAAGATTTACCAGATTGTCCTCTTACTGATTTAGTTATTAGTAATATGATGATGTCTAAACCTTTCGGAATACACTGGGATTATGATAAAATGAAAGAATTTTTAGTAAAACTTGGATATAAGATAATTACTAGATATTCTGATCGTCGAGAAGTTGAATATGAAGTTGCAATAAAACCTAATTCATCTTTTATACCAGAAGATGACTTTAGTAATATTAAAGAAATGTTTGACTCAGAAGTCCAAGATATAATGATTGGATGGCTATTAAAAAATAAATAAACTTATGTGCGTTACAAATAATATTACAGAAAAATCATTAGAAAAATGGAAAGACCTTATTCTTGCATGTAAAAACTATTATATTGATTCAGTACCTACCGGAATGGATGATGCTGTATATGATATGTTAGAAGCTAGAGCAGCGCAAGAAGATGGATTTTTTGTCAGAGATTATGTTTATCAAACATACTTAAAAGGAACTAAGACAAAAAATTCTTATATAGAAAAAATTAAAAAGAAAAAAGTTGAAGAAAAAACTATGTTAAGTGCTCTTTCAGAGTTTATGAATGAAAACTCTGGAAAATACTGTGATCTAAAGTATGATGGATCTAGTGTAGCAATTTATTTAGATTCTTCAACTGGTATTCCAAAAAGAATAGTTACAGTCGGAAATTTAAATTTGGATAACTATGGGGTAGATCAAACTTGGAAATTAATAAACTTCCTTCCAAAAAGATTTCCGAAAGGTATAGTAGCAATTCAGGCAGAGGCATTAGTTGACATTAATCGACTTTCTGATACTGATCCTGAAACTGCTAGACAAAGAGCCAATGGACTAATAAATTCTAAGTATTGTGAATCTGAGGTAAATAATTTATTAACTCTTAGAGCTTATAGATATTATACTGATGATTCAATAGAAGGACAAATACTAAGAAAAACAGACTATCGTGAAGTTTTAAAAATGTTTGAAACTGTATGTTCAAAAACTGATGGACATATCTTATTTTCCCCTGCCGATGTATGGACTATAGAAGAACTTATGAGCGCCGGAAATAAAGAATATACAGAAACAGATAAAACAGTTACTTCAACTGGTTACTTCTTAAATGATGGTTGGGTAGTATATGATGAATTTGGAATATGTCTCGGCGCCTTAAAATTTGCTGGTGCTGGATCAGGAACTGAAGCTTTAAAAACTACAGTAAGAGGTATACAATGGAATTCTCAAGTAGCTAAAGGAAAAGATTCTTGGTCAGCTAATATTCTAATCGATCCAATTCAAGTAAAAGGATGTACAGTAAGAAAACCAAGTGCTGGAAGTGTGGGAAAAATGGTAAAAAAGAAAATTACCCCTGGGGCAATAGTAAGTATTATTATGGCTAATTCAACTATTCCAATGGTAGGGGATTCTTTTACTGAAGGTAATGGAGATTTTATGTGGCCAACTTGTAGCTGTGGTTATAATTTGTCAGAAAAAGATGTTTATGGAAGTCTTTTGAAATGTGGAAATCCTATGTGTACTGAAAGACTAGATCGAATGAATAATTATATAGGATCTCTTAGTAATATTAAACAACAACTAGATCTTAATAAATTACTTGTTATAGATCGATTTAAGTGGGAAAGTACTGGGATTAATATAGATCAATTGTTGGGAAGTGTTGAAAGAAATGATCCTAATAGTTACTATAATCAATTAAGATCTTACCTTAAAACAGATTTACAAGTGAGAAATTTAGATTTAGTTTGGAAAGCAAGTTATACAATCTTAAGAAGTTATTATGAAAAGTCTATTGGAATTTAAACAAGAAGCAATAATTGTAGAAAAACCAAAAGAAGAATGGAATAGACTTTATCTTGAACTCTTAGACTTAATAAAATCTTGGGGCTTGGAAGATAAAGTTAACTCTTTTAAGTATGAATGGAAAGGATCAGGAAACTCATTTAATAAATTATTCGAATTATCTTTTCTTCGAGAATTAATATTTTACGTACTCGATATAGATTGGAGAGATCCAATTTGGGGAGATATATTTGATATTGAAAGGATAAGTAGTACTCCTAAATCCTATCACGGTTCAGGAAATGATATTACTATTGAAACTTACCTATTTCAACTTGAAGATAAATCAAAGGTATTAAATAGTCTTAATGGAAATTGGGTATTTGATCATTATAAAGAAGTGAAAGATTTTATGGATCAATATAATGATAAATATTTAAAACTGTTTGAAATTAAGAGATTATTTCCATTAGAAGTAGAGATAGAAAATGTTTGATTTAGAGCAAAGAAAAAATTATATAAAAACAAGAAATGATACAGATTATACTGATACAGTGAAAGCAGTATATAAAATCTTAGTATCTAAATATTCCTACCGAGCAAGAATTTCAGATATTTTTCAACTCCTTAAGGATGCATTTGGAATTAATGAATTTATTATTCTTGATTATCAGCAAATGAATAATGCACCCTTCGAATCTTGGTTAGTTGATCAGTATATATCTTGGAAAAATGGTAAGGAGATAGATTTTATAGAAATATATAAAGCTATCTTAACTATTGGAGATTTTACTACATCTGAAAAAGAATTGTTTGAGTCAGGTCTGATTGAAGAGCGTTTATGGGCTATTTTCTTATTAGTTGATAGCCCCGAATTAAATATTATATAAAATAACATTAAAATGATTGAAGTAAATTTGTATTCTATTCCGGCCCAAGAAATGAATTCTATGGTAGGCCGTTGTGTTGCTCGTAGCCGTTTTGATAAAGAAGGTATGGGCGTAAGTGTTATGGAATTTGTTAAGGGTTTTTTAAAGAATAATTTAGCAAATTTCGAAAATAGTATTGGTAACGCTGAATTAGTAAGCTTTATTAATTCAGAAACTACAATGAGTACTAAGGATTTTTCTTGCATTAATTATTGGTTAGCTCAAGTTGGTTATCTTGTTCAGATTCAAAATGTAGCTGATGATGAAGAAAATGCAGCCGGTATCCCGACAGGTGATGTAGTAGAGTGGAATGTAATCGATTACAACTTTATGCAATATGATTACCCAACTGCAACTAAAATTATTCCTGGTGAAGGTCTTGAAATTCCAGCTATCCTTAGGCAGATTGTAGAACAGTCTGGTTTGTTTGATCCTAATAAATTAAGTGGTGTTAAAAATCCATTTACATTATTGTTAAATAATATGGATAAAATTAAGAATACTACTGGATCTGTATCACCAGCTATTACTACTCAGATCTATAATCTTTTAGATCAGATGGGTATTAAAGTATTTTGTGCAACTTCTGAAGATTAATTACAATGACTACTCTACAAAATGATATTCTAGAAATATATAATTCCTTAGTAGAGTTTTCTGATAATACAGTAAAAACAAACTTTCCGATTCCAATTAAAGTAAGATATGAAAAAGAAACTAGATTACTTATATTTGAACAGAAAGGAAAAACGGTATATCTAGGTCTCCCAGTCTATTATTGTTTAGCACTGGAGGACTTAGAAAAACCGACTTATCTATTACCAGAAGATTATGATTATCTAATGTCAACTCTTCAATCTTTAATAGCATCTGGAGAATTGATAAAACCTAGAACTTGTCTTGGCCCTGAAAACTATGGATTTAATGTTTATTCAACTAATATTAACGAAATGTATAAAGGACCTGATGTAATTGGACAAGTAAAGTTTATTTCTGGAACATCTTGGTTATTTAAGTTTAGAACAAGAAAAAAGTATAAATTATGAATTTTAATGGAACGATTATTATCACAGATCCCTGCTATATTGCAGAAAATAAGGATTGGGGAAACGGATTTAATTATAATAATATGACTATCTCGGAAGAAGTAGGATTCTCTGATAATTATATTTGGGAAGATACTGGAGTTGGAGATGGAAGATGGAAAGTATCAAAACTAAAAAATATTCTTGGCTTACTTGAGCTTGAAAAATTCATAGATGATATTGAAGAAGCTTACTATAATCTTTACGATAATCCTTCAATTGAAAATCAGATTAATCTTGAAAAATTAGTTAATCAGAGGGAAACTATTGGAAGATATTGTGTAGATTCTGGGACTTTTGGAGTATTTTATCTTGACGAAGTTTTAAAATATAAGCCAGATTTTTTAGTAGAACATGGAGATTGGTGTTATACAATTATTAAAGACTTTATTGGGGATGTAAATGTATATACTGATTCTCGTGAACAAAAACATTTTTTAGGTATAGGTAATAAAACATTTTATAGTAATACAGTATCATGGTTGTAAAAATTATTAATAAATCAAAATTTCCACTTCCAAGTTATGCAAAGCCTGGAGATTCTGGAATGGACCTTAGAAATATCGGTGAAGAATTTACATTAAAACCGTTAGAAAGAAAATTAGTTCCTACAGGCATATATGTTCAACTTCCCCCTAGAACTGAAATCCAAGTTAGAGCTAGATCTGGAGAAGCTTTAAAAAAAGGATTAGGAGTTTTAAATGGACCAGCCACTATAGATTCAAACTATAGAGGAGAAATTGGAGTAATTTTAGTTAATCTTAGTCCTGTAGAGGTAACTGTAGAACATGGAGAAAGAATTGCTCAGATGGTTTGTGCAGAAGTAACTCATATGGAATTAGAGGAAGTTAGTAAACTTGATGAAACAGAACGAGGAGGATCAGGTTATGGCAGTTCCGGAATACAATAACGATATAAAACGACTTCTTGGATTAAAAGGAAATACTCGATTAGAGATTCAAAATCAATTAACCCAACGAATTTTAGAATATGATTATACAGATAAAACTCCAGGAATAGGATTGAGATTTTTAGAAACAAAGAAAAGAAATCGAGAGGCTGGTGAATGGATTTATTATAATATTCTATTCGAAGCTAGAAAATATCAAGATACTCCTGAATATTTAGCACATATTCTAGGATCACTATCAAAGGTAGTAAAGACCTGGGGAGATTATTCTAATATTGATGTAGTTGGAATTCAAGAAGTTGATTGTGAAGAAGCAGATTATTATTATATACTAATTTATATTTTAAGTGATGGAAAAGACAAAGAAAAACTCGAATCCGATGAAGAGTGAAAAAATGTCGGAAAAAGATTATGAACTTCTAGAAAAAAGAAGAGTATGGGGATGGGAAAATGCAATGTCTGTAGCAAATGATTTATGGGCTAGTATTCATAGTTCATTACTTGCTGGAGATCTAGTATTTGCTTATAAAGATACTACAGGAGAGTCAGGATTAACTCAAATTGTTATAGTAGCACTTAATCAACCAACAGAACACTTTTCAGTTGGTATGGTTACATCTGGATATACTGCACTTCTCCCACATGTACCATTTGATTACCTAACTAATACTGTTCTAGGAGATCTTAAAAAGTATAAAGTTGATAAGAATATAATAAAGGCTTACGAACAAATTTTAGAAAATTATAAAAGATGAGATTATTAGCAATAGATTTAGGATATAGCAGCGTAAAAGTTGCTTACTATGATGAAAATAATGTTTTACAATTTGATAAATTTATAAGTGCAACAGCTAAGGTAGATAAACCTTTGGAAGCTGATGATGATACTCTCTTTCAGTTAGGTCCAGATTATTATATTCTTGGTACACCTGCTCTTAAAGTTCCCCGATCATTGCTTTTTAAACTTGAAACCTATGAGGATATGAAAGTAATATATCCTGTTTGGATTAGTTACCTATTAAAAAGATATGGAGGAATGGATAATTTTGACCATATTGTTGTAGGACTATCATTAGCTTTTCAAGATAAAGCAGATGATCTTTTGGATTATTTATATGAAACTCTTAATATAACAAAACAAGATTACTTTATCTGTCTACCTCAGGGGTTAAGTTGTAAATTATCTTATCAAGAATTTGGATTAAATCTTAGAGAAGCATCAAGAAAAAATGATGTTAGAATGAGAAACTATCTTTTAGTTGATGGTGGATTTTTAAGTATTGATGCTGCTCAAATACTAGAAGGTAAATCGTCTGCAGGTGCTGCAATTGGTATAGCTAATACAGGTGTTATAAATATTGCTTACAATATCGTCGACTATCTTTACCAAACATATGAAATGAAAGTTGCTATAAAAGAGGCACAAGTAATTCTTGATAATAATGGAGTATTTATTAGAAGAGGTAGAGAATATAATATTAGCGATAAAGTAGCAGAGTTTACAAAAACCTACCTTGTAAATGTATTAAAATTATTAGAAGAGAGATTTTCTGAAAGCTTAGATACTATCGAAGGGATTTTAATATGTGGTGGATTAGCATATTATTTTAAGAAATATATTAATGATCCAGGATTAATAAAAGAGATTGAAAAACATTTTCCAGTTTCTTTCATTAAACTACCTCAAGAGGGGGATTGTGAATTTTTCAATGCATCAAGTTATTTACGAATAGCTGAAAAATTACTAGATAAATAAAATTAATTAACAATAGAAAAAGAATAAAGCATATAAAGGTATTAAAACCTAGCTTTATTCTTTTCTTATTTAAAACCTGATAAACAATGAGTAAATCAAAGATAATTAAAGGACAAGCATTTATTATTGAAAATGCTTTGGTTCAAGAACAAATTTTACTAACTCCAGGACAAGCAAGTACTACTAACGTTGTGGAGCTTATTAAAAATATATGGGATGATCTTAAGACAGAAGGTACATATAAAAGTAATAAAAAGAAAAACTACTTTTATTGGGAATATGAAATGACTGATACTGAAAATGAAGATTCAGTTATTAAAGTAAAAATGGAATGCCCCCAGCCAAAAGAAGGATTATTTGAAGAACCATATGATCCTGAAACAGTAGAAGGCGATTACGCTAAATATTGGGTAAAGAAACTTAAAGAATCTACTGAAAATTATGAATACAAGGCAGCAATTCAGAAAAAAGAAATAGTTTTCCCTGGCACTAGATACGTAAATCAAGAAGGTGAAGTAGTAGAAGTAGAAGGAACAAAAATCAGTAATACAGATATAGGAGATATTACTAATTTACTTGGATTGTTTTAATAGAAAATAAATTATGGAAGAGGAAATAATAGAATCAATCGACGAAGAAAAATTACCAACTATCACTACTAATGATGAAGATGTCATAGAAGAGGTGATCCCTGAAGAAATCCCTGGAACTAGTGGCATAATCGGAGGCAATCCCTTCGGAAACATAAGAATACAGATCAATGGTCAAGATATTTTTATGTAAAAAAAATAAGAGAGGAAACTTGACTTTTTATTAGTCAAAAACCTCTCTTTTATTTCTTCCCTCAACTATCTATTCCAAGAGTTATGATTCCCTGCTCATAAATATTTATAGTATGAAGTACTAAATCTCTAAGACTATGACCCCAGATTCTAAATATTCCAGTTCCTATTTTCTGTCCTGAATCTTTATCTAGTCTATAAATCTCATGATAAGCTTCTACAATCTCTTTTATAAGTTGATCCCTAGTTTGTATTCCTTCTATACTTACTACAGCTAAAACACCCAGCGGATAAGTAATCAAGATTTTTCCCGTAAGGCTAGGAATAAATATCTTAGAACCTTGAGATGGATACTTGATATTTTCCGCTGAAGAATCTAGCTGTATATAATCAAACTTTAATTCTTCTTGTTTCTTCTTATCTTTCAAAAATATCTCTATTAATTCTTGAGATGTTCGTCCAAGCTGTTTAGGATCAATAATCGTCTGTATTTTCATAATTTTTTACATTTAAATTTTACATTATTAAGGCTTGAAACTTATAAAACGCGTAAAATTTAGGTCTTTAATCTTATATATGATAAAGAATGTTTAATTTTTATTGTGTAAAAAAATTATGCTATATTTAATGTATAGGTATTCAGATTCTAAAGAAGGACCTATAAATATATGTTGGAAACCTGGATTCTCTGATAACTTTGATTCTAGATATTCGAGTTATAAAGGGTATGACTCTCCAGGAATACATACTAAAGTTATAAAGGTAAGATCTGGTGATAGAAAGGATGAAGGAAAATTATTAGTATTCTTGAGTCAGTTCTTAAATTTAGCTAAAGGAGATGAGTGGTTTGAAGATAATACTGATTATAATGTACCAGAGTTATTTTCACAGCCATGGGAAGTAATAGATAAATTTTTACTTGATAATCTTGATAATCCTAATCTACTAGAGATTATTAAACATACTAATATAAAGAAACAAATTATTATGGAATTAGAAAAACTACCAAAAGAAAAATCTACAACAATTAATACTGAAGTAGATGTAACTCCTAATGTATGTTATTTAGATACTATTAAAAGATCTGGATATACAGTATTAACAGCACTAGAGGATATTATTGATAATTCTCTGGAAAAAAACAGTAGGAGCTCGAAATGTGAGTATAAAATTTACACCTAGTTTAGCTGATCCTAGGGTAATGTCTTATTTTCAAATCATTGATGATGGTATAGGAATGGATAGTGATACGTTGATTGAAGCTTTTAAATTAGGATCTAGAACAGGAAAAAATAGAAATTCTGATTTTGGATACTATGGAACAGGACTAAAATCAGCTGGTCTGTTTTTAGGAAATAAGATAACAATATATACAAAAGCTTCTACGGGAAATTTTTATATCGCTACATTTGATAAAGATTATATGATAAAAACTAATAAATTCTCTATATCTATACGTGAAGGTAATATTTCTGAGTTTTTATCATTCAAAAAGGAAGTAAAATCAGATCATGGAACAATAGTATTGATTGAAAATGTAGATTCAAATAATTTAATTGACAATATTTCTAAATTTCAACAACAACTGAAAAAGAAACTTGGTATAACTTATTTTAAATTGTTTACAACGAGTAAAGTAACTATTAAAATAAATAATGATCTCGTTACTCCAATTGATCCATTATGTAGAGATATAAAAGGAGTAGAAATATTATCTAAACCTGGATCTCATATAAAATATAAAGATAAAATTATAAATTATACTTGTGTATATATTAAAAAGGAATTAACATCATTAGAAGTTAATAGAAATAGAAAAAATAGTGGATTTTGGATTTTTAGAAATGGTAGACTTGTCGGAAGTGGACTAAAGCTCGGAATTATAAACGATAGTAATAATGAATTAAGCGGATTCAGAATTGAAATTTCAACCGATGGAGATGTAACTGATACTTGTTTTAATTCTACTTATCTAAAAACTATTAAAGAATCCGAAAGGGATGATATTAATCCAGAACTCATTGAAATTTTAAAAGAAGACCTCGGGAAATATGTACATGAAGCTGGGAAAAGATCTAAGCAAGAAAAAACTAGTAAAGAGCTAGATGAACGAGCTAGTAAAGATATTAAGATGATTGAAAATCAAATTAATTCTAACACCCTTTTTAGTAAGAAAAAAGATAAATTGGTGGAATTAAATACTTTTTCAGGTGGGAAATGTGGATCTATATTTGAATCATCCCTAAATAAAGGAGAATATAAAATTAGTTTAAATACTGATCATAATTTTTGGATAGATTTTCTTAGCTCATCACAAATTGAAACAAAACAAATAATAATTGAATTATTTACCTCTATGTGTATGGGAATTGATAAAGTTGATTATGAATGTCCAGAAGAGAAGTATAATATGTTTGAAGAATTTATTATAGAATTATCAAATATAATGAGAAAATTTATAAAATAATACATGGTATGGGGAGGAGGGATAATTTTACTTCCTTCCTATAATTTTTACGTCTAAGAAACCTCGAAATTCTTATATATGGTAGAAAATGATTGAAAGATATTATTTATAGAATCTGGAAATCAATTTTATGGAGGAAGAAATTCTGAAATAAAATAAAAAAAATCTATCAAGACACAATAACAACTAAAAATGCCAGGATGATGAAATAGGTAGACATGAGGGACTTAAAATCCCTTGGGTATTGCACCTGTACGGGTTCGACTCCCGTTCCTGGTACTAGACATAATTATAACAAATTCCAAGTGTATCCCCTCAAGCTTATACCTTGTAGAAAGGGTAATCGGTCACATGCAGGTTCAATCCCTGCCACTTGGACAAAAGACTAATAATCAATTTGATTATTAGTTTATTTTTTTTTCAAATCGTTATTTTGCGCTTATAGTAATCTTAAAACCTAATTAATGTATACAACAATCTTTAATTGTGAAATTAAAGTTTATTAATTTAAGTTGATTATAGAGGGAGAGAATTTCAATCCCTCTTTATCATCTAAACTGATAAACTTCCAATTCACAAAATATAAAAAAAAATCAACTTAAATTTTATTTTAACATGAAGAAACAGAATAATAATTATCGTAATCAAATTTTACGAGGATTAAAAAGAAAGTATGAATCAATCCTTTCTAGAGGAGGAAAATGTGAGAGATGTGGATATGATAAGAATATATCTGCTTTAGAATTTCATCATAAAAATCCAGAAGAAAAAGATTTTCAATTAGATATAAGAAAGTTTTCTAACTCAAATCTAGATTCTTTACAAAAAGAATTAGATAAGTGTGAATTACTTTGTGCAAACTGCCATAGAGAACTTCACCATCCAGATTTAGATATCAGTAATATAAAAGAGTTATTAGAGGAAGGAAAAGATAAAACTTCTTTTTCTATTAGAAAAGAATTTGGAGATGTATGCCCAATATGTGGAAAACGTTTTAAAAAATCTAAGGGAAAATTATATTGTTCTGAAGAATGTAGATTTAAATCAAAAAATTATCCAGAGAAAGAAGATTTATTGCAAAAATTACATGATTTTTCTGGAAATTATAGAGAAGTAGCAGAATTTTTCAAACTTACTAGAAAAATTATAACTAATTTAGTAAAAAGATATAGTTTAAAAGAAGAAGTTGATAAAATTAGAAAAACCAACCGAAATAAAAAAGACAATTAATAACAAACATAACAATAAGAAAGAAACTATTTTATGTAGTTTCTTTTTTTTTATTTCCCCAAAATCCTTATTAATGTAATAAAATAATATTAAAAAACTAAAAGAAAGAAAAATTATGGAAAAAGATTATGAAAATTTATTTGCAGTTAAACATGTTTTACAAAAAGAAGCCTTAGAAAAATTTAGTAGGAATCGTAAACATAATACTGAATTTGAAAATGTATTTTTTGAGGTTGCAAGTAAAGAACCCAGACCTATAAGAAAATATAAAATTTCAAGTAATATACAAAACTATATTCGATCTTATTCACTTAATAAGGAACGGCTATTTTCTAGCAAATTAAGAGATATAGTTAGTAAAGAAAATTTAGAAAACTTATTTAGAAAATCAGAAAAGAAAGCTAAATTTGGATTGATATATAATTCTAGTACAAAAGATAAACAAGAAACAGATTATTATGCTCATTCTATTTTTTGTATAACAGGTGAATATATTATACTATATGCATTTGTAGGAAAATATATTACGGAAAATAATAAAAAACATTTTAATTCATTAGGAAGTGTAGTAATAAAAAAGAATGATTTATTAAATTTCTCTGAATTAAACTTAGAAGATTGTTTATATAATATGGATGAACTTATTAATTCATATAAGCTTAGTAAACAGTTTAATTGTTTGGATGAATTCTTAAAAAAGATTCCTTCTAATGTAATGAATGAACTTATTTCATTAGGGTATTCAGAAACATTAGAAGATTACTATAAAGAAGTAATAGATAGTCAAGAAGATCTATTACATAAAAAAACTATAGATGACCTTATTAAATATTTTAATAATAATAATCGATCTTCATATTCAATTGGAGCTAAAGGATCATTTAGCATAAAATACAGATTTATCTATGAATCATTTAAAAGTTTTATATTTTTAATGACTTCTGAAATTAAAATTGAAACATTTGAATCTGTGTTATCTGGAAAAGTAAAAAATCCACCTACACAATTTGAAGATCCTAATACTGGCCGAAGAAATCAAGGAGTAATCATAGTAAATAAACTATACGATACTGAAATAAATATAGATTGTCCTTTTGGTGTAAGAGGTCATTGGAGAAATCAATATTGTGGAAAAGATATTACTGGAAAATCAATACATAAGAAAATTTTTATTGAAGCATTTGAGAAGAAAGGTTATCATAGAAAGGCAACGAAAGAACTAGTAGAAAGCAAATAAAAAAATAAGAGAGGAACATTTAAGTCCTCTCTTTTAATTTTTGTTCTAAGAAATAAATCCTTCAAACTTGTAATAAACTATATATTCTTCTTGATTCTCTCCTTTTATATAACGAGAAATTCTAAATACAATACTTACTGAAGGTTGTTTATATACTACAGGAACATATTCAGTTAAGTGTCGTATCTTTTCTCCCTTTACTTTTTTCTCAAGTTCAGCTAAAATCTCAAACTTTCCCATATTTCCTATTGAATGTTGAGTTCGATTAAAAAATTCATAAAGATTATCTAACTCAACTCCAATAACAATCCCTTTCTTTGGTAATTTAATTTCTGATGATTCCATAATATTAATATTTTGTTTATTACTACATTTATAAGGATTTGATTCGCTTTATTTCCTCTAATAACTCTTTCTCTGATGTGTAAATATACCAAGGATATCCATATTTTTCCACTAATGATTTATCATAACTGAAATATAATAAAGTAATTCCTTGTTCTCTACACCACCTATTTTTCTTTATATCAGATTTTCTTGTTTTTAAAAATGAATTAAAACTACCTCTACAATGTTTACTGTAATGATTTGGACCTTGTACTTCAATAGCTATATTAAGATTTGGCAAAAATATATCTATTTTAGAATAAGATGAATATGAATCTAATTGAGTACTTACTATTAATTTCATATCCTGTAAAAAACTTACTAAAGATTTTTCCCAAGATGATATTTTTATATTTACTGATTTCTTTATAAACTTTAAATATTTTATCCATCCATTATTATAACATTTAGTACATAATCCTGGAAATTTATAATGCAATTCACTTTTTGTAATTAAATTATCATAAATAAATTTCTGCATAAGTTCAATAGAGTTAATTGATTTCCATGAAATTTTTTCACGTTTAGTATAATTTATATAACTAAGATCTTTCATCCATCCATTCGTAGTACACAAATTAATTAATCCAGGATATTTATTTCTAAAATCTTTGGGAGACTCTATATTATTTTTGAAAATAAATTCTTGTGCATCTTGAATTGTTTTAATGTGCTCCCAATTATTTTGTTTTTTAGAAAATTTTAGATATTTAATCCACCCTTTCTCACAACATCTATTATGTAATCCCCTAAAATTATTATATAGATACATTGGATTAGGTATATTCTCTTTATCAATAAAATTTTGAACATCTTCTATGGTCTTATAGTTTTCTGACCAATTAGTTTGTTCTTTTTGAAATTTTAAATCTTTTAGAAATCCTTTTAATCTAGCTCTTTTATACAAACCTCTATGAGGAGAACTTTGAAATTCTCTTCTGGTTTTTATGTCATTGTCTATTATGTATTTTTGTGTTTTATTAAAATCAAATTCTTTCCAATTCATAAAATAATAAATTAAAATAAGGAGGGAATCAATTCCCTCCCTAAATGATTTATTTAGAATTAGATTATTAGTATATTAATGAGAATCATATATTTTTTAATCTAATTCTGAATTTTCTTTTCTCATATTTTCTGTATGAAAGAAGTAATCAATTGCATTAAATGTAGTTAGATTATATCTCAATCTATCTACAGGCGTATTACTAGGTCCATAAGAAATAACGAGATCTTCAAATGATACAAAACTCTCCTCTAAAATTAATTTAATCCTAGGATCCTCAAGGTATTTCTTTGCTGTTCCTGGTTGAAGTTCAGCGAGGGATATATGAGGCGTATAGGAATACTCAGAAACAACTTCATACTTTGTCCTTAATCCTTTATTAATTAATCCAAGTGTTTTGTACAATTCACTGGTTTGTTTCATCTTCAATACTATATAATCACTATCATTCTCAAAGGATCCGATTTCAAAATTATCTAAGATTCTTTCAGTATTCTCAGATTTTATATATTCAATAAAATCATCAAATTCCGGTTCTCCTAAAATAGTTTCAATATCCCCTAAAATATTCATCCTGGGAATTTCTTTTCCTTGAGCATACAATAATGTTATATGTGATTCATTCTCAATTCCAGTATCTTTAAGATCTTCTCTACTAAATATAGCAGATAGAGATACTGGAAGATAAAGCGAGCAATTTAGCATTAAACAGCTATTATTTTCCATATCAATTACCTCCCATATTTAATAGGTTATTTTTACGACGGAATTTAATCTTTAAGTCATTTAATTCTTTTTTTAGACTTGCTTACTAATTATTATCTCTAATAAATTTTAGTACTAGACTATATCTTTTACAAATTAGATTTCAATTTATAATTGTTCACATAGTCGTTGAATCTAGTTTTATAAATCTAGACTGCTAATTAAACTTTCTCATTAAGTCTTTCTAGCAATTCTAACAATTCTTAAGTTATATCTCAAACTTTGGACCATTTTATTTTTAATCCACCTTGATTAAATCCCTTATCATCTACTACGGTTAATCCTAGACCTAATAAGTTATTCTATTTATCTTTAATTTTATTTAAAGTAAGACTATATTATCTAAAGTAAATATTCTTTAGTATCTACTATAGTCGTTGAACAAGCCATTAATTATAAAAACAACAGCTTGATGCTGATTTATGTATTCCATCTTCCAGCAATTTAAGATATTTTCTAGTATCAGTTTGTATTGATACTAGCCTCAATAATTTAAGGAACATTTGATTATCTTCCTTCGCAGTGTCTTTTCTAGCACCACTAATAAATTGATCTGCATTTCGAGATAGAAGTACAGCTAACTCCATCTCACCGATTTTCTGTCCAGTTTGTCTATAGCGTCCTTTTCCCAATCAATAATACTTATAATTTATCTTATAAGTTTAGATTATATAATCTAATATTTTATTAGTTTTGTCTATAATCGTTGAACAAATATTAAACTATATTTGATGCTGATTGATCTATATCCTTTCTAGATTTTTCCAGCATTTTACAAAATTTTCTTAATATCCTTTTTATATTAAGCCACATTTAAAAATTAATGGGTTCATCTCGTTTGGCATTAATATCTACGCCATATAAACTCGAGGTGACTTTGTTGGAATAGCTTGGTATATGATACAACTCTTCAAGGGTCATATATCCTGCCATCAAAGGCTTATCTACCTCTATAAACTTTCCGGTCATTCCAGATACTAATTTATTATATTCTTCTGGTTCTAGGTTATCTTTTAATTCATCGAGATCTGTTAATTCAGTCTCAGGCATAAGAATTTTACTCTGACTTTCTACACCTAATTCTTCAGCCCATTGATTAACAAGCTCTGGTGTAAATTTAGTAGAGAAACATCCTACATTGAAATAATACATATCTTCTATTTTACTAGTATTATGACGTTCGATAATTTCTTCAACATCTAAACTAGTAAAACGTCCTGGGTAGTATTTTTCAAGAAGTGGTTTAATTTTCTTTTGCCCTGTTTTTGTTTTCTTATAATCATCTACAAGATCGTGTAATTTGTGTGCAATAAGTCCGAGAAGTGTTTCCATAAGTACACTTGGAATTTTTCTATTTATTGTACTATACGGGTTCATCACTACTTCTACTCTTCGCTGTTTTCCATCTTTATCAACCATTATAGGCATTAAATCGTCAGATTGGACTTTTGATACAACACCCTTACCACCATATCTAGAGGTAATTTTAGAGCCTATCATTCCAATAGTTCTCTTTATGAGTCTTACACGAATAGTATACACAACTTTATAAGTATCCGGATCCATATTAATAGGATCTAATGTATCTGCTGCAATATACTCTGGATATTTTTCGTAGATAATTTTTCTAGATTTTGTTTTTTCATATTCATCTATAACATCCTGAGAAGTATGTGTAAATGAATAGTCAGGTGATTTTACTGATTTAGGAATTTTAGGTTTCTTCATTTCCTGTATCATTACATCAGAAACTATTGCCTCGTCTATATTATTAGGCACAACTAAATGATCCTCGATAGTATATTCGGAGAGATCATGTCCTTCTCCGAAAAGTCCTCCGAGTTTTTCTTGTAGTGCCTGATTTATAGCATCAAGACGAACAGCTTTATATAATGTCACTACTGCATCTTTTGATTTAACCTTTGTTCCAATAGGGGCGATCCACTTAATAGCACTAGTACTCTTAACATTAATCATTAAGTCAATTATACTATAAGATGCTATACGATTTGCAAATGATTCTGATATCACCAAAGCATCCTCATTTACTAAACCATAATAGGCGTGGAAAAGTACCAGAGCATTAACGCCGGCCTTATATGTTTCAGGAGTATGTCCAACTGCACCAGTTATAATATCTCCCTGTTTTACTTTTTGGCCGATTTTTACTTTAGGCTCTGTAAATACCGCCACGTCATTTATACTCTGAATCGCTGTTCTTCGTAAAATATTTGTCTCAGTTCCATCAGGCAATTCAATTATAACTTCATCCTCTGTTATATCCTTTACCTTACCCTCTGGATAACTGAACTTTTCATTTAATATATTATCTTTCAACTCTTCATTCCTTCCAGTGTCAACAAGTGCACGCTCCGCATTAATTAGAGGTATACTCTGTTTAAGCATTGATGTCAAATCTTCTATAATATACTTTTAATTATAGTTTAGAATATAAATTTAACCTTTATTTTGGTTAGTAAGTCTTTATTCGTTACACTAAAGAAATCTATTATCTTTAGCTCGGTATTAGAATTTTAATTATTCCTTCACCGAATTTACTTACTAATTACTTAAAATATTACTACTTTAAGCGGCACATAAATTAGTACCCATGCTTATTCTGACACTATCTGTATACACTTAAATTATTTTTAACTTAAGTAGACTATATCATCCCAGGTTTTAGTTCCTAGGTTATACATTTAGTCGTTGAGAAAGGATTTATATTAGTAATCCTTTTTGCTGATTTGAATCTATCTTTCCAGCATTTTAGTATAATTTTCCTAATCTACTATAAAATTAGGCAACTATTTTATAATTGACAAAAGGAATTCTTCGAGTTGTACTAGATAATCTATAATCAGGCGCCAAATCGATCAACTCTATTTCTTCGACTGGAACCATTTTTCTTTTCATCCTATATTTAACTTCTACCTGACCATCTTTATCAGGTTTTAAAGTATTAGTTTCATAATCTACATACTCACTGGCAGCTACTTTTTTATTAAGATAGTCTATATAAGGTATAGTGACCTTAATAAAATTTGGATCATATACATCAAATAATACATCATCATCTGTAATATGACATGAAACTGTAAGTGAGTTCTGAAGATTAGTATTATTATTGATAGGTGTCGTTACTAAATAATATTTCTATTATTACTAGACTATATCTTAAAACATTAATTGTTTTCTTGTACATAGTCGTTGAATATAAAAATTGATTATTGAGAATTGGCATTTATATTATTAATTAGAATATTATAATCTTATTTGTTATTATCATTATATATTTTTTGCCAATTCATAAAATTTAATGTATTAATTTCTATATAATAGATGCCTTTCCTTAATTTAATCAATTTTTATACTGCTGATAAATCCTCTTTCACAAGAAGATATTTCCAGCAATTCACAAAATTCTATCAGAATATTATTTTCTGAACGGACTAACCATTAATCCGCGATATCAACCAGATCCGTAAAGGTCTGATTAAATGCTACGCTCGCAGGGATAACAATTTTTTGGGAAATAGCCTCTAAGTTAATGGAATTTACTCCGGGGGGAACTTGTAGGCTAGAGTCTCCTTTGTTATCACTACTTCCTTTAAAATAACGGAATGCTAATGTACTAATTGCAGTTACTTGATCTTGAATTTTACCATACTTTGTAAAATATGATGTAATTCTTCGTCTAGCTGCAAAATAGTTACGTCCATTATTATTCCTAAAAATATATTGCATAAAACTGTTAGGAACTGATTCTAATGTTTTATCAATGATTAAGTCTTTTAGTCTATCATCTCCAAAGGCCAAACATTCCTGTATTAGTTTTTGTGTAATATATTCAGGTTTATAATCCAAGTCAAGTTTGATCATTAATTTCTTGGTTTGTCTTTCAGTTAACTTCAAGATCTCCTTTTTATCAGTTTCCAAGTATTTATCAATGTCTTCAAACTTTATATCAATTGGTTTATCTGCAATTCCAAGTTCCGGATTAATTCTTTTTATCTTCAGAATCTGTTTTTGAATATCGTAAACTCTATCATAGTCGAAATTAACTTTATAATCTCCTGTACCAGACATTTTAATACGACAGTCATAATCAGATCCCATTCGATTAGTTGAAATACGATAAGCGCCTTCTATAATAAATGCACCATCAATTTCTTTAGGAACTTCGAACTCTGCATACTTCATTTCAGGATCTTCTTTCCCATCCGTTATAGTTGTATATTCAATTCTTACTTTATGTGTAGCAGTTAATCCATTTTCAATATAGTAAGAAGCTGGTTGAGGAGGTTCTTCTATAAATGAATATCCAATTTTTCCAACTTTTACTTTAGGATTATATGCATCAACTTTATTAAAAAATCGATCTACTATAATTTTTGCTCCAGTGTTTCTGAAATATTGATTAAAATTACTCATTATACTAATGGTTTTATATTTAATTGCTTATATTCGCAATCTACTGAATTAAAAAATGTTTCTAATTCTGATTTAATACTATCTTTTAAGCTACGAGCCTCTACATATTCTCCCATAGGTTTACCATCAAGAGATCTAAAAAAAGCTTCATAAGTAACAAGATAATTGAAGTTATCTTTAAGTTGATGTAATGTAAGCTTTACCGAAAATCTTTCATACTTCGGAAAAATATCATCTCTAAGTTTTTCATATAATATTTCTCTCGCCTGTATAATATTCGGATCTTGACTGTCTAAAATGTTATATGGAATTTCATATGATAGTATAATTTTATAATAATTATCGTTCATAACAAAAAATTCTCTTCTCTGGTTTTAATCATCATATATCCAAGTTCATCAAATTTCCTCCCCTTCGAGATGTAGTTGATGCTTTCTTGGGTTTTTCTTCTTTTTGTTTATCTCCATCCACAGAGATACATTTTTCTTGCTCGGGTTTACTTCCAAGGCTCGATAAAAGATTAGTATTATTAGATTTATCCACAGAGGAAGATGAGGTAGTAGTAGTATAAACCACCTCACCGTCTCTATGAATAGTTACATTAATACTCAACTCTTTTTCAAATTCTGGAAGATCTATTTCAAATTTAATAGTTCCCATAATTTGTTTTTACTTTTGTTTTTCGTCAAGTTTATTATTTAAAAGTAATCCTAATATAGTTTCTGTCATTACGTCACCAGAAAGATTTAATTCCCCTTTGAGAGCTTTAGACACGACTCTAGAGCTATAACCGTAAGACAAAACAGTATAGAATGACTTCTTATTTAAAACACCACTTTGAGTCCCTAGATACTGAATGTCTTCTATCTTCTGTGTTTCTGGATCTACACTTACATCAGTTAAACCTGTAAATAAAAGTTCAATAAGTTCTTCCTGTGTAGCATGAAGATCTGATAAACCAGTTGATACAAATCCTCCATCCGTTAAAGTATAAAATTGTTTTCTAAAGATTAAGTAAATATCATTAATATTAGAACCCAACTCTGCAATAACATGATTCATATTGCAAACTCCGCTGGAAATTCTTTGAAACTTCTTAACCTCTGTACCATCAGGAAAATAATACATACAATCTGGATTATAATCATACTGAGTATCACTAATCCAAACTTCAATATCACCTTCCTTAGTCTCTTTGTAATGAATAACCCCATCATTCAAAGCATAACAATCAGATACAATAACATTATCCTTCTCAAAATATCTTGTGCCATCACTCAATTTATCTATAATTTTCTTATTATAGTTTAGAATATAAATTCAACTTATAAAAAAGTTGGTAAGTCTTTATTCGTTATACCTTAAGATTCTAATTATTAATCCAAGGCTTGGTATTACTAGTTACTAGCTTCACCAAATTTACTTACTTATAATCTAGAGAATTACTTCCTTAGACGGCAATTTTATATTCACCTTTGGCACGCATTAGCTTAATTTTCTGATAATCAATCACTTAGATTGATAAGATAGACTATATCATCCCTATAAAATAAGAGTCCCATATATAGTCGTTGAATGTGTAAAATTTTATAATTAATTCAAATACCTAAATCCTTTTTCTGGTTTCCGTCTACACCAATCTCTTAAAGTATCTGTACAGATATTATGAAAATGTGCAGCTTCTTTTACAGTATCAAATACTCTTCCATCAGGATCTATAATTTTTCTTGCTTTATTATTTTTCCCACCTAGTTTTGATTTTGACATATTTTCTCTACATTCCTTAGAAAACGGAGCTCTCTTTTTACCTAATTTTGATTTAGATATCTTATCTCTCGTTTCCTTAGGAAGTGATTTTCCAAAATTAGGGTTATTAGGACCACTATTTTTCTCTGAAATTATCTTTTTAGTTTCTTCAGAATGATGTTTTCCATAAAATGTATTCTTAGTTCCTAATTTTGCCTTAGATTGCTTTTCTCTAGTTTCCTTACTTGGAAATACATTTTTATGAGAATTTGACATCTTCATCTTAGCCTCTTCTGAATGATGTTTTCCTTTAAATGGATTTTTTCCTTTTGTATTTATCATAACTTCTTCTCTAATTAAAGATATTAATCTAATAGAAATTTTACTTAATTCAAACTTTCTAGATTGATCTTTATTAGTGGATAACATTCTTTTAGCTGCATATGATAATTTACTATTATCAGAAAAAGCTTTCATTAAAAAGATATGAGCAAATATGTGATATCGGATAGGCATTCTTACTAAATTATTCTTTTTATTTGTTCCACCCATACACTTAGGTAATATATGATGAACCTCCGTATACACATCTTCAGGATAACCTTCAGACTCCATTTGTATACATTTATCAATTAATTTATTATATTGTTTATAATACCACAATTCTGTCATAATTAATTTTATTTTTACACACTGCTGATTACTTCACAGTTTTCCAGCATTATAATGGGTATTTTCTTAGGTTTTTATTTCCTAAGCCTCAATTAATTTTTTAAGGCATTGAGTTTATATCGATAATTCATATTAATTTTTTCTTAATATGTCAGACTATATCATTGGAATAATTATCTTCCATTTCATTTATAGTCGTTGAAGAGATATAATAAATATCTCCTGCTAATTAGATTTATTATCTTTCTAGCATATTCCTGAAATTGTCATATAAGAATTTCTCCTATATTTCCGACATATAATTTATCGGTGAGGTAGTATTATAAGCTCCTCCGATCAAGTCACCTTTCTCGAATTTTGTCTTACCTACTCCTACCCAATTATTAGGTCTCGGATATTTTAATTCCCCTCCTCTAACTTTTAGGTAAATCCATCTACCTTCTTCTCTAAACTCACATTGTTTTGGTGCTTTCAATAAGCCTTCTAAGTTAAGCACACGTTCCAATTACTCTTATAATATAATTTATAAGTTAGACTATATCATCCAGAAATTCATCTAGTTTCATTTATAGTCGTTGAAGGGATTTTATTTTCCCCTGCTGATTTATTTTATTACAAATATTTCCAGCAATTATTGAAATTATACGCCACAAATATAATCTATGGCCACCATGTTTCAGACCTAATGCTGCAAGATTATTCATCCTTTTAGAATGAATTTAGACTATACCATTCTTAAATTAATAAGATCTTTTTTTATAGTCGTTGAACAAGTTATTAATATATTCCTTGATGCTGATTATTTTTTTTAATTTCCAGCATTTTACAAAGATTTTCTATATAATACTATTTTATATAGCAACCAATTTTAATTGAGTAGTACCTTCAGTTAATGATGTAGCAAATGATACGATTAAACCTATACAAACTTTATATAGATTACTAGACTATATCTTAAGAGTGTTTTAATCTCTCCTTCACACATAGTCGTTAAGAAGATATATTTTCTATATCTTTTGCTGATTATCTCTCGCTATATAATTTTCGCCTTAAGTTTTTTATTTTACAAGGCGAAGAATAAATAGCGATAATACTCCCAGCAATTCTTGAAGTTTAATAAAAGTCTATAACAAACTTTTATGGACAATTCTAAACTTATCCTATTGCTGCTCCATCAGTAAAACTAAATTTCTTTCCAATCAGGTCTGGTGTAATTGTGCTTAAATCTCCAGTTCTTTTTGTAACAATCGAACGTACTGGAACAAGATCATCCTCAGAACCATTTACTATTGGTTTGTCTGGGTATACCTTTCCGTTCGGTGCTGTTCTTCCTAATGCTTTATATCGTGGAATGAGTAATCCTGTGTTTTCTGGATCTTCTCCTTCATGATATATAAAACTATTTAAAAGGAATGAAATTTGTCGCGTTAAATATCCTGAACTAGGCCATTCAAAGAGATTAGATATTATAATTTTTAAAAGACGTCTTCTAATCTCTTATCCTGCTTACGCTTATTCACGTAAGATTAGACTATATCATGATTAAAGAGTTTCCTTAATCTAACAATACATAGTCGTTGATCTTATCTTTGTTTTCTTCTACTATTATACCTTTTTGGTCTTGGTAGATATTTTACATTATTTTTCTTATTCTCTCGATAAGCTTTTGTTTCTTGAATTTTTCTATATTCTTCAATTCCAGAGAGTATAGTTCTTGCTATACTTCCAACAAGCCTTAGAGTTTCTAAGAATTTTTCAAATCTACACATTAAGTTTTAAAAAGTACTAATAATTCATCTTTTTCTCGTTGATAAGTTGCTGATTTTAAAAAACTTTGACTTCGTCTGTCTATTATTATTTCCAGCATTTCTTTGTTATTTATAGTGGGCTACCATAAAGTTCAGGTTTTATTTCTAACTCCACTAACTTTGATACTTTGCAGTGACCTATTCTCACTTTTATAATTAAATTTAACGAATTTAATAGTAGACTGTATCATTTTACCTCTAGTTACAGTCGTTGAACTTCGGAATTTAACCGAAGATGCTGATTCAATTTTTATTATTCCAGCATTTTTTAGAGTTTTAATGCGACCAAGATCAGGTCAAATCAAGAGATCGCATGAAGCTGATAATCTTTTTCTGTATATCCCGAGAGTAAAGTTCCTCGAGTTATAACAGGACGTTCATCTACCCCTGACGTAATAAATTGGGGCATACTCATAGCTACAATTGAGGCTAGTTTTACACGATTTGCGCGTGCTAGTTCATTCTTTAAGTCTGAACTAAAACTTTCAGAAACTTCTTTCTCATATTTTTTAAATTCCTCTGTCATTATAAGAAGTTTCTGTTTATCAGTAAGATCTTTTGAATCCGCAACATTACAAATTCTCTTATAAGTTTCAGTGTCACAATCTGCATATAACGTTTTATAATCAAAAGTTACGACACCTGCTAACGTAACGACTCTAAGCGCAAATTTTGTAAGAGCCTTTCTTTTCTCAACTCCGTCAGGGAATTGATTTAGGTACAGGCTTAATTTTGTTGCGCTCTTTGCTCCGATACGTTCAAACTCGTTAGAGAATATTCCAATCTTATCTATATCTGCATCAATAATCTTCGAAATTCTAAGGCGACCATAAGAAGTAACTTTTGATTGATACTCCACATTGCCTATTTTTCCAGTAAATACAATTGGTGTACCTACTTTTATTTTCTTATCTATTTCTGCATCTTTAAGTAATTGGACATAATCTGTATAAAAATACCTCGGACTCTTTAACTCTTCCTGATCATCAAATACATATTCCGTCGCTACCGCTACAATACTAATCATTATTTCTAATATTTTTAGTATTAGACTATATCTTCTTTAGTTGTTCACATAGTCGTTGAAGGAAAGAATATTATCAATCTTTCCCTGCTAATTTGGATATTGATCCTTTCTAGCAATTCTAACAATTCTTAAGTTATATCTCAAACTTCGGACTTTATTAGAAAATCCGTTAAGTGTCTCGTGATTAAATTTATAGATAGGTTCATTATTCTTCTTATAAATTGTCACATATCGCTTTTATCTAATATAATTATCTATACTAGAAAGACTATATAATTCTCTTTTTC
>ERZ791624.199-NODE-199-length-44868-cov-3.570504_pt1 | contig 44868 bp, 44 predicted proteins | sample MGYA00510058_ERZ791624 | MGnify/ENA primary metagenome ERZ791624 (study PRJEB30046, sample SAMN00715158) | human gut metagenome | study: EMG produced TPA metagenomics assembly of the A metagenome-wide association study of gut microbiota in type 2...
GGGGGGGGGTTGGGCGGCCCCGCATCGAGGCGGGGGTGCTGGCGCAGCTGCCACTGCGCATCCAGATCCAGCACGGTGTGTGAAGGCGGCAGGAACAGCACGCGGCTGTCAGAGGGCATGTCCTTGCGCTGCTTGGCGGCGGTATGGGTCATGCCCAGCTCCCACTGCCAGCGCGCGGCCTGCTGGCCGATGTGCAGTTTCAGGTGCTGCGGGCTAATGCTCTCCAGCCCCTGGCCGTTCTCGCCCGTACCCTTGGCATAGCCGTAGGCAGCACGCGCTACCCATTGACCACCCCAGCTGTGCCCCAGCTCGGCCCTGCCGCGCAACTCCAGTCCTTGATCGTGGCTTTGGACTGGTTGCGTGAGCGCATCAGACTGATGACAGGGAACGTGCCTTGCGATCCTGCATCGGCATAGCGCTCGATGAAGTTACGGTAGCGCGCATAAAAACCGGTGACTTCCCACTGCAGCGGCCCATGCGCATCACGCAGGCCCAGCTCAAAGTTGTTGCTGGTCTCTGCCTTCAGGTCTGGATTGGGCAGGATGTAGTAACCGTAGTACGGCGTGACATTGCCAAAGAAGTTATTCAACTCTCCAGACGTAGGTGCCCGGAAGCCGCGCACATAGCTGGCAAACAGTTGCAGGTCGTCCAGCGGCTGCCACTGCACGCCCATTTGCGGCAGCCAGGCACTGAAGCGCTTGGACACAGGCTGTGCACCAGACTGTCCCATGTCGATGCTGCTGGCATCAGCGTCTATATCCACGCTGGTGTAACGCAGCCCGGGCTTGAGCATCCACGGCCCCAGATCCCAGTGGTCTTCCACAAACAGGCCCCATTGCGTGGTGCGCGTATCCGGCCCCTTGGGCACAGCCGTGGTGACGCCGCTGTCGGTGGACAGGCTCTGCGAATCATTTTTCATGCGGTAGACGTCTGCACCGTAATGCAGGCCATGCGTGCCAATGCGCTTGTGCGCCTGCAGCCCCAGCTGCAGCAGCTGCTCGTTATAGCGGTGATGACGCAGACGCTGGCCACGGTTGCTGGTGTCAATAGTCAGGCGCTGGCTGGAGCTGCTGTCCTGCCAGGCAGCGTAAGCCTTGAGCTTGTCTGCAGCCGGTGCATCAAGCTGCCACTCACCCTGCCAGGACATGCGCTTGCGCTGGCTGTCGATATCGTCCTCATGAGAGCGCGTCGTGCCATTGTCAAAGTCATGCAGATTGGTGACATGGCCGTCCTGGTCGCGCAGTTCCGCCGTGAACACATGGCGCTGGCGACCATCCGGGCGCAGCACCAGCTTGCCCAGCAGGGAATAGCGGTGGTTATCTTCTGGATTGGCCTTGGTGCGCTGCAGGCCTGTGCCGCCGATGTGCCCCATGGTTTCCGTGGCATGGCTGCGCTCCCCATGAGCTGCGAGCAGCCACTGCACCTGCTCCGAGGCTTTACCCGCCACTGCTGCACCCGTATTCCAGCCCCGGTTTTCACTGCGCCAGCCCAGCAGGGCGCGGCCTGCAAACAGCTTGTCAGCGCCCAGCAGGTCACCGGGCGAGAGGGTGCGCATCTGCACCATGCCCGCTACGCCACCTGATGGCACACCGACCGTGCTGGCACCTTTGTGCACTTCGATGCCAGAGAGCATCAGCGGGTCCACATAGTCACGGCCAAAGCTATGGCTGTTCATGAAACTATCAGCCTCTGGCTGCGGAATGCCATCGACCAGCATCTGCACGCGATTGCCGCCCAGACCGCGAATTTCAAAGCCTGTGTTGCCCTCGCGCCCCGTGGTACCGGAAATACCTGCACCCCGGCGCGGTGCACGTGGCACTTCCACGTTCACCATGTCGCTGGTGGCATCGCGAATATCGAGTATCTGCTTGCGCTCTATGGTGGCGCGGTCGACCACTTCGGTCGCATAAGGCGTCGCTGCAGGGTCCAGCGCTTCGGCACGCTCCTGCACCGTCTGCTCGGGCAGCACCGGCTCTGCGGCATGGGCATAGGTGCTGCCCAGCCCCAGCAATGCAGCGGTGCAGGCAATGGGCCGCAGCCCTCCCCAGGTATGTGGCATGGTTGATCTCTCTTTCCTGTCTGTTCCATTCCCAATGGCTTTGGGCTGGCGACCTGGGCTGAAGACTCAACCTGGGGGGCTGGCAATGCGGCGAATTATATGAGAATAATTCTTATTTAAATAATCTGACACAAAATACTTTTACCGTCTGGGTGCCCAGCGCTGCTGCGCAAACACGCACCACACCAGACCGGCAAGCGCCAGGGCAGCACCCACCCAGCCGATGTTCTGCATACCCATGTGCAGGCTGACCTGGCTGCCCAGCAGGGCCCCCGCACCAATGCCGATGTTGAAAATGCCGGAGAACAGTGACATGCCGACATCGGTGGCATCATGCGCCAGGGCCAGCACCTTGGCCTGCATGGACAGCACCATGCACATCATGGCCACGCCCCAGACCACGCTCACGCCATACAGCCCCCAGGCTGCATGCACCACGGGCAGCAGCAGGCCCAGGCTGATGGCCATGACTGCAATGGCCACCCGCAGCAGGCCCTGCGGGAAGCGCTGGTTGAACGCGCTAAACAGCACACTGCCCACAATGCCCATGCCGCCAAACAGCAGCAGCACCAGGGTGGTGACATGGGCGTCCTGCCCACCCACTGCCTGCACAAAAGGTTCGATATAGCTGTAGACGGTGAACTGCGCGGTCACCACCAGAATCAAAAGCAGATAAATCGCCATCAGCGCAGGGCGGCGCATCAGCACCGGAATGCTGGAGGCCGAACCTGAGTTCTCGCTGGGCAGCAGTGGCAGCAAACGTGCCAGCGCCAGCATGACGATGACGGCAATCACACCAATCGACCAGAAGGTGATGCGCCAGCCCAGCCAGTCGCCCACGACCCGACCCAGCGGAATACCCATCACCATGGCCAGCGTAGTGCCCGTGGCCAGCAGGCTCAGCGCCTGCGCTTTTTTGCCATGCGGGGCCACGCGCACGGCCAGGGCCGCCGTGATGGACCAGAACACGGCATGCGAAAACGCCACGCCCGCACGGCTGAGCACCAGCATGGCAAAGCTATTGGCCAGCCCCGAGAGCACATGGCTGACGATAAACAGCCCGAACACGCCCATGAGCAGCTTGCGACGCTCCATTTTTCGGGTGAGCAGCATCAGCGGCAGCGAGGCCAGCGCCACAATCCAGGCGTAGATGGTCAGCATCAGGCCCACATGCTCGGCAGGCATGGCAAAGCTGACGCCGATGTCACTCAGCAGGCCGACGGGTACGAATTCACTGGTGTTGAAAACAAAAGCGCCCAGCGCCAGGGCACACACGCTCAGCCAGGCGCGCAGATCAGAAGAGGAATGAGTCACAGACAGATAGGGAAGTTAAAACACGCCATGTGCGGCGCTGCAGGACTGCTATTGTGGCTGTGCCAGCGCCGGACTGCATGGCAAGGGAGATGCCCCAGCCCCGCGACTCAGCCTCACTGCATCTCCCCCATGACCACCTTGGCACCCAGCTGCAGCGAGCTCACACCAGGCAGTTCAGGGTAGCGCTGCAGCATGGCCTGAATCAGCGCCTCACTGCTTCGCGCCATCAGCAGTGCCTGCTCATAGGTCTGCAGATACTCCAGCTTAAAGCGCAAGGCTGAAGCATCCAGCCTGCTGCCCGCCGCCATGCGCCCGGGCACGACCACCTTAGGCTCACGCGCAGCATGGCCTGCAGGTTCTCGCGCCAGGCATGGTGCTCCTTGGCCGTGAGGGTGTCAGCCATCCATACATGCAGACCATCGAACACCAGCACACCGCCCACAATGGCTTGCAGCGATGGCACCCACAGATAGCGGCGGTTGTCCATGCCATGCGCTGGCACGATGTCAATGCGATGGCCTTCGTGCATGAGTGCAGGCGCCCCCAGGGCTGGGCAAACACCAGATCTTCACGCTGCTGCGGGCCATTGTCCTTGAGCTGCGGCCCCCAGACGGCCAGCTTTTTGTCCACATTGGCAGCAATGGCCATCACCGTCTCGGGCGCAGCAACCACCACGGCATCGGGAAAGGCTTCAAGCACCGGTGCCAGTCCGAAGTAATAGTCCGGGTCGCTTTGGGAGATGTAAATCGTCGTCAGCCGCTTGCCCGTAGCCACAATGGCCTTGGCCAGTGCATGTCCGTCCGAGAGCCTGAAGCCGCCATCAATCATGGATGGCCTCGCTGGCACCGCTGAGCAGCACCGGCGTGCGTGAAAAACCGCTTTCATCCGCAGGAAAGTGCGTCAGCTGCAAGGCAGCGGCATCTGCTCCATGGGCCTGGGCCAGCCAGTGCGGCAGCACTGCCGCCGCAGCGGTGGTCTGTAAAAAGTTTCTGCGAGTCAACATGGCTGCACCTTGGTCATGAAAGTTACGTAGCGCCTGCTCAATAGGCCACGGTGAAGCGGGCTTTCAGATGTGTGCCCTGCTCCATGCTGTCCACCAGCGCCACGGCAAGATCTGCGGCTGAAATATCTCCGGGCTGGCCATCGGCCTGCATCAGCGGCATGTCCTGCCCTGTACGGTACTGGCCTGTACGGCCACGCGCCTGCGCAGCTGAGCCTGCATGAAAACCCACGGCAGGGCTGAGCAGCGTCCAGTCCAGCGCACTTTCCTGCTGCAGCTCGGTGTACATATCGCGTGCCGCGCTGGCACCGGGCTTGATAGCGGCAGGGAACTGCGGCGTATCCACGATTTGCACGCCTGGTGCGGCATACAGGCTGCCTGCCCCGCCCACCACCAGATAGCGCTTGACGCCAGCCGCTTTCACACCCTGCACGATGGCGCGGGAGCCGCGCATGAAGTCTTCATAGATATTCGGGTTGGCCCAACCTGCGTTGTAGGCACTGAGCACTGCATCCCTATCGTGCACAGCCGCTGCTACAGACTTGACATCCATCACATCTGCCTGCACTACACGCAGACCGGGGCGTGCAGCCAGCTTGCCGGGCTCGCGCACCAGGGCCACCACTTCATGGCCTCGATGCAGCAACTCCTGCAGCAGGGCTGCACCAACAAAACCTGTGGCACCAATCAGGGCAACTTGCATCACTTTTCTCCTTCAATCTTGATGGATGAAGCTTAAGTTGCAGATGCCAGGCTGTTTCACGCAGAAATTGACATCACTTTGAAGCACAGCTTCATAATTGCAGCATGGACGACCTCAAACGCATGGCTATTTTTGCCACCGTGGTGCAGCGCGGCTCCATGACAGCTGCGGCCAAAGTACTGGGCATGAGTGCATCTGCCGTGAGCCAGCACATCCGCCAGCTCGAGCGTGACAGCGGCGTCACCCTGCTGCACCGCTCCACCCGGCAGATTGCGCTGACCGATGCAGGCCAGCGCTTTTACACGCAGTGCGCCGTACTCACGGCTGCGGCTGCCCGCGCCCGGGCCGAGCTGGCTGCACAGCACGACACACCCACAGGCGAGCTACGCCTGTCTGCCCCTGTAGGCTTTGCCCAGCATGCAGCTCCGGCACTCGGCGCCTGGCTGGCACGCTTTCCGGATTTACGGCTGCGCCTGCTGCTGGACGATGCGCCAATTGACCTGATTCAGGCTCGTGTTGATCTGGCCCTGCGCTATGGCCCGCTGACCGATTCCAGCTGGGTGGCACGCAAACTGGGCAACACCCCGTTCTGGCTGTGTGCGGCACCGCAATGGGTGGCTGCACATGGTGGCCACCTGCCTGAGCACCCGCAGCAGCTGGCCCACGCCTACTGGCTGGCACTGGCACACGACGATGCGCATGCCGCGCCCTTGCACTGGACACAGAACAGCACTGGCCTGACGCACGACCTGCAGGTGCAACCGCAGAGCACCAGCAACCACCAGGCCGCCGTGCTCGCGTTGTGCGAGGCGGGGCTGGGCATCGCCTTGCTGGCTGCCGTGGATGTACGCCCGGCGGTAGAGGCTGGCCGCCTCGTGCGCCTGCTGCCGGACTGGGACATGGGCCACCTGGACCTCTGGGCGGTCACGCCACAGCGCGATGCGCAGCCGGCCAAGGTGCGCCAGGCCATCGAAGAACTACAGGCCTATCTGGACAGTCTGCAGGCGTAAAAAAAGCAGATGCACAGGCATCTGCTTTTCAATTGATGTAGCTGCCAGCGCTTGATATTCATAGATTTCAGATACTTTTCTATCTGAAACCCTTATTTTTCAAGCGCAAGACGCTCCTATTTTTCAGTCTTTAGCTCAGGCTTTTCACCGCGTTCATAGACAGCGGTAGCGCGGCCCACAATCAGCGCATCGAGCTTGCCCACCTTGTTCATATCACGGTTCTTGTAGGGCAGCTTGTGCAGCACATAGCGCATGGCGTTCAGGCGCGCGCGCTTCTTGCAGTCACTCTTGACCACCGTCCAGGGTGCATCGGCCGTGTCGGTTTCAAAGAACATGGCTTCCTTGGCACGGGTGTAGTCGTCCCACTTGTCCAGCGATGCTTGGTCGATGGGCGAGAGCTTCCACTGCTTGAGCGGATGGCTTTCACGCTCCTTGAAGCGGCGGCGCTGCTCCTTGCGGCTGACGCTGAACCAGAACTTGATCAAGTGAACGCCGCTTTGCACCAGCATGCGCTCGAACTGCGGCACCTGCTGCATGAACTGCCGGTATTCCTCATCCGAGCAAAAGCCCATCACCCGCTCGACGCCCGCACGGTTGTACCAGCTGCGGTCAAACAGCACGATCTCACCCGCCGTGGGCAGGTGCTGCACATAGCGCTGGAAGTACCACTGACCGCGCTCGATGTCCGAAGGCTTTTCCAGCGCCACCACGCGTGCACCACGGGGGTTCAGATGCTCCATGAAGCGCTTGATGGTGCCGCCCTTGCCCGCAGCGTCGCGCCCTTCAAAGATGATGACCACGCGCTGGCCGGTTTCCTTGACCCAGGCCTGCAGCTTGAGCAGTTCCACCTGCAGCTGGAACTTGTCCTTTTCATAGACCGAGCGGCGCAGCAAATTGGCGTAGGGGTAGCCGCCATCCTTCCAGTCCTTGCTCAGTTCATCGTCAGGATTGACCTTGGCAGCAGGCTGCCCCGTGCCGCCCAGCTTGTTCAGCGCCTTGAGAATGGCTTTGCGGTCTTCAGGGTCGGAACCATCGAGCAGCGCACGCAGGGCCTTGGCACGGACCTTGTCGTCGCCAGCACCATCGAGCACGCTCAACGCAGCCTCCACGCGGCGCTTTTGCGCAGCCTGCGTGGCTTTTTCGGTCACGAACTGCTCGACCGTCTGTGCTGCCTCTGCAGGCTGTGGGCGCGGTGCCGGTGTCTGCTCTACCTGTTCGGCCTGTGCGCGTTGCTTGCGGGATTTGCTGCTGGTGGGCTTATCAACCATGCGTAAAACTCCTTGTGGCATGCAAGTCTGCTTGCATGCCTGCCGTCAAAAAAAACTGGGAAATATTCAGACGATACCATCGTCCCAGGCCCTGCGCCACCCCAGTCTGGGCTGATGTGCGATGTACCTCATCGCCTCTGTTCAGGGCACACTGTGGGCATTGCTACTACTTCGTACTGTCATGACTGCGCATCCGCTCTACGCCACCTTGCTTGCCCTGCTCAGTGTCTGCAGCACAGCCGGTGCCCAGGTGCTGCGCTGCGAAGATGCCCAGGGCCGCGTGACCTACACCAACACCACCTGCCCGCACGACCAGCGCATGCAGGAAGTGGCGCCACCACTGAGTGCCGAGGAACAGGCCCGGCAGGACGCCCAGTACCAGCAAGCCCTCGAACGAAAGCGTGAGCAGCAACTGCTACGCGCCGAGCAGGAGGCTGCCCAGCGCAAAGCAGAGGCCGAGCGTGCCGCAGCTGCGGCCGCGAAGCGGCCACCACAGCCTATCATCGTGCAGGAACCACAAGCGCCACCTGCCAGCCCCGTGTATGTGCCGGTCCCCGTGCCTCAGCGCCCACCTATGCATCGCCCGGTTCCACCGCCACCCCCCGCACACAAACCCCATCCCGATGGTGCAGGCTACCACTGCAATGTGTTTCGCTGCTGGGATGGCAAAGGCAATGTCTGGACCCGCCCCTGAGTTGCTGAATACTGAGCGGCTGAATACATGGCGGCTACGACCTCAGCCCCTGACTGACCGTGGGATAGCGCAGCCGCACCCGCAGCTCCTGCTTCATGCGTGCATTGCGCAGGCGGCGTGATTCGCTCATAAAGCTCAGCATCACCGGCGGCAGGCTGTGCTGTGCCTGCGCACGCGACACACGCGGCGGCCGCGGCAGCCCGTACAGGTCAGCAGCCAGATCAAAGTAGTCCCCCATGCGCAGCTCGGTGTCATCACTGGCGTGGTAGGTGCGCTGCGGCTTGCCGCGCCACAGTGCAGCGCAGCAGATGCGCGCCAGGTCGTCAGCATGGATGTGGTTGGTGAACACATCGTCTTCATGCTGCAGCACAGGCAAGCCTTTGAGCAGCCGCGGGCGCGGTGTGCCGCCTTCGCGGTCTGGCGCATAAATACCCGGAATGCGCAGCACGCTCACCCGCGCACCGCTGCGCTGCCCCCAGGCACGCAGCTGCTGCTCGGCATCTACGCGGCGGCGGGCGCGGTCTGTGGCAGGCTGTACCGGGCGGCCTTCCTCTACCCATGCACCGTGGCAGTTGCCATACACACCGGTGGTGGAGCCATAGACCAGCGTCCGAGGCGCTCGCCCGCGCCCGAGCGCACGCACCAGGTTGCGCGTGCGGCTGTCCTGCACTCCCGCCCCCGGGGGCGGTGCCAGATGCACCACATGCTGCGCCACGCCACACAGGCGGCGCAGGCTGCGCACATCGTCCAGATTGCCCAGCAGCGGCGTAATGCCCAGCGCGCGCAGCTGCGGCAGTTTGTCCGCCGATGAAGTCAGCGCCAGCACCCGTGGGCCATGGCTTTGGCTGCGGCCAGACTGGGCCTGCAGATCACGCGCCAGACGCTGGCCCACATCCCCGCAACCCACAATGAGTACGCGAGGACGGCGAAAACGCGCAGGCAAAGCGCGCCGAGGGAATTGGTTTGCAGGCAAAATTCAGGAATCCCAATTTCATGCACCGGGCCGCCGCAGCGGCCCATTGCCATTTGTGGGCCAAGCATTTCACGCTCCCCCTGCGGCAAGTGCAGACCAAGAAACTGCCAAGGATAGCCAGAATATGAACGCCTCCACCTTTCAGATCACCGTTGAGCCCAGTGGCCGCCAGTTTTCTGCCTCCGGCCAAGAAACCATTCTGGCGGCTGCCATTCACGCCGGTGTAGGCCTGCCCTATGGCTGCAAAGACGGTGCCTGCGGTTCCTGCAAATGCAAAAAGCTCAGCGGCGAGGTCACGCACGATGCCTATTCCGAAAACGCACTCAGCGAGGCGGAACTGGCCGCAGGCCTGATCCTCACCTGCCGCGCCACCGCCACCAGCGACGTGGTGCTGGAGTCGCGCCAGGTGACTGGCGCCAACGCCTTCCCCATCAAGAAAATGCCTGTGCGCGTGAATGCGCTGGAAAAACTCTCGCACGACGTCATGCGCGTGCAGCTGCAGCTGCCTGCCCATACGGCTTTCCAGTTCCACGCTGGCCAGTATCTGGAGTTCATCCTGCGCGATGGTTCACGCCGCGCCTACTCCATGGCGACGCCCCCCCATGTGGCGGCGAACACCCCCGCCATTGAGCTGCACATTCGCCACATGCCCGGCGGCAAGTTCACCGACCATGTGTTCGGTGCCATGAAGGAAAAGGAAATCCTGCGTGCCGAAGGCCCGTTTGGCAGCTTCTTCCTGCGCGAAGACTCGGACAAGCCCATGGTCTTCCTGGCCTCAGGCACAGGCTTTGCCCCCATCAAGGCACTGCTGGAGCACATGCAGCACAAGGTCATGACCCGCCCCGTCAGCCTGTACTGGGGTGGCCGCCGCCCTGAAGACCTGTACATGGATGCCTGGCTCAAGGAGCTGAGCACTTCCATGCCCAACCTGAGCTATGTGCCCGTGATCTCTGACGCCCTGCCCGAAGACCATTGGAGCGGTCGCACCGGCTATGTGCACCAGGCCGTGCTCGACGACTTTGCTGATCTTTCCGGCCACGAGGTCTATGCCTGCGGTGCCCCTGTCGTGGTGGACGCCGCACGCAGCAGCTACACCAGCCAGCGCGGCCTGCCTGAGGAATGCTTCTTTGCCGATGCCTTCACCAGCGAAGCTGATAAGTAAGAACTCACACCCACCAGAAATCAACAAGGCCACAGTAGTGGCCTTTTTCATATGCCCATGTAAAGCAGCCAGGAAACATTTGCTTTCATTCCCGCACACACCACTGCAGTATTGCTTTGCGCTAGATCGCACAAAAATTGTGCAAATACACCAATCATCGAATGAGACCAGCATAGAAAGCAAAAATACATCAATAAAAATTCAAAACAAGGAAGGACTAAACGCCTGTGCGCAAGAATCCTGCACAATGTCCTACATGAATCGTCGAAACATCCTGCTGTCCTCCGTGGCGCTTGCTGCTGCCATGGTTTCTCCAATGGCACTGGCTGAACAGCCTATTCATCTGATCGTGCCTTATGCGCCCGGTGGTCCTCTGGATGTCACTGCACGCATGCTGGCTGAACGCGTGCGCCCTACGCTGGGCACCGTGATTGTGGAAAACAAGCCCGGCGCGGGCGGCAATATTGGTGTGGACGCCATTGCCAAGTCCAAGCCTGATGGCAAGACCATTGGTCTGGCTGCTGTCGCCACCAATGCCATCAACCCCTGGCTGTACAAGAAACTGCCTTTTGACCCTGCCAAGGACTTCGTCGGCATCACACAGATGGTGACCGTGCCTAACGTGCTGGTTGTCAATGCAGCCAAGGCACAAAAGCTTGGCATCAACTCCGTCGATGATCTGGTGGCCTACGCCAAAGCCAACCCAGGCAAGCTCAGCTACGGCAGCGGCGGCAACGGCAGTGCGGGCCATCTGGCGGGCGAGATGCTCAAGCAGGGTCTGGACATTGACGTCGTGCACATCCCCTACCGCGGTGCAAGCCCTGCACAGCTGGCCCTGCTCGCTGGTGAGGTGGACTTCAACATCGACAACCTGGCTGCTGCCTCTGCCAACATTCAGTCCGGCAAGCTCAAGGCGCTGGCTGTGACCACCTCCAATGAAAGCAAGCTGCTGCCCGGCATCCCTCCGCTGTCCAACACCCTCAAGGGTTTTGCCATCGACACCTGGTGGGGTCTGATTGCACCTGCTGGCACGCCTGCCGAGGTGATTGAAACCCTGAACAAGGCTTTCACCGAAGCCCTCAAGGACCCAGAAACCCAGAAGCGTTTTGCCTCGCTGATGGCAGAACCTGCGCCCAGCTCGGTCCAGCAGTTCAACGACTTCATGGCCGCAGAGCGCACCAAGTACGAGCCCATCGTCAAGGCCTCTGGCGCCAGCGTGGATTAATCCTCGCCCACACGCATGCACATTCAGGCACCTTCGGGTGCCTTTTTTGCGCCCCTGCTGCGCAAATATCACAGCAATACACCCCAGCACCTAAAAGCCATTACGCGAACAGCCCAGTAATAACCTGAGGCCAGACACACTTTTGCAGTCTGCGTTACAAAGTGCCACGACAAAAGCAACTGCCTGCGATGCAGTTTTTAACGACGTTAGGGAGGAGACGCCCATGCGAAAAATCCGTTATGGCTATCAGCTGCACATCCAGCTGTGTGCCACCAAACCTGCCGTGTGGCGACGCTTACTCGTCGCCGAAACCACCACTCTGGCGCAGCTGCACCAGATCATCCAGGCCGCCATGGGCTGGGAAAACCGGCATTTGTACATGTTTGAAATTGCGGGACAGCGCTACGGCATCCCGGATGCAGACTGGCCCAATGACCCGACCATGGATGCGCGCCGCTACACCATCGGCCAGCTGCTGAGGCACCAGGCACTGAGCATTCGCTACCTCTACGACTTTGGTGACGAATGGCTGCACCGCCTCAAGATGGAAGCCTGTGTACCTCTGGGTGACAGCACACAGGCACATGAACACCCCCTCCCCCAATGCCTGGCCGGGCGCAATGCCTGCCCCCCCGAAGACTGCGGCGGCCCCATCGGTCTTACCGAACTGATTCAAGCCCCAGCAGACGACGATGCCCCCCCTCACGCCAGCACCTTCAACCCCAGACACTTTGACCTGCATGCCGCGCAGCAGCGCGTCAAGGCCTTGCAGCCAGAGCAGCCAGAGCAGCCACGGCGATCATCTGCCAAGCCCCGCCCCGTATTGCTGGCAGCCTGAAAACTTCAAATAAATGAGCACTCAGCGCTTGATTTGCAAGATTTTTGCTTTTAAAACATAGCGATTTCCTTGAGAATCAAGCGCAAGATGCTCATTTATTGAGAGTATTCAAACCACGCCTCCGCAGCCATGTGCTGCTGGTTTTGATCGTTATCAGGTGTCAACGCAAAATCACCTTGATAGCTGTATGCAATTTCCAAATTTCACAAAAGTCTGAAGTTTCAAGCTCACAATATCGTCGACTGGACAGTTAGACCTATTCCAAGCTTGAAGCTGCCCGGCATTTCTTACTTCGCAAAGATTCATTCGGAAGGATTGCGCTATGAAAAAAACTCTGACGACTCTCGCTCTGTTGGCTGCCGGTGGCATTGCTGCTCCTGCAATGGCTGCTGACTGCGCTATCACCGTTGAAGGCAACGACCAGATGCAATTCAATGTGAAGAACATTGAAGTGCCCAAGTCCTGCAAGACCTACACCATCACGCTGAACCACGTCGGCAAGATGCCCAAGTCCTCCATGGGCCACAACATTGTGCTGACCGCTACCGCCGACGCTACTGCTGTTGCTGCTGACGGCATGAAGGCTGGCGCTGCTGCTGACTATGTGAAGGCAGGCGACACCCGCGTGCTGGCTCACACCAAGGTGATCGGTGGCGGTGAAAGCACTTCCGTGACCTTTGACGTGTCCAAACTCAAGGCTGGCGCTGACTACACCTACTTCTGCTCCTTCCCCGGCCACTCCTTCATCATGAAGGGCAGCCTGAAGCTGGGCGCTTAAATCCTCCCCTGAAATGCCGCTGCATGCGGCTTTCACCCCTGAGCCCCGAGCCTTGCGCCGGGGCTTTTTTGTGGGCCTGATCGCCATACCCTACGACTCTCAGGCATTTGCCAGAGCACGCAAAATGCACCTTTTTTGATAGCAAGAAACTCACAGCATCATGAGTCAGCAAAGCTTTGAAGTTGCATTTTTCACCATTGGTGAACTCGAAGGTCTGAGCGGTGACGAAGTCACCCGTACGGCCCATATCGACATCCCCGCTGAATGCCTGCAGGTGGCAGCCACCTTGCAGTCGGCGCGCCAGTGGCTCAACGAGCAGCACAGCGACATCGACATGGAATGTGCGGCCGAGCTGCCCCTGCGTGGCTACTTCTCGTTCAAGTCTGAACAGGGCAGCGAAGGCTTTAACGCAGAAAGCGCCCAGCTCGTAGCCCTGGACGAGGGCTTTGTCGTGCGCGCCGCTCTGGACAACGGCGTGTGCGTGGAAAGCGATCTGCTGGCCCTGGCCATCTGATTGCCGCGCCTGAGGACGGGTCCTGAGCCGGTTCCTCCACATCAGCAAACAGCCCACATCACGTGGGCTTTTTTGATGGCCAGTCCCTCTGATACAGTCCATGCATCATGGACTGACAGAGGCGCTGGCCGTGATCTGGCCTGCCCGCCTCCAGCAACTTTTCCCCATGGGGCTGCCATGTATCACGGAGAACGTTTCAATGCCTGGACGCATCTGGTCGGCGTCCTGTTTGCGCTCACAGGTGCCACCTGGCTGATCGTCTATGCTAGCCTGTACACGGACGCGCAGGCCATCACCAGCGTCTGTATCTACGGCGCAGCCATGGTGCTGCTGTACGCCGTCTCCACCCTCTATCACAGCGTCCGCGGGCGGGCCAAGCGCATTCTGCAAAAGTGCGACCATCTGAGCATCTATCTGATGATTGCTGGCAGCTATACGCCGTTTTGCCTCATCAGCCTGCGCGCCCCCTGGGGCTGGAGCCTGTTTGGCGTGGTCTGGGGGCTGGCCCTCATCGGCATCGTGCAGGAGCTGTGGCAGCGCAGCGAAACACGGCTGCTGTCACTGGTGATTTACGCCGTCATGGGCTGGGCCGTGATCGTTGCCACTGGCCCGCTGATACAGGCGCTGGGCTCCACAGGCTTTGCCTGGCTGGCTGCAGGCGGCCTGTTCTACACAGCAGGCATTGGCTTTTTCGTGTTTGACCATGTGCGCCACTTTCACGGCATCTGGCACCTGTTCGTGATTGCAGGCAGCCTGATGCACTACATCGCCATCATTGGCTACGTGCTGCCTGCTGCTGCCGCTGCGGCCTGAACCTGCCCAGCCAATATGGAGCGCCAGCGCAAGGAGCTGGAAGCCGCCACACGCGGCACAGGCATCACCGTCAGTCGCACGCCAGACAACCAGCTCAAGCTGGCCATTCCCACAGATGTGTCCTTTGACACCAACAGCGCCTACATCAAGAGCCAGTTCCGCCCCGTGCTCAACAATTTTGCGGACAGCCTCAAGCGCTCCCCCCAGACGCATGTCGTCATCATCGGCCACACGGACAGCACAGGTGGTGCCCGCATCAACGATCCGCTCTCCGTCAGGCGCGCCAATGCCACCCGCGACTACATCTTCAGCCGTGGCGTAGCAGGTCCACGCATCCAGACCGAAGGCCGTGGTGCACGTGAACCCATTGCCTCCAACGACAGTGCATGGGGCCGCTCCAAGAATCGCCGCGTGGAAATCTACGTGGCTGAGCAAGGGCGATAAGTCAGACGTGCATTCGCACCCGCAGCCTGCAGAAGGCTGACATGGTCATCCAAGACTTGCCGTAGCGCGTCTGCTCTGCCCACAATGAACGGTTGATTTACAGGAGAGGTTTTCCATGATCGTTCTCATTACAGGTGCATCCGCAGGTTTTGGTGCCGCCATGGCACGCAGCTTTGTCCAGTCTGGTCACCAGGTGATTGCCACGGCACGTCGCAAGAGCAAGCTGGATGCCTTGGCCGCAGAACTGGGTGAACGCCTGCTGCCCGTCGAACTGGACGTGACCGACCGTGCTGCCGTGCAGTCCCTGCCTGCACAGCTGCCTGCTGGTTTTGCGCAGGTGGACGTACTGGTCAACAACGCCGGGCTGGCCCTGGGCCTGGAGCCAGTCCATCAGGCCAATCTGGACGACTGGGACACCATGATCGACACCAACTGCAAGGGGCTGGTCTCCATGACCCGCACCTTCCTGCCCGGCATGGTGCAGCGCCAGCGCGGTCATGTGATCAACCTGGGCTCCATCGCCGGCAACTGGCCCTATGCCGGTGGCAATGTCTACGGTGCCACCAAGGCCTTTGTGCAGCAGTTCAGCCGTAACCTGCGCGCCGATCTGCTGGGCACACCTGTGCGCGTGACCAATGTGGAACCCGGCCTGTGCGGCGGCACCGAGTTCTCCAATGTGCGCTTTGCCGGTGACGATGAAAAGGCTGCCAAGGTCTACGAAGGCGTGCAGTACCTCACACCCGAAGACATTGCCAGCACCGTGCTGTGGATTGCGCAGACGCCTTCGCACATGAACGTCAATGCGATCGAAATCATGCCCGTGCAGCAAAGCTTTGCAGGCCTGAGCGTGCACCGCGGCCCCTTCAAATCCTGAAAAAGCACACCTGCACGAGCTACGCCGCAGCACAGCACGCTGCGGTGCAGCCCCCATCTTGCGGGCTTATCTGCGTGCCCAGCGGCTGCCAAACTGGTTGACTGCCATGCCCAGCAGTACACCCAGCGTGCCTGCCCACTGCTGAGCATTGGGCAGCTCCCCCAGCAGTGCAATGGCCGCTATCAGCCCGACCACAGGCACCAGCAGTGACAGCGGTGCCACGGTGCTGGTCGGGTAGCGTTGCAGCAACCGCGTCCACAACCCATACCCCACCAGCGTAGACAGCAAGGCCAGATAGCCCACCGCCGCCCAGCCCTGCCAGTCCATGGCCTGCACCTGCGCCAGCATATGGGCAGCGCCACCTTCCAGCCAGGCGGAAAGCAGCAACAACGGCACGATGGGGAAAAGGCTGGTCCACACCAGAAAAGGAATGGGCTCGTAACTGCCAAAGCTAGCGGCATGGCGCGTAATCAGATTGGCGCTCGCCCACATGGCTGCAGCACCCACGGTGCAGAGAAAGCCCATCAGCGTCATCTGCGCAGGGCCCTCACCATGCGCACTGCCGATCACAACCAACCCCGCCGTGGCGACACACAGCCCCGCCCACTGCCAGCTGCGCGGGCGCTCACGCATCAGCAAGGCCGCCAGCAGCAGGCTCACAAAGGCCTGGGTTTGCAGCACCACAGAGGCCATGCCTGCTGGCATGCCCAGCTGCATGCCCACAAACAGCAGACCAAACTGCCCCACGCCCTGCACCAGCCCATAGGCAGCCAGCCAGCGCCACGGCAGATTCTTTGGCGGGCGAATGAACAGCAGGAACGGCAATGATGCCGCAGCAAAGCGCAGAGCACACAGCAGCAGGGGCGAGACCTGCTGCAAGCCCCACTTCATGACCACAAAGTTCACGCCCCAGATCACGATCACGACCAGCGCCAAGATCCAGTCTGCCCCACTCAAACCCTTGCTGTTGTTATGCATGCTTTTGACCTCTAGCGCTTGCTGCACCTGCGCTGGCAGCTATCAATACTTCTGATGCCAGGCGCGTAAAAAAGGCATGCTGGGTGCAGCATGCCTTGGATTCATGACAACAGTCGCAGCGCTTTAGCTGCCTGCTACCTTCATGCGGTTGATCAGCACCGAACCAACGGTCTTGGCACCGTAGTTATACGCATCTGCGCCCACAGCCTCAATGCCCTGATACATGTCCTTGAGGTTGCCTGCGATGGTGATCTCCTGCACGGGGAAAGCAATCTCGCCGTTTTCCACCCAGAAGCCAGAGGCACCGCGCGAGTAGTCGCCGGTCACATAGTTCACGCCCTGGCCCATGAGTTCGATCACGAACAGGCCCGTGCCCAGCTTCTGGAGCATGGCCTTCAGATCGTCGCCACGGCGGGTCAGGCGGGAGGTCAGCGTCAGATTGTGCGAACCACCGGCATTACCCGTGGTCTTCATGCCCAGCTTGCGGGCCGAGTAGCTCGACAGGAAGTAACCCTCTACACGGCCATCCTCCACCACCATGCGGCGACGCACCTTCACGCCTTCGTCATCGAATGGCGAGCTGCCCTTGCCGCGCAGGATGAAGGGGTCTTCTTCGATATTGATGTGCTTGGGGAAGATCTGCTGGCCCAGCGAATCCAGCAGGAAGCTGCTCTTGCGATACAGCGTGCCGCCGCTCACCGCCTGCACAAAGCCGCCAAGCAGACCAGCCGCCAGTGGCGACTCGAACAGCACAGGGCATTCGGTCGTAGGAATCTTGCGGCTGCCCAGACGGCTCAGGGCGCGCTGGGCGGCATAGCGGCCAATTTCCTCGGGCGTAGCCAGCTCCACGGCATCGCGCATGGAGCTGTACCAGAAGTCGCGCTGCATCTCGCCGTTCTTGCCGGGCAGCGAAGCAATCGGCGCGACAGAAATGCTGTGGCGCGAGCTGGCGTAACCACCGCGAAAGCCCCGGGTGTGAGCACTGTAGAAATGGCTTTGCTGGGCCGAGACACTGGCGCCCTCGCTGTTGGTAATGCGCTTGTCGGTCGCCAGGGCAGCCGCTTCGCACTCAATGGCGATACGTGCAGCCTCTTCGCTGGTCACGGCCCATGGGTGGAACAGGTCCAGGTCCTTGTGCGTGTCTTCGGTGGCGATATCGTCCGCATCGGGCAGACCGGCTGTGGGGTCTTCCGCGGTAAAGCGTGCAATATCAAAGGCGGCCTGCACGGTCTGCTTGACGGCTGCTTCCGAAAAGTCAGACGTGCTGGCATTGCCACGGCGCTGGCCGATATAGACCGTCACGCCCAGCGACTTGTCGCGGTTGCGTTCTACGGTTTCCAGCTCCCCCTTGCGCACGCTGACGCTCAGGCCGCAGCCTTCGGAAGCATCGGCACCGGCATCGGTGGCACCCAGCTTTTTAGCGTGTGCCAGGGCCTGGTCCACCAGACCTTCAAAAAACGAACGGCTGTAGCTGAAGCCGGAATCAGCCTGCGCTGCAGTGGTGCTTGTAGAGCGTGTACGGGGTTTGTTCATAGCGCCGGATATGATACCGAGCACTGCAGCCCCTATGCGCTGCCACCCTATTCCCTCTGAATAAAAGACATGTCACGCAAACCGAAAAAAGGCTATTACGTGAAGGGCGTGTTCGTTGCTGAAGGCAGCGAGCGTGACCTGGAGCTGAAGGCCGAACTCAAAGGCACCTGGGACCAGACCCGCACCGACCTGAAAAAAGAAAGCGATGCGCTGCAGGACCTGGGCGAAGCCCTGCTGGGCCTGCGCCCCAAGCTGCTGGCCCGTCTGCAGCTGCCCGAAAAGCTGCTGGAAGCCCTGGCCGAACACAAGCGCCTGACCAACTTTGAGGCCAAGCGCCGCCAGATGCAGTTCATTGGCAAGCTGATGCGCAAGCTGGAAGAAAGCCAGGTCGAAGCCGCCAAGGCCGCGCTGGAAGAGCAGCGCACCGGCGTGAGCCTGGAGCAGACCAATGTGCTGGTGGCCGAACAGTGGCGCGATCGCCTGATCGACAGCGACGACCACCTGGGCATCTGGCTGGATCAGTTCCCCGCCACCGATGTGCAGCAAGTGCGCGCGCTGATGCGCCAGGCCCGCAAGGATGAAGCCACAGCCAAGCAAAAGGCCGCAGAAGCCGAAGCCAGGGGCCAGATCCTGCCTCCTGCCAAGAAGGGCCGCGCCTACCGCGAGCTGTTTCAGCTGCTGCTGTCTCACATCAATGGCACACACGGCCAGCATGATGAAGAACAGGCCATCGACGAGGATGCCGACGAATGAGCACGCATGACGCCGTCAAGATTGGCATTGTCTCCATCAGCGACCGCGCCAGCAGCGGCGTCTATGAAGACAAGGGCCTGCCAGCCCTGCAGGACTGGCTCACTCGCGCACTGCACAACCCCATCACCTTCGAAGCACGGCTGATCCCTGATGACCAGGCCACCATCAGCCAGACGCTGATCGAGCTGGTGGATGCTGGCTGCAGCCTGGTGCTGACCACCGGCGGCACCGGCCCAGCCCTGCGCGATGTCACGCCTGAAGCGACGCTGGCCGTGGCGGACAAGGAAATGCCGGGCTTTGGCGAGCAGATGCGCCAGATTTCCCTGCGCTTTGTGCCCACGGCGATTCTGTCGCGCCAGGTGGCGGTGATCCGTGGCCAGAGCCTGATCATCAACCTGCCCGGCCAGCCCAAGGCGATTGCCGAGACGCTGGAAGGCCTCAAGGATGCTGATGGCAAGCAGCTGGTCAACGGCATTTTTGCCGCCGTGCCCTACTGCATTGACCTGATTGGTGGCCCGTACCTGGAAACCGTGGATGCGGTGTGCAAGGCATTTCGCCCCAAGAGCGCGATCCGCGCCCCCCAGGGATAAGCCATCCCCCACTGACAAGGCACATGCCCGCCATGTGCCTTTTTTACGTCTGGCGGCCTGCCCGCAGGACTGCCACCGCCTATGAAGCAAAACCTCTCTCTGACCGTGATTCTGGCCATGTGCACCATGATGGGTGCACTGGGCATAGACACCTACCTGCCCTCGTTCTACGCCATCAGCCAGGAGTTTGAGGCACCCACCGCTGCCGTACAGCAGACCCTGAGCGTCTATGTGCTGGCCATGGCGGTGACCATGCTGTTCTACGGCTCGCTCAGCGACACCTTTGGCCGCCGCCGTGTGCTGCTGTTCTCCAGCCTGGGCTATGCGCTGACCTCCTGCGTTGCTGCCTTTGTCAGCAGCATTGAGGGTCTGGTGCTGATCCGCTTTGCCCAGGGCGCCATGGCTGGCTCGGGCATGGTGGTGGCACGTGCCATCGTGCAGGACCGCTTTCAGGGTGCAGATGCCCAGCGCATGATGAGTCTGGTCATGTTCTGCTTTGGCCTGGCTCCGGCACTTGCGCCTATCTTTGGCGGCTGGCTGCAGACCCATGGCGGCTGGCGCGCGACCTTCTTCTTTCTGGCAGCCTTCGGCGCCATCCTGGTGCTGCTGTGCTGGCGGGTGCTGCCCGAGACCCTGCCCGCTGCCAAGCGCCAGCCGCTCAAGCTGGGGGTGATTGCGGGCAACTATCTGATGGCGCTGCGCCACTCGCAATTTCGCTTGATGGTGGCAGGCACAGCGATGATGACAGGGGCCACCGCCATCTACATCAGCTCGGCCGCCGAGTTTGTCATGGGCGTGCTCAAGCTCGAGGCCACCTCGTTTGGCTGGCTGTTCATTCCGCTCATCGGCGGCTCCATGCTGGGCTCTGCCCTGTCAGGTTCGCTGGCACGGCATATTCCCGTGCGCATCCAGAAAGCCATTGGATACACCTGTCTGGCCATTGGCAGTGCCAGCAATGTGCTCTACAACCTCTCGACCGACACCCCTGCCGTGCCCTGGGCCGTGCTGCCGATTGCCTGCTACACCTTGGGCATTTCGCTGCTGATGCCCATTCTGTCGCTGCAGATCATGGGCACCTTCCCGCAGATGCGCGGCCTGGCTTCGTCGCTGCAGGGTTTCACGCAGATGAGCGTGTTTGCCATCATGGCCGGCATTGTGGTGCCACAGCTGTTTCACAGCGGCCTGGCACTGGCGCTGGGCCATGCGGTCTCGGTCAGCGCAGGCATGCTGATCTGGTGGATTGCAGCGCGCCGCGCCAAGCGTCTGGAACTTTCAGAAAAGTGAGCAGTCAGCGCTTGATAAACCTGTATTTCCGATTCAAAAATATTTGAAAAGCTTATAAATCAAGCGCTAGCAGCTCTATTTTTGAGAGTTTCTCCACAAAAAAAAGGCCATCCATGGATGGCCTTTTTGCTGCACGCCTGCTGCTTACAGCTTCTGCGTTGCCATGAAGGAATCAAAGCGCCCTTCGGCAAAGCGGAACCACAGCACCTGGTCGCGCTGGAAGTTACGGTAGCTGCTGTAGATCTTCTTCCAGTCTGGATTGGATGCAGCCAGTTCATCGTAAAGCTCCATGGTGGCCTTGAAGGAAGCTTCCAACACCTGCTGCGAGAAAGGCAGCACCTTGGTCTTGGCAGCAACCAGCTGCTTGATCGCACCGGGGTTGCGTGCGTCATAACGTGCCTGGCAGGTCACATGGGCTTCGTAGGATGCAGCGCGCACCACAGCCTTGTACTCGTTGCTCAGGCTGTTGAAGGCCTTGTTGTTGATATAGAAGGACAGGTTCAGCGAGCCTTCCCACCAGCCGGGGTAGTAGTAGAAAGGTGCGACCTTGTTCAGGCCCAGCTTCAGATCGTCGTAGGGGCCAATCCACTCGGCCGCATCGATCGTGCCTTTTTCCAGCGCCTGATAGATTTCGCCAGCAGGAATGTTCTGGGGCACTGCGCCCATTTTTTCCAGCACCTTGCCCGCAAAGCCACCCACGCGGAACTTCAGGCCCTTGATGTCTTCCGGCGTCTTGATTTCCTTGCGGAACCAGCCCCCCATCTGCGCCCCCGTATTGCCACCGACCAGCGGCACGACGTTGTACTTGTCGTAGAACTCGCCCATGAGCTTGCCGCCATCGCCATCGACCATCCACGAGGTCAGCTGGCGCGAGTTCATGCCAAACGGAATCGCACCGCCAATGGCAAACACCTCGTTCTTGCCAAAGAAGTAGTAAGGCGCGGTGTGGGCCACTTCCACAGTGCCGCTTTGCACACCGTCGACCACGTTGAATGCTGGCATCAGCTCACCCGCCTGGTGAACGGACACATCAAATTTGCCTCCGGTCATGGACTTGACCGCCTGGGCAAACACTTCGGCAGAGCCGTAAATCGTGTCCAGAGATTTGGGGAAGCTGGATGCAATACGCCAGCGAATAGCAGGTTGTGCGTGCACCGCTGGGGCTGCTGCTGCAGCCACAATGCCGGCGATACCGGCATGCTTGAGCATGGAACGACGATCCATTTTGAAGTCTCCTTTTGGGCTAGAAAAAAGAACTCCCTCCTGCACCGCTTCTGGGACGGTTTAGCAGGCAAAAAAGCCGGAATGCGATGTCACTCTCATCCCGGCTTTATCTGAACGAAGCCAGCGCACCTGCGTGCAGCTTCGGCAAGCAAATTACAGCTTCACGCCTGTCATGTACTGGTTGTAGCGCAGCTCGGAGAAGCGCTCCCACAGCAGCTGGTCACGCTGGAAGGCGCGCATGTCCTGGTGGATTTCCTTGAAGGCAGGGTCGCGCGCCTCGTGCTCCGCAAACACTTCCATGGAGGCCTTAAAGCCTGCGTCCATGACATCCTTGGGGAACGCCTTGAGGATGGTCTTGTCCGCCACCAGCTTCTTGATGGCCACGGGGTTGAATGCGTCGTACTTGGCGGTCATGTCGCGCGCAGCGATGCGGGTGGCCACATCCACCATTTCCTTGTACTCGGCAGGCAGGGCGTTGTAGGCCTTGGCGTTCACGAAGAACCCCAGCTCTGCACCACCTTCCCACCAGCCTGGGTAGTAGTAGTAAGGTGCCACCTTGTTAAAGCCCAGCTTCTGGTCGTCGTGGGGGCCTACGAACTCAGTCGCGTCCAGCGTACCCTTTTCCAGTGCCTGGTACACATCACCAGCAGGCATGTTCTGCGACACCACGCCCAGCTTGGCCATGGCTTCACCGAACAGGCCGCCGCCCAGACGCATCTTCAGGCCCTTGAGGTCGTTGACAGACTTGATTTCCTTGCGGTACCAGCCGCCCATCTGCGTGCCGGTATTGCCCGCGCTGTAGCTCTTGATGTTGTAGTTGGCGCAGAACTTGTCGAACAGCTTGCGGCCATTGCCATGCTCCATCCAGGCATCCATCTGGCGTGCAGTCAGGCCAAAAGGCACGGCGCAGCCAAAGGCAAAGATGGCATTCTTGCCCGTGAAGTAGTAAGGCGCAGTCTGCGCCATTTCGATGGTGCTGTTTTCAATCGCATCCACCACGCCAAAGGCAGGCATCAGCTCGCCAGCAGCGTGCACGGACACTTCAAACTTGCCACCGGACAGCGCCTTGACAGTCTGAGCAAATTTTTCGCCGCTGCCGTAGATGGTGTCGAGCGACTTGGGAAAGCTCGACGCCATGCGCCAGCGCACCGCAGGCTGCGCGTGAACGGCAGGTGCCACGCCAGCCGCCAGCACGCCAGCAATACCTGCTCTTTTGATGAGGGAACGACGGTCCATGTTTACTCCTTGAATTTCATACGCAGCCGCCTTCAGGCATGGAATCTCCCCGAAAAACCATGCACAGAAGGGGACACAAAATTCTAGGAATAGAGGCCCTGATCACTTTCCCGGGTAAACCCCCGAAAGCTTCTATCCTTCAGCCTGATGTCAGGCACAAGAGGCTTGAGCCCCTTGATGCCGTCAGACAAAGTCAGGCCAGAAAACGTTCACGAATGGAGCGCTCAATACCCGCTGCATCCAGCCCCTGCAGGGCCAGCAGCTTGGCAGGGTCTCCGTGCTCGATGAACTGGTCGGGCAAGCCCAGATGCAGCACAGGCAGCGTCAGGCCAGCTGCGCTCAGGGCTTCCGACACGGCAGCACCTGCGCCGCCTGCAATACAGCCTTCTTCCAGCGTGACCAGCACGTCATGCGAAGCTGCCAGCTCGCGCACCAGCTCCACATCCAGCGGCTTGACCCAGCGCATATTGGCAACCGTGGCGTCGATGTGCTCTGCCACCTGCAATGCAGGGTAGAGCAAGGTGCCAAAGGCCAGAATGGCAATGCGGGGCTGGGTGCTGCCGTTTTCGCCCTGGCGCGCAGCCTGGCTCTGGCGGCGAATTTCACCCTTGCCAAATGGCAGCGCAGACAGGTCATCCAGCGGCTCCACGCCCACACCAGCACCACGTGGGTAGCGCACGCACACGGGATGGTCTTGTTCGTAGGCAGAGGTCAGCAGCTGACGGCATTCACGCTCATCCGCAGGTGTCGCCATGCTCATATTGGGAATGCAGCGCACATAGGCAATGTCGTAGGCACCTGCGTGGGTGGCACCGTCCGCACCGACCAGACCTGCGCGGTCCAGCGCAAACACTACGGGCAGGTTTTGCAGCGCCACGTCGTGAATCAGCTGGTCATAGGCACGCTGCAGGAAGGTTGAATAAATCGCCACCACTGGCTTGACACCTTCACAGGCCAGGCCTGCCGCAAAGGTCACAGCATGCTGCTCGGCAATACCCACGTCGTAGTAGCGATCAGGGAAGCGCTTTTCAAACTCCACCAGGCCAGAGCCTTCACGCATGGCGGGCGTAATACCCACCAGACGCTGGTCCTGCGCTGCCGTGTCACACAGCCATTTGCCGAACACCTGGGTGAACGTGGGCTTGGAGGGCGCGCTGGATTTGACAATTCCTACGGCAGGGTCGAACTTGCCGGGGCCGTGGTAGGCAATAGGGTCAGCTTCTGCCAGCTTGTAGCCATGACCTTTCTTGGTGACTACGTGCAGGAACTGTGGGCCTTCCAGACTGCGGATGTTTTCCAGCGTGGGGATCAGCGAATCCAGATCATGGCCATCAATGGGTCCGATGTAGTTAAAGCCAAAGTTCTCGAACAGCGTCGCAGGCACCACCATGCCCTTGGCACTTTGCTCCAGGCGCTTGGCCAGTTCCAGCAGCGGAGGCACCTTGCTGAGCACGTTCTTGCCCACGTTGCGCGCCACGGCGTAGAACTGACCGCTCATGAGCTGGGCCAGATAGCGGTTGAGCGCACCCACGGGTGGGCTGATGCTCATGTCATTGTCATTGAGGATGACCAGCAGATTGCCATCCATGACCCCGGCATTGTTCAAGGCCTCAAAAGCCATGCCTGCCGTCATGGCGCCATCGCCAATCACGGCAATCGCACGGCGGTTTTCGCCCTTGCGCTTGGCCGCCATGGCCATGCCCAGTGCCGCAGAAATACTGGTCGAGGAGTGCCCGACCCCAAAGGTGTCGTACTCGCTTTCCGAGCGCAACGGAAAGCCTGAGATGCCGCCCAGCTGACGCAGCGTAGACATGCGATCACGGCGGCCCGTCAGAATCTTGTGCGGGTAGGTCTGATGGCCAACGTCCCAGACGATGCGGTCATACGGGGTGTTGAACACATGGTGCAGCGCAATGGTCAGCTCCACCGTGCCCAGATTCGAACTCAGGTGCCCACCAGTTTTCGACACGCTGTCCAGCACATAGGCGCGCAACTCGTCAGACAGCACTTTGAGATCACCGCGTGACATGGCACGCAGGTCAGAAGGTGTGTTCACTTTCTGCAGCAAAGGGTAGGCATTCGTGGTCATTAGCAAATTATTCAAATCAAATTGCACACAGCAAACAGCGCTTGCTCACTCGGGGGTAGCGCAGCAATCCGACAACAGAAAACACATCCCCAGTCAGCACTCAATGTGAGCGCGAAACGACCATATGTGCCAACGCCGACAGGGCGCGCACATCCGTCAGACAACTTTCCTTCAAGGCCTGCAAGGCCTGCTGCTGCAGCACATTGGCATAACTGCGTGCGCCATCCAGCCCCATGAGTGACACAAAGGTGGGCTTGTCATTGGCTGCATCCTTGCCAGGGGTCTTGCCCAGTGTGGCAGCATCGGCCACCACATCCAGCACGTCATCCACCACCTGGAAGGCCACGCCCAGCGCTTCGGCATAGCGCGCCAGCGCCTGCTGCACAGGCTGTGACACCTGTGCACAGGCAACACCCATGGCCACACTGGCCTGCAGCAGCGCACCGGTCTTGAGACCGTGCATGTGACGCAGCTCCTGCTCACTCAAAGCCTTGCCGACGCTGGCCAGGTCAATGGCCTGACCGCCTGCCATGCCCCGTGAACCAGCGGCCTGCGCCAGAATGCGACACAGCTTGGCCTGCATGGCCGCTGGCACTTCTGCCTCCGAAGGCGTCAGCAGCTCAAACGCCAGCGCCTGCAGAGCATCGCCGCCCAGCAAAGCCTGGGCTTCACCGAACTGCACATGCACCGTAGGCTTGCCGCGGCGCAGCACATCGTTGTCCATGCAGGGCATGTCATCGTGCACCAGCGAATACGCATGGATCAGCTCTACCGCGCAGGCCGCACGCAGCGCGGCCTCAGGCAGGCCGTTGACAGCCTGCGCTGCCGCCAGCACCAGCAGAGGGCGAAGGCGCTTGCCGCCATCGAGCACGGCGTAGCGCATGGCATCGCCCAGGTTCGCTGGTGCATCCACACCCACCCATGCCGACAATGCCTGCTCGGTGCGCTGCAGTTGCGCATCCGTCCATGCCTGAAAATCAAATACCGATGTGTCGGTGCTGCTGGTGGGAAGATCTGTTGTCATCACAATCTGAGTTTCCATAGCGCCCACTCAGTCCTGCGACCATTGCTTGATCTGGCCGTCATCCAGCGCACGGATTTGCGCCTCCACCTCATCGAGCTGCTTGCGACAGAACTCCAGCAGAAAGGAAGCACGGCGATAGCCATTCATCATTTCACCCAGAGGCAGCTGCCCGGACTCCATGGCTACAGCCAGCGTTTCCAGCTCCGCAACTGCGGACTCATAACTGTCGGGAGGGGTGGAAATGTCGGCGATCGCGACGTTTTTTGCCTTGGGCATGGTGGGCGCTCGTGGGTTTGGGGAATCAGGGATTTTAGGCTGTGCAGCCATTTCCACGGCGCATTCAGCCCTGTACGCACCAGAAGGAGGCATATTTCCTGCAATATCCCGCTAATTATTTGATTTAAATACACATAAAACGCCCGCGAAAATAACCCCACCGCATACAATCCCATTCCCCGTCGAACCGGCACACGCCATTGCATAGACGGACATAGGCTTGACTTGCTACTGTCCATCATGCTCTGGCATAAGCCGGTTTACTTTTTTCACCCGTGCAACAAGCACCTCCCTGTGGGGAGTCTTTAGGTCAGGTCACCCATGTCTGATTTAAGTCTTCAACTGCAGCAGGCCGCAAGCCAACTACCAGTTTCTAGCTACTTTGACGAAGCGCTGTTCCAGCGCGAGATGGAACTCATCTTCCAGAAAGGCCCACGTTATGTCGGCAGTACGGTGTCCGTCCCAGAAATTGGCGACTACTACGCACTGCCTCACGAAAACGAAGGCCGTGCGCTGGTTCGCAATGACAAGGGCGACATAGAGCTGATCTCCAACATCTGCCGCCACCGTCAGGCCGTCATGCTCAAGGGCCGTGGCAATCTCAAAACCGAAGGCAAGGGCCACGCAGGCGGCAATATCGTCTGCCCTCTGCACCGCTGGACCTACAACCCCAGCGGCCAGCTCCTGGGCGCCCCCCAGTTTTCACAAGATCCCTGTCTGCACCTGAACAACTACAAGCTGCGCGAGTGGAATGGCATGCTGTTCGAGGACAACGGCCGTGACATCGTGGCTGACCTGGCTGGCATGGGCCCTCGTGAGCAGCTCAACTTCGAAGGTCTGGTGCTGCACCATGTCGAAATGCATGAGTGCAACTACAACTGGAAGACCTTCATCGAGGTCTATCTGGAGGACTACCACGTCGGCCCCTTCCACCCCGGCCTGGGCAACTTTGTGACCTGTGACGATCTGAAGTGGGAATTCGCCAAGGAATACTCCGTGCAGACCGTGGGCGTAGCCCCCACCTTCGGCAAGCCTGGCTCTGATGTGTACAAGAAATGGCACGAAGTGCTGCTGAATTACCGCAACGGTGAACTGCCTGAGCGCGGCGCCATCTGGCTGACCTACTACCCCCACATCATGGTGGAGTGGTACCCGCATGTGCTGACCTTATCGACCCTTCACCCCATCAGCCCCACCAAGACCATGAACGTGGTGGAGTTCTACTACCCCGAAGAAATCGCAGCCTTTGAGCCCGAGTTCATCGAAGCCCAGCGCGCGGCCTATATGGAAACCGCTGTCGAGGACGATGAAATCGGCGAGCGCATGGACGCAGGCCGCCGTGCGCTGCTGGAGCGTGGTGACAACGAAGTCGGTCCCTACCAGAGCCCCATGGAAGACGGCATGCAGCATTTCCATGAGTGGTATCGCCAAATCATGGGAGCGCATATCCCCCAGCGCTAAGCAAAAATTTGCTACGCTCACAAGAGCTGCCAGCACCCGATTCATGGGCGCTGGCAGCTCTTTTTGTTTAGACCTATTCACACTGCTTGTGTGAACGGCTCCTGACAGCAGGCACTGCACAACAAAAAACAGCAGGGAGAGGCAATGCAAGTGTTATGGATGGTGGTCGGCGCTTTTCTGTTCGCCACCATGGGCGTGTGCATCAAATACGCAGCGGTGTACTTCAACACCGCAGAAATCGTTTTCTACCGAGGCCTGATCGGCATGCTGGCGCTGTGGGCGCTCAGCTCCTCGCAAGGCATTTCTCTCAAAACCCGCCACCCCTGGATGCACGCCTGGCGCAGCCTGGTGGGCGTGTCTGCGCTGGGCAGCTGGTTCTATGCCATCTCCGAGATGCCTCTGGCCAGCGCCATGACGCTCAACTACATGAGCAGTATCTGGATTGCCGTCTTTCTGCTCGCTGGTGCACTGTGGACGCTGCTGCCCGGCAGCGGTCGCCCCAGACAGCCGCTGAATATTCCCCTGCTCATCACCATCGTGCTGGGCTTCGGCGGCGTGGTGCTGATGCTGCAGCCTAGCTTTGCCCAGGAGCAGACCCTGCCCGCCCTGCTGGGGCTGGGATCGGGTGTGCTCTCTGCCATGGCCTATATGCAGGTGGTAGCGCTGTCACGCATTGGTGAGCCCGAAGCGCGCACCGTCTTCTTTTTTGGCGCTGGCTGCACCCTCGCAGGGTTGGTCGCCTGTCTGATCACCGGCTTTTCGCCCTGGCCCAGCTGGCAGGCTGCCCTGTGGTTACTGCCCGTGGGCCTGCTGGCCGCGGGCGGGCAGCTGTGCATGACACGCGCCTATGCCAGCGCCAAGACCTCGCGCGGAACGCTGGTGGTCGCCAATTTGCAGTACTCAGGCATCGTATTTGCCGCGCTCTACAGCCTGTTTCTCTTCAATGACGAACTGGGCTGGGAAGGCTGGCTGGGCATGAGCCTGATTGTGCTGTGCGGTATTGCAGCCACCATCTTCCGTGCCAGAGGTACAACCGCAGCATCGTGAGCCACAATGCCAGGCGTAAGAACTTTTTACGCAAGGCCATGACTTACACCACACTGATTACCTCCACACAGCTGCAGGCCCTGCAGGCCAGCGGTCAGCCCTTCATGGTGTTTGACTGCAGCTTTGACCTGGGCGCACCTGCTGCAGGCCGCCAGCAGTATGAGCAGGCACACATCCCCGGAGCGGTCTACGCGGACCTGGAGCAGCACCTGAGTGCCCGTCACGGTGCGCCTGATGCCCACGGTCAGGTGCAGACCGCACAGTCTGACCAGCCAGCCTCTGGCGGCCGCCATCCTCTGCCCAGCCGTGAACGCTTTGCGCAATGGCTGTCCTCCGTCGGCTTTCGCAATGACATGCAGGCCGTGGTCTACGACCGCCAGGGCTGCAATTTCTGTGGCCGCCTGTGGTGGATGCTCAAGTGGGCCGGGCATGATGCGGTCGCGGTGCTCGACGGTGGTCTGCAGCATTGGGTCGCGCATGGCGGCGCCACCGTACAAGGCGAAGAGGCCGCACACTTTCAGTCCAACTTTGAACTCAAGCCCAGTCTGCGCCAGCTGGTGACTGCAGATGAAGTGCTGGCACAACTGCAGCAGGCCGATGCACAGACCATTGTGGATGCCCGCGCCCCGGCGCGTTACCGTGGTGAGGTCGAACCGCTGGACCCCGTGGCTGGACATATTCCGGGCGCACTCAACCGCCCCTTCACGGAAAACATTGCCTTGGACGGACGCTTCAAGCCCAAGGAACTGCTGCGCGCTGAATTCGACGCCTTGCTGCAGGGACGCGATCCTGCCACCGTAGTGCACCAGTGCGGCAGCGGCGTCAGCGCACTACCCAATCTGATTGCCATGGAAATTGCAGGCTTTGCCCCACCCAAGCTGTTTGCAGGCAGCTGGAGCGAATGGTGCAGTGATCCGACACGCCCGGTCGCCAAAAGTTAACAATCTTTTCTATAGCAAAACAGCGGGGTAAACACTGCCCTTTAGCGGCGTTAGATCCCCCAAAGTTGAGGCATGATTCAGGCCTGTGTAGCAAAACGTGACAAAGTATGAAACCTCATACTTGTACTGCTGCACAGCCTGGCTACCTGACAGCACACCACTCCTCGCTGTCACATCCCTCAAGGCCTACGGCCCGCCAGACATCAGACACTCGCCTTGTAAGAATTTCACCTACAAGGACATCAGGCAAAAGAGACAAACCCGGCTTGCCAAAGAGACACGACGCACCGACACACCCCGACTCCAGCTTTTGTTTGCGCTATTTCACAATTCATCCCATCAGATCGCAGCTTGATTCCAAGCGTCAGCGACACCCACGAGCTACGACTCAATTAGGTTTTTGGAAAGGATGAACCATGAATGACGAACAACTGCTTGCCGAGATTCGCGAAGCCAACCTCACTTACCTGATGCTGGCTCAGACTCTGATTCGCAAGGACAAGGCCGAAGCCGTTTTCCGCCTGGGCCTGAGCGAAGAAGCATGTGACATTCTGGGCACCCTTTCTGCTGCACAAATTCTCAAGATCGCTTCGCGCAACACCCTGCTGTGCAGCTTCCGCGTAGATGACGATCTGGTCTGGAGCCTGCTGACCAACCACAGCAGCAACAAGATCGGCAACGAAGCCACCAACACGCTGCACGCCAACATCCTGATGGCCAGCCGCGTCTCCGAAGTTCTGTAATTCACGATCGGCGATACGGAGCACACCACCATGGCTACAGCAGCAACCAAGAGCGTTCTGAACGAATCCAAGCAAATCGAACGTGCCGCCATGCTCATCAAGATGGGCGCGCGCATGCAGGTGCTGGAGTCGGAGACCTCCCTCTCCTACGAACGCCTGATCCGCCTGTACAAGGAAATCGCCGGCAAGTCCCCCTCCAAGGGACAGCTGCCTTTTTCCACCGACTGGTTCCTGACCTGGCAGGAGAACATCCACAGCTCGCTGTTCCTGAACATCTATGAATACATGTCCAAGGGCGTCAATGCGGACTCGGTGGAAATTCTGACCAAGGCCTATCGCCTCTATACCGAGCAGGTGCAGGCCTCGAATCTGGAATGCATGCTGTCCTTCACCCGCGCCTGGCGTCTGATCAAGTTTGTGGATGCCAACATGCTCACCCGCACCAAGTGCAGCAAGTGCAGCGGCATGTTCGTGACAGAACTTTATGAAAACGCGCGCCACTACGAATGCGGCCTGTGCAACCCTCCCGCACGCGCTGGCAAGAGCAAGAGCGCAGGCGCACTGATGCTGCACTGAGCACGCGCTTCCCCCCTTTCCCCTTCTTGACAGCCCACCGCTTGGTGGGCTTTTTTTCTGGATAAACCCTGCCAGCCACCCCGGCTGGGCAGCGATGCCGGACAATAGCGCCCGTGTCCATTCCCCAATCCTTTCTTCAAGAGCTTCTGTCCCGCGTTGATGTTGTCGACGTGGTGGGCCGCTATGTGCAGCTGAAAAAAAGCGGTGCCAACTTCATGGGCCTGTGCCCGTTTCACGGAGAAAAATCGCCCTCCTTCAGTGTCAGCCCCTCCAAGCAGTTCTATCACTGCTTTGGCTGCGGCAAGAACGGCAATGCCATCAGTTTTCTAATGGACCACGCCGGCATGGGCTTTGTGGAAGCCGTTAACGATCTGGCTGGCCAGATCGGCATGGTGGTGCCGCAGGAAGACATCAGCCCCCAGGAGCGTGAGCGCCAGGCCGCTGCCAAGGTCAAGCAGGCCACCCTCAACGATGTGCTCGAACGCGCAGGCGAGGCCTACCGCAGCCAGCTCAAGGCCAGCGCCCATGCGGTGCAGTACCTCAAGAACCGCGGCGTGTCAGGCGCTATCTCCAGCAAGTACGGTCTGGGCTATGCCCCGGCTGGCTGGCGCAATCTGGCCAGTGTCTTTCCGGAATATGACGACCCGCAGCTTGAAGAATCCGGCCTGGTCATCAGCGGTGAAGACGGCAAACGCTACGACCGCTTCCGCGACCGCATCATGTTCCCCATCCGGGACGTCAAAGGCCTGTGCATCGGCTTTGGCGGGCGCGTGCTGGGCGATGAGAAACCCAAATACCTGAACTCGCCCGAAACCCCGCTGTTTCACAAAGGGCGCGAACTCTACGGCCTGTTCGAGGCGCGCGACGCCCTGCGCAGCATGGGCTATGCACTGGTCACCGAAGGCTATATGGACGTGGTGGCCCTGGCACAGCTGGGCTTTCCCAACGCCGTGGCCACACTGGGCACAGCCTGCACGCCTGACCACGTGCACAAGCTGTTTCGCTTTACCGACAGCATCGTCTTCAGCTTTGACGGCGACAAGGCCGGGCGCAATGCCGCACGCAAGGCGCTGGAGGCAGCCCTGCCCTACGCCAGCGACACGCGCAGCATCAAATTCCTGTTCCTGCCGACCGAGCACGATCCCGACAGCTTTATCCGCGAGCACGGCAGCGATGCCTTTGCCCGCCATGTCTCCAATGCCTTGCCGCTGAACCAGTTCCTGATGGAAGCTGCCAGCATGGAATGCGATCTGGGCCAGGCCCAGGGCCGCGCCAAGTTTTCCAGCCAGGCGCGCCCGCTGTGGCGCCTGCTGCCTGACGGCGCCTTCAAGCGCCTGGTGCTCGGTGAGATTGCCCAGAAAATCCAGATCGACGCGCGCGAGCTGTCTGAACTTGGGCCCAGGCCGAAGCCCAGGAAAAACGCTTTCAGCGCGGCAGCGCCAGCAGTGCCAGCCACAGCACGGCTGCGCCAGCAGCAGCCAGTGCCAGCGCGCCAGACTGGGTCAGTGAATTTGCGCCCTCGGGCAGCAACGCGCCCTACTACACCCAGCGCAGCACCTATACGGGTCGGCGCAATGGCAAATTCCAGCGCACAGAGCAGCGCCCCATGATGGCCGAGCCGCGCGTTGTACCCTCCACCGGGCCAGATCAGGCCGTGCGCCTGCTGCTGTCGCAGATGCATTTCATGGAGCGGCTGGACAATGACGATCTGGACACCCTCGTCAACCTGCCCGCACCGCACGGCCCGCTGTTCAGCTGGATTGAAAGCCAGTTCCAGGAAAACGGTCCCCAGCCCTGGGCCATGCTCCATGACCGCATCAGCGCCACCCCGCACGGTGCGCTGGCGCTGCAACTCATGAGCGGCCCGCACGGCCACCCGGAAGGCGAGGAGCAGGAGCAGTACCAGGAACTGCGCAACATCCTCAGCCCCATGCTGGCCAAGCGCATCAAGCAGCTGGAGACCGAGCTGCTCATGGCGCTGGCCGCCAACCCCAGCGACAAAAGCGTGGCCGAGCGCTACCGCAGCCTGCTCGAGCGCCGCAGCCGCCTGCAGGCTACGCCCAGCATGCAGGGCAACTGAGTCACACAAAAAAGATAGCTTCTTGCGCTGAAATACTGGGCACTTCAGATAGAAAAATATCTGAAACCCTTGATTGATAAGCGCAAGAAGCTATTTTTTTCATAGAAAGCTCCATCAACCCCCTATTTCTGGCGCTGCGCCAGACCTGACCGCGTCTGTACGCTCTTTGCAAGCACACCAAAAACTGCTGATGCAACAAGCACTTGCTGCAAAAAACTTCAGCGCCAGCCTGCGCCTCTAAAAATATTTACGAAAAAAATGCGCTTAACTCTTGCAATTTCTGCCAAACGCTATAATTGATCAATTATTGGCAAGAGCGACAGCAGCACCTCCGGCCCGGGCCCCGTGATGGAATCACGTGTTGGCAGCAATTGCATGGCCCAATTTCCGCAAGGACTGCACACCAAATGATCGCCCAGACATCTTGCCCTGACAGGAGCCGTTCGCTCCTGCGCGTGCCCATGGCACGTTGATGCGCCGGGTTAGGTGGCGCTTGCGTTTTTCCCTTTGTGTGTGTTCGCTTTTGACCAAGAGGTATCCATGCCCGTTGCAAAGTCCAAGCAGGCGCCAGACGCTACAGCCAAGCCCAAAACTTCCAAATCCACGGCAGCCAGTGCCAAGCCAGCCACCAAGGCTGCAGCACCAGCCGCTGTGAAGAAGCCCGCAGCCACCAAGGCTCAAGCGGCTGCTTCCAAGAAAGATTCCGATATGGCGACCCTGTCCCAAGCAGAACTCAAAGCAATGGCCGATGCCCTGTTGGCAGAAGCTACTCCCAAGCGCGGCAAGAAAAAAGCCGACGCTGATGGCGCTACTCCCGCTAAAAAGCCTGCAGCCAAGAAGGCCGCTGCTCCCAAGAAGCAAGCTGTCGTAGCCGAAGAGGTTGTGGAAGAAAAGAAGCCTGCAGCCAAGAAGGCTGCAAGCAAGACTGCTGCTGCCAAGACAGCAGCCACCAAGACACCTGCCAAGCGCGGCCGCAAGCCCAAGGCCAAGGAACCCAGCGATCTGGACGAAGACCTGGGCGACTTTGATGCCGATCTGGAGCTGGAAGCTGAAGCAGAACCCGAAGCCGAAGTCGCAGAAGCCAGCCCCACCGAAAAGGCCAAGCCGCTGCGCATGAAGATCAGCAAGGCCAAGGAACGCGCCTTGATGAAGGAATTCGGTCTGGACGAAACCGTTCTGACTGAAGAAGAAATGAACACCCGCCGTCAGCGTCTGAAGATGCTGATCAAGCTGGGTAAGACCCGCGGCTACCTGACCCACGCTGAAATCAACGACCACCTGCCCGACAAGCTGGTCGATGCTGAAACGCTGGAAGTCGTGATCTCCATGTTGAACGACATGGGCGTGGCTGTGTACGAGCAGACTCCCGATGCGGAAACCCTGCTGCTGAACAACACCGGCCAGTCGGCCACCTCCGAAGAAGAAGCGGAAGAAGAAGCCGAAGCTGCGCTGTCGACCGTGGACTCCGAATTCGGCCGCACCACCGACCCCGTGCGCATGTACATGCGTGAAATGGGCACCGTGGAGCTGCTGACCCGCGAAGGCGAAATTGAAATCGCCAAGCGCATCGAAGGCGGCCTGATGGACATGATGGAAGCCATCTCGGCTTCCCCTGCCACCATTGCCGAAGTGCTGGGCATGGCCGCGGAAATCCGCGAAGGCAAGGTCGTCATCTCCACCATCGTGGACGGCTTTGTGAACGCCGACGAAAACGATGACTACGTGGCCGAAGAAGACTTCGACGAATACGACGAAGAAGACGATGACGACGGCAAGGGCGGCTCCAAGGCGCTGACCAAGAAGCTGGAAGAACTCAAGAACGAAGCCCTGTCGCGCTTTGACAAGATTGCTGACCTGTTCGAGAAGCTGCGCAAGGCCTACGACAAGGAAGGCTGGGGTTCTGCCAACTACATCAAGGTGCAGAAGGCCATCACTGAAGAGCTGATGACCATCCGCTTCACCGCCAAGACCATCGAGAAGCTGTGCGACCTGGTGCGTAACCAGGTGGATGACGTGCGCAAGAAGGAACGCGAGCTGCGCAAGATCATCGTGGACAAGTGCGGCATGCCTCAGGAGAAGTTCATTGCGAGCTTCCCCCCCAACCTGCTGAACCTCAAGTGGGTCGAAGAGCAGGCAGCTGGCGGCCACCCCTGGAGCAATGTGCTGTCGCGCAATATTCCTGCCGTGCAGGAACTGCAGCAGTCGCTGATCGACCTGCAGGCGCGCGTGGTTGTGCCTCTGGATGAGCTCAAGAGCATCAACAAGCGCATGAACGATGGCGAACGCGCCAGCCGTTTTGCGAAGAAGGAGATGATCGAGGCCAACCTGCGTCTGGTGATCTCGATTGCCAAGAAGTACACCAACCGTGGTCTGCAGTTCCTGGATCTGATTCAGGAAGGCAACATCGGCCTGATGAAGGCCGTGGACAAGTTCGAATACCGCCGCGGCTACAAGTTCTCGACCTACGCCACATGGTGGATCCGCCAGGCCATTACCCGCTCCATCGCGGACCAGGCCCGCACGATCCGTATCCCTGTGCACATGATCGAGACCATCAACAAGATGAACCGCATCTCGCGCCAGCACCTGCAGGAGTTCGGCTTTGAGCCTGACGCCTCCATCCTGGCCGAGAAGATGGACATCCCCGAGGACAAGATCCGCAAGATCATGAAGATCGCCAAGGAGCCTATCTCCATGGAGACGCCCATCGGTGATGATGACGACAGCCACCTGGGCGACTTCATCGAGGACACCAACAACACCGCACCCGTGGACGCTGCCATGCAGGCCGGCCTGCGCGATGTGGTCAAGGACATCCTCGACGGCCTCACCCCCCGCGAAGCCAAGGTGCTGCGCATGCGCTTCGGTATCGAAATGTCTACCGACCACACACTGGAAGAAGTGGGCAAGCAGTTTGACGTGACACGTGAGCGTATCCGTCAGATCGAAGCCAAGGCCCTGCGCAAGCTCAAGCACCCCAGCCGTTCGGACAAGCTGCGCAGCTTTATTGACTCGCTGTAAAGCTATGGCTCCTGCCCTCTGACGGGCAGGCAATGGCCCCAACACAAAGGAGACCCTCGGGTCTCCTTTTTTACGCCCAATGTCTGGCGACTGCCAATGGCAAACCATCAGCTGCCAGACTCCTCACGCACAATGCGCCACTGGCCACCCTCCTGCTGCAGCTGCAGGCTCTTGCGAGCGCTGGATCTGTACTCTCCCGATGCATAGTTCTGGTGAAAACTGGCCGTAGCCGTGCTGCCGTCCACCTGCACCCGCAGATCATTGAAGTCCACGGTAATGCCAGGCCGTCCCACAATGCGTTCGCGCCGCTCCTGCTTCCACACCTCCAGTGGCGTGCCCTGCGCAGGCTCAAACCTTGTACTGTAGGCCGCGTAGTAGGCAGGCATGTCCTGCTGCTCCCAGGCCCGTGCCCATGCCATGACAGCAGCCATTACATCTGCAATGGCCTGCTTGCCGTCTGCGGGCACACCCACCGCCGCCGCGCTGGGCTGCTGCACAGGCTGCGCCACTGGGCTGTTCACCACCATACGGGGTGCAGACGCAGCAGGCAGCCCCATGCCCGTGCTGGCCAGCACCTGCTCCACCAGCGCCAGCTTGGATGCCAGCGAGGGCCGCGTGGCATCCAGCTGCGTGGCCTCACCATAGACCTGCGCGGCCATGCGCGTGTGCAGGTCGCCCAGATTCTCCAGCATGAGAATGTATTCGCGCGTGCCCATCACATGCCGCGGCTCGGCACGCTGGCCGGTGACTGTGACAGCATCCATGGTGTTGTCAGTCTGCACCCCTTCTGCTGCAGCAACACGACTGGTGCCAGCAATGACCGCTGCACAGACCAGCCCTGAAACAGCCAGCGCATGCACCAGCCGTGAAGCAGCATGTGGGGCAGCAGCCCGGGAAACAACGCAAGCAAAAGGCATAAGCAGGAACTTTCAGCAATCAATGTGCGATGCGTCTTGCTACAGCCGCATCGGCAACCATCCGGATAAAACGGAAACCCTATCTGCAAACATCGATTCCGCACGCAGGGCATCAACGCAAATGTAAGGCTTTGCGCTGCCCAGCTACCTCCCTATCCACCCGGGCAGTGGTGCAGTGCAGACAAAAAAGGGCAGCCACAGTGGCTGCCCTTGGGTGCGTGCACAGCGCGAGCCTGCTGCTTACACGTATTCCAGCTTCAGCAGCGCAGCCGTGCGCTGGCGCGTTTCAAAGCAGGCCTGCGCATCTTCACGCAGGTCCACCCCGTAGGTAGGGATGATGGTCTTGAGCTTGCCCAGCCAGCCATCGGGCGTGAGCTGCTGGTCAAAGCACTTTTGCAGCACCTGCAGCGCAATATAGGCGGCCGTGGATGCACCGGGCGAAGCACCCAGCAGCGCTGCCAGCGACTTGTCGCCAGACGCAATCAGCTCAGTGCCGAACTCCAGCGTGCCCAGCTTGTCCGTGCCTGGCTTGATGATCTGCACCCGCTGACCGGCCACGGCCTTGCTCCAGTCGATGGAGCGCGCCTGCGGGTAAAAGTCCTTGAGCATTTCGAACTGGTGCGCTTCGCTCATCAGCACCTGTGAGATCAGGTATTCGCTCAGCTCCCAGTTGTCCTTGGCCACATCCAGCATGGGCAGCACATTGCCGGGGCGCACCGAGCGGAACAGATCACTCAGTGAACCCTGCTTGAGAAAGCGCGTGGAAAAACCCGCATAAGGCCCGAACAGCAACGACTTCTTGCCGCCAATGATGCGTGTATCCAGGTGCGGCACAGACATGGGTGGCGAGCCGTGTGGGGCTTTGCCATAGACCTTGGCCTGGTGGCGATCTGCAATGTCCTCCACATCACAGCGCAGCCACACGCCGCTGACCGGAAAACCGCCGTAGCCGTGCCCTTCCGGAATGCCGGACTTCTGCAGCAGCTCCAGCGCCCCGCCGCCTGCACCAATGAACACAAACTTGGCGCTGATGCTCTGGTGCACGTGCGTCTGCGTGTGCTTGCAGCGCACCAGCCAGCGGCCATCTTCCTGCTGCTCCAGATGATCCACATGCTGGTGGTACTGCACCTCCACACCGCTTTGCTGGCGCAGCTGCGCCACCAGCAGATGGGTGAGTGCGCCATAGTCCACATCGGCACCGCTGACAATGCGCGTCGCCGCCACAGGCTGGCCATCCGCGCGGCCTTCCATGATCAGCGGTGCCCACTGTGCAATCTGCGCGCGGTCTTCGCTGTACTCCATGCCACGGTAGCAGTGGTGGGCCGCCATGGCCTTGTAGCGTGCACGCAGATAGGCCACGTTCTCCTCGCCCCAGACAAAGCTCATGTGCGGACAGGGGTGAATAAATGCCTGCGGGTCTGGAATGCGGCCCTTTTGCACCAGGTAGCTCCACAGCTGGCGCGACACGTCAAACTCCGTGTTCACCTCCAGCGCCTTGTGGATGTCCACGCTGCCATCGGCACGCGCAGGCGTGTAGTTCATTTCGCAGTTGGCCGCATGGCCTGTGCCTGCGTTGTTCCAGCCATGCGAGCTTTCCTGGGCGCAGTCGTCCAGCGACTCCATCATGGTGATGGACAAGGAAGGCTCCAGCTCCTTGAGCAAGGTGCCCAGCGTGGCGCTCATGATGCCTGCGCCAATCAGCAACACATCAGTCTGTGTGGAAGAGGTCATAAATCAGATCAGTTTCTGCTGCAAACAGCCCCGCCATAGGCGGGGCATGGTGAACGCTTGCGCCAGCTCAGGCCTGTGCAGGCACAAACGGCACCTGCACCCCCTCAGCAAAAATCACATAGGCGCGGCGCCAGGGCTGGTCATCCACCAGCTGCCAGCGGTGGCCCTGGCCTACGGTGTCATCAGCCCACAGCACATCACCGGGGTTGATACGCACCTTGCTGCCATCGGGCATCTCAAAGTCCAGCGTGCCGCTGAGGGTCAGCACAAACTGGTGGGCCGGGGCCGTATGCCAGTCAAAGCTGCCGCCCTGCCCCGTCTCACGAAACGAAATGCTGCGCGCACCTACTACGCTGCTGATGAAGTCACCGCGCTCGCCGCCGGGCAGATCAATATGCCCATCCACAAAGTGCGACTTGCCATCGGGGCCGGTAAAAAGTTTCACGCATCGGATCATTGCTAGCGCCTTTCTATCAATCGGTTTCAGCTACTGTTTTTACAGTATTTCACAGCCATGCTCCAGGCTGAACCGCCATCCAGGGCTTTGCCGCAATGTATCCGCAGTGGTTCAGGCGCTGTACTGCTCCAGGCATTCATAGTGAAAAGTGCCGGGTGCTTGCGCAAAATGTTCGCTGATGGCCGCGCGCCAGGCCGTAAACACCTTGGACTTGCGAAAACCCTCCATGTGGTCCTCCAGCGTCTTCCAGCGGATTTCAATCACGTACTGGCTGCGCTCTTCGATGCAGCGGCGAATGCTGTAGCCCAGACAGCCGGGAAACGGCGCAATAAAAGACTGGGCCGCCTGTGTGATGGCGGCCTCAAATGCCTGATTCTGGCCGGGGTGGATATGGAGGGTGGTGACTTCAATAATCATTGCAATACTTTCTTTCTGCTCTGGCTCACGCAACCGCCGTGCGCAAGCCAGGAAGTAGACCGCGCTGCCCATCGCACATGGGCAGCCAGAAAATACCGTATTGCATACCGTTTGCCGGGGGGCAGCGGACCGCTGGAGCAGCGCAAAACCAAAATCAGAATTTACCGCTGCCAAAAACCAAGGCTGTGGAAGGCAAATTTCAGAATTTGCCTATGTACAAAACTGCCTGTAACCAATAGTGTTTTCACACTGCACGCAGCACCACCCCATTGCTTCACAGTCTGGGGCATTCCGGCCTCAGAGCTGACACTCAGAACAACAGACAGAAAGTTTTTATGCACCACGCCCCCACGCGCGCAGCTGGCCTTGCGCCTCAGCCACTTCGCGCACTTGCGCTGGCCAGCCTGCTCAGTCTTCCGCTGCTGGCACACGCTGCAGACAATGCATCGGCCACTGCCGCCAGCGCCTCGCAGCAGCCCAGCGTGCCGCAGCCCACGGCATCCAGCACGTCCTCCCCCCAGATGCAGGCTTCTGCCTTTGAGCAGGCCCGCGAACGCTTTGCGCAGGGTGTAATCGCCACCGAGCAGAAAAATTACCCGGAAGCCATTCAGATCTTTAACGCGCTGATCAAGGACTTTCCCAACCTGCCAGAGCCGTATAACAACCTGGCCGTGCTCTATGCCTCGCAGGGTGACCTGGTGCAGGCCGCCAGCTTGCTGCAGCAGGCCGTGCGCATTGACCCCTACTACGCCTCCGGCTACGAAAACCTGGGCGACATGTACACCCTGCTGGCCAACGAAGCCTATAACAAGGCCGTCTCGCTGGACGAAATGCGCACCGGCCTGCCCGCCAAGCTGGCGATGATTCAGCAAATCTTCCCCGACGGCCGCACCTCTATTGCTCGCACGCAGCAGAAAGCCCCAGCTGCGGCCAGCGCCCAGCCTGCCAGCCCTGCAGCGGCGCAGCCCCAGCAGCACAGCCCCCATGCCCTCAGCATTGCGGTGGAGCATGCCGTCAAGGACTGGGCCGACGCCTGGGCCAGCCAGAACCTGGCGCGCTACTTTGCCGCCTATAGCGAACAGTTCAAGCCCCCTCAAAGGCAGTCTGGCCGCCTGGAAAGCAGAGCGCCGCGCACGCATTGAGGACAAGGGCTTTATCAAGGTGGACATCAGTGATCTGAAAGTCCAGATCCAGGGCAACCGTGCCACCGCCACCTTCCGCCAGCGCTACACCGCAGACAACTACCAGTCCAACGACCGCAAGACCCTGGAGCTGCAGCGCGAAGGCGACAAGTGGCTGATCACCCGCGAATTCACCAGCCCTTAAGCCGCAGTGATCTGGGCGGCAGTCACCACCACCTCAATGCGCCAGTCCGGGTGAATGGTGGGGCCGAGCACCGTGCAGCGTGGGGGGGTGTGACCGGGCACGACCCAGGCGTCCCAGACTTCATTCATCACATCAAAGTCCTTGGGGTCACGAATAAAGATCTGGCACGACAGGATGTGCGCCTTGCTGCTGCCAGCCTCAAGGAGCAGACGCTCCACATGACCCAGCACCTCCGTGGTCTGGGTGCGCATATCGCCCTGTGGGTTGTTTTCAGGCACCTGGCCTGCCAGATACACCGTGCCGTTGTGGATGGCAATTTCAGACAGGCGCTGGCCCACATAGTGGCGGGTAATGGGGCCGGATTGGGAGATGGTCATATCCAATGCGCTGCCATCGCTGGTAGCAGCGCCCTTCGTATTCATAAAACATCGGAGGGTAAGCCACTTTGTTTGCGCTTGCGATCAAACAGGCTTTTACCCTTTTAGCCAATCACAGCATACGCTGCTAGCTATCAAAAACACGCTGACAGGAACAAGCAAGACACCTGCACATACAGACGCGATCAGCATGGTGTTTACCCAAAGGTTTTCAGCCAAGCAAACAAATAAATACAATTGAGAAGTAATATCATTTACAAATCTACTTATGCTGACCTCCATTGCTTCTCCTTGCAAACGCAGCGCTATTGGCTTAGCAGTCATTGCCACCTGCCTCACCACAGGCGTACACGCACAAACTTCGACGACGCCAAGTGCTGAAGACGCACCCACCCTGTCCACCGTCCAGGTGCGTGACCAGTACGAACGCGAAGACCTGCCTGCCCTGGCCCCCGGCCGCAAGACTGCCAAGGGCGCACGTCTGGGTATTCTGGGCGCCACTTCCACCATGGATGCACCCGTGCATGTGAATGCCTATACGCGTGAGTTGGCCGAAGACTGGTCTGCCCTGTCCCTGCAAGACGTGCTGGAGAACGATGCCGCGGTGGTCTTCACCACCAACAAGGGCCACTTGCTGCAGAACTTCAATCTGCGCGGTCTGGATGTGAATGCCATGGACATTGCCACCAACGGCCTGTACGGCATTGCCCCCGCCAACTCCGTGCCGATTGAAATGTTTGAGCGCGTCGAAGTCATGCGTGGCCCCAACGTATTGCTCTCTGGCATGACACCCCAAAGCAGCGTGGCCGGTTCTGTGAACATGGTCACCAAGCGTGCGCTGAGCCAGCCGATTGCTGAGCTGACCACCACCTGGGTGTCTGATGGCTATCTGCAAGCCCATGCCGATGTAGGCAAGCGTTTTGGCGAAGAGCAACGCCTGGGCATTCGCTTTAACGGCGTGTACGGCTCTGGCGAAATGGGCGCCGAAGGCGAAGACCAAAAACGCCGTGTGGGCGCGCTGGGTCTGGACTACATGGGCGACCGTGCGCGCCTGTCGCTGGATGTGTATGACAGCACCACCAAGATCGATGGTGGCAGTCCGGCTATGTTCAACTTCACGGGCGTAGGTGCCATCAAGGGTGTTGGCCAGTTACTGGCTCCTCCTAAGGGTGATGTGAACCTGTTCCAAGGCACCCACGGCGAATACACCAACAGCGGCGCTTTGGCGCGTGCAGAGTTTGACTTCACGCCCAATCTGCAAGGCTATCTGGCAGCCGGTGGCTCCCAATCGGAAGGCCAAGGCTTGCTGTTCGGCACACGTGCTGTAGTCACCCAGGCCGACGGCACCACCCGCGGTGCCATCTACAACGTGCACGCCCAATCCAAGCGCCGTACAGCAGAAGCTGGTTTGATCAGCAAGTTCAACACCGGCGATGTACAGCACCGCATGCAAGTGTCGTACAACATCCTCAAAACCGAGGACGGTTCGTACAACACGGCCTGCAACTACTGCTACACCACCAATATGTACAACCCCGTGCAGCCCACCTTCCCGGCTGCACCCCAGTGGAAGGGCTATCAAAACGAAAGCGAGTTCGCCTCCATCGCCTTGGCTGACGTGATGGGCTTTGCCAACGACAAGGTGCTGCTCACCTTGGGAGCGCGCTACCAAACGGTGAAAACCCCGCTGATCAGTACCAAATCCTCCAACTACAGCGAAAGCCAACTCTCGCCCATGGCGGGCATCGTGGTGCGCCCCTGGGGTGAGCAAATCTCGCTGTTTGCCAACTACAGCGAAGGCCTGCAACCCGGCAGCATCGTGGGTGCGGGCTACGCCAATGCAGGCGAAGCCCTGTCCCCCATGCAAACCAAACAGTCGGAAGTGGGTGTGAAGTTCCAGTCGCAGCAAGTCACCCACACCGTGAGTGCCTTCCGCATTGAAAAACCCTCGCTCATCACCGACAGTGCCAACAACCAAGTGGCTGATGGTGAACAACGCTTAACGGGCGTGGAATGGAGTGCATCGGGCCAGCTCACCTCGACCGTGACGCTGCTCGGCGGTGTGGATTACATCAAGTCGCGCCAAGTCAATACGGGCAAGGAAAACTTCGGTGTTCCCAAACTGCGTACCCGTATTGGTGCGGACTGGGCCACCCCTATCCAAGGCTTGACCGTGGGCGGCCGTTGGCTGTACACCGGCCAGCAATGGGTCAACTCCGCCAACACCTTGCGCGCCCCCGCCTGGAACCGCATCGACCTGATGGCCAAGTACGACACCAAGTTCGGCACCACCCCCGTGCGCTTCAATGCCAGCGTGGAAAACGCCACCAATAAGAACTACTGGATTGGCATGTTTGGTGACGGCTTTGTGATGCCCGGTGCACCGCGCACCTTCCGCGTCTCAGGCACTGTGTCGTTCTAAGAGTCGCTAAGCAAGCAAGGCATGTGCTCCGCTGCGGTCCTCTGCTGACTGCAGCGGGTAAAGCTGGAATCTGCCCACACCAAAGGTAGCAGACGCCCCCAAGCGTTTGCAGCCTTTTTGGCCTCTAGTGCTTATGTAGCAAGCGCTAATAGCTATCAAAAAAATACGTCTAGCGGCATAAATGACGCGACAACTATCTTGACATGTACCGCCCCAGCGGGGGAAGGAGAGCATGCCCCCTCACCCCCAGCCCTCTCCGCAAGCGGGAGAGGGAGTAAATACCAAATCCATAGCAGCCAGCGCTTGCTGCATAAGCGCTAGAACCATATTTCACGCATAAAACTGGCGACTGTCTGTCGTGCAGCGCTTGGCTGCCTGCTTCCAGCGGGGCTGTGGCCCCCATCCCTGCCTTCCCCCAACGGGGGAAGGAAAGCATGCACCCTCACCCCAGCCCTCTCCCGCAAGCGGGAGAGGGAGCTCAAGGCGCAGCGCTTGTGCACCACCGCACGCCAGCTGCAAGACTGGCGTGCCTCGTCATAAAAATTCAAATTTCCGGCGGCTGTTTGAACGGAGCGACGAAGGAGCGAAGTGAGTTCCGCCGGACAAGCGTCGCAGACGCGCTTTTTGGTCTGCACTCACATTGCTTCGCAATATGAGTTCCGCCCCACGCAAGCGTGAAGGTCACTTTTTGTCGGC
>ERZ791624.200-NODE-200-length-44766-cov-5.296661_pt1 | contig 44766 bp, 41 predicted proteins | sample MGYA00510058_ERZ791624 | MGnify/ENA primary metagenome ERZ791624 (study PRJEB30046, sample SAMN00715158) | human gut metagenome | study: EMG produced TPA metagenomics assembly of the A metagenome-wide association study of gut microbiota in type 2...
CACTTTAGCGCCCCAAAATAAATTATAGAACCTGTTTTATTCAGACTAAAAAACGGGCTGATTTGATGTACTGCGTGCAGAGAATCAACGCAGTCTCCTCGCCAAGTCCCAGCTACTCCAAGCGGAACCCTTGCTCCTTCAAAAATTCACCAACTTCTTTTCGGCGAATCACGCTAAAAAACTCTGTCATTTTTTGTGTAAAGTCCGTATCCGCTGCGTTGCTGTCCCGCTCACTGTAATATGTCCTCATAATGGCGTCGTAGTCATGAAGGTCCGTCAGGGTCTTTTTGTCATAGGTATTTTCCACATAGACATTCTTTTTGGGAAGGCGCGGCTTGACGCCATTTTTGGCAAGGGGCGTACCGACGGTGAGGCCCAAAAGGGGAACTGTAAATTTTGGCAGGTTCAATTGCTTTGCGACGGTCCTGATGTCGTTGCGGATGCCCCCGATGAAGCAGATGCCAAGACCCATCGATTCCGCGGCGACTGCAAAGGATTGAGCTGCTATGGTGGCATCAACGATGGCAACCATGAGCGATTCCATGGTCCGGATACCATCCAAGGGTTTGCCCGCTTTTTCAAGCATCACGGCTTGACGGTACAGGTCTGCTACAAAGATATAAAAGGCGCCGCTTTCTTTGACGTAGGCCGCGCTGTTTGTGATATCGGCGAGCGTTTCTCGCAGACCTGGATCTGTAATATCAAGTAGGGAGTAGGCCTGGACGAAGTTTGAAGAGGAGCCGCTCTGGGCAGCTCGAAGAAGCTGGTCTTTTGTTTCCGCGGAAAGGATAGTCCCTTCAAAACTGCGCACAGAAACGTGGGAATACAAGGTCTCAAGGGTCTTATTCATAGTAATCTCCTAGGTTTTTGAACATTATACCATGACCGTGCCAAGTGTTGTCAACGCAGACATCGGCCCCGTAACTTTTGATTTTGGGACTGTCAACTTTGCGTCAAGTAGGGTATGATAGGGGTAACTTGATTTAAGTGAAAAGGAGAATCCCTATGCTGCAGGATATTGGTCAAGATCTTTTCCACAATGAATATATGCCGGTCCCGCCCCAAAAAGAAGATGTTGTCTTTTCCTTTGATGGCGGCAGAACCCTCCTTCGGGAAGGGAACGAAGGAATCGAAGTGCCCCTTGTCGGACTGCTAAAGGAGGAGGAGCTTCCTCATTTGCAGTATCTTTTTCGCATGGGGGACCGGTCCTGCTATCTTTGGATGGGCAAGGAGCCGCTCCAAAAGGCCTGCTTTTCCTATGAAATCGTTCGTAAATTCCGCCTTGCCCGTCCTCAAGCGCTCTGCTTTGCTGGTCAAACGGCCTATCATCTGTACCGCTGGTACCGAGACAATCGGTTTTGCGGAGCCTGCGGCCATGAAATGGTCCATGATACAGTGGAACGGGCCATGCAATGCCCCAGCTGTGAGCATGTGGTCTATCCCAAAATCATGCCTGCCGTTATCGTCGGTGTCATCCATGACGGAAAGCTCCTTACGAGCCGCTATGCCGGCAGGGCCTATGGCGGGCTTGCCCTCATTGCTGGTTTTGTGGAAATTGGTGAGACCGGTGAAGATACGGTACGCCGGGAAGTCATGGAAGAAGTGGGCCTTAAGGTTAAGAACATCACCTATTTTGCGACCCAGCCCTGGGGCTTTGAATCGGATCTGCTCTTAGGGTACTTCTGTGAAGTCGATGGGGATCCGACCATTCATGTAGACCACAGGGAACTTGCTACAGCCGAATGGATGGATGCAGAAACACTCCAAAAAGAAGAACTTCAAACCATTACCCTGACGGCTACGATGATGGATACCTTTCGGAAAGGCCTCTATCCGCCTAAAAAATAAGCCCCTGCGTCAAGGGCGGGAGTAAGTACCGCTATTTTTGACAAATGTCAGAAATAATGGTATAATTGACATATGTCAGAAAAAGGAGGCCGGCCATGGGCAGAACGAAAAGGAGCCGCAGGGTAGGGACTTATCCCGAGTGGAACAGTTTTGTCCCCGAAGATGGGGAGCACCCGGAGACGGTCTTTCTTTCTATCGAGGAGTTTGAGACCATCCGTCTTATCGATTATGAACATTTGACGCAAAAGGCTTGTGCTGACAACATGCAGGTTGCGCGGACAACGGTGACGGATATGTATGACCATGCCCGTTTCATCCTTGCTGACTGCCTTGTAAGCGGCAAGAAACTCGTCATTGCCGGAGGCCATTACAAGCTCAAGGAGCCCGCTTTGCAAGGCAGTGATTTTGTGAAAGAGAAAGGATTTGATATTATGCGTGTTGCGGTTCCCTATGAGAACGGTTCCGTGTTCCAGCATTTTGGCCGGACGGAAACCTTTAAAGTCTACGATCTTGATCACGGTGCTATTGTCTCGTCCGCCCTTCTGCCTACGATGGGCCAGGGCCATGGCGCGCTGAGCGGCTTTCTGAGGGAAGCTGGTGTGGATACGGTCCTTTGCGGCGGTATCGGTGAAGGCGCAAGACAGGCCTTGGGCGCGGAAAAAATCAACTTTTATGCCGGCGTAACCGGTTTATGTGACGACGCTGTTGCCGCTTTTTTGGCAGGGAACCTTGTGTATTCAAATGAACCCCATGTCTGCGGTCATCATGACCACCATGAGGTCGGCTGTCATCACAAGTAAGGAGAATAGAGCAGGGAGCACCTCAGTCTTTCAGGTGCTCTTTTTTTGTGGCACTTTTTGCTAAAAGGAGGTCATCATGGATTACCACATTCGTCCCTTGGAAAAACGAGATTATACGCTGCTGCCCAACTTTCTTTATGAAACAATCTATGTTCCCAAAGGACGGAAGAAGCCGTCCAAAAAGATCCTGGATATGCCCGAACTGAGACTTTATACTCATGGGTTTGGGCAAAATGATTCGGATTTTGGCTTTGCGGCGGAGTGGAAGCAGCATGTGATCGGCACGGTATGGGCCCGCATCATGAAGGATTATTCCCATATCAATAAGGATATCCCTTCCCTTGTTCTTTCCATCAGTGCGTCCCACAGGGGCAAAGGACTGGGCACAAGGCTTCTGAAAAAACTTATGAAAGAGGCAAAGCTCATTGGCTATCCGGCCCTTTCCCTTTCGGTCCAGGTCTCCAATCCAGCCCGGTTCCTCTACCAAAAACTGGGCTTTGAATCCTTGACTGTCGTCAAAGGGGAGACGGAGGAAGAAATCGTCATGGTGAAGGAATTTTCCTAAAGGCTGTGGACGCTCTCCTTTTCTTTTCGTATAATATATGGATATGAAATAGAAAGGAATGTTTCTTATGGCGCGTATTCTCCTAATTGCGGCGGCACTCCTCTGGGGAGGTACGCTGTCAGCCCAGCGTATCAGTACACAGTTTCTCGGGGCCTTTTCCTTTATGGGTATCCGTTATCTTGTTGGGGTTTTATCCATGCTGCCCATTGTCTATTGGGAACAGCGGTATCATAACCATACACTCCACGAAGGGAAAAAGCCTTTTCCCCTTGTTCTTGCGGCGGCTATCCTTGCCATCTTCCTCACGGCGGGAACGGGTTTTCAGCAGCTGGGAATGTTCTCTACGACAGCGGGCAAGGCGGGGTTCATTACGAGCCTTTATATTGTCATCGTGCCTTTTTTTGCTTACTTTTTGGGGAAGCCTCTTCGCAGGACCGCCCTCATCGGCAGCCTTCTTGCCATGATCGGCATGTATTTTCTTGCGTATCCGACGGATGGCGCTTCTTTTAACCGAGGTGATATCCTGATTGCTATTTGTTCCGTTATCTGGTCTGTATATATCCTCCTTGTGGACCGCTGGTCCGTTCATTATGCGGGGTTTACCCTTGTTGCAGTGGAATTCTTTTTCGCTGGAATCTATAACCTTGCCTTAAGTCACCTTGCCGGTGAAGTCATTACGTTGGAAAATATCCGGTCTGCCCTTTGGCCCATCTTGTACTGCGGCTTTTTGGGCGGCGGCCTTGCTTATTCCTTTCAGTTTATCGGCCAGCGCGGCGTGGCTCCGACCGAAGCGTCACTGCTTTTAAGTTTGGAGACCGTCTTCAGCGTTATCGGCGGTTGGCTGATCTTGGGGGAAGTCCTGTCCGGAAGGGAACTGGTGGGGTGTCTATTTATGCTGATGGGGATTGTCATCAGTCAGATTCAATTGAAAAAGCAGTCAAATCATTAAACGCCTGATTCTCCACAATAGCTTGTCTCCATTGCTTAATTCCTTATTTTATGGATGCAATGGAGGCATGTCGATTCGTCCGATATTTCGTTCCTGATTGTGGGATTGATGGTCCGTTATACGTTAGGTCATGAGCCCATTGCCTTAAAAATATCTTTAAAAGTGCAATGGGCTTACCTATTTCATCAAATCGGTGCAATTCGTGCTTCAGGTAAATAGTCAGGCGCTGCCCGCCTTCCTTCCCTTTCCAGCAGCCACTTCTTCCGCTCTATGCCGCCCGCATATCCTGTCAGCGATCCATCTTTTCCAATCACGCGGTGGCAGGGAATGATGATGGAAATGGGGTTTCGCCCAACGGCGTTTCCCACGGCTTGGGCAGAAAAGTGCGGTTTACCAGTTTCCTGGGCAATTTCGGCGGCAATGGCCCCATAGGTCGTCACTTCCCCATAAGGGATGGCAAGAAGCTTTTGCCATACTCGTTTTTGGAAGGCCGTCCCCTGCGGTGCCAAGGGAAGCTTCTGTGGGTCAGGCTTTTCTCCCTTAAAATAGCGCGTTAGGTAGGTCTCAATAGTTTTCCAAAGGGGCAGCGCTTCCAGGGACTTAGAAGCTCCCTGTTCCAAGGTCCCGTCATAGCGCTGTCCCACAAAATAAAGGGCAGTCACATGTTTGCCGTCACTTTGGATGGAAATATCTCCCAAGGGGGAGGCGAAAATGGCTTGATAGATCATTGTTCTTCCTTTCTTTTCCTTAGCGCCATAGGCTCACTGTCGCATAGCTGCGGAAAGGCCGCCACGCTTCGGCAAGGGTCAGGCGCTTTTTCGGCGTTGTGCCGGGCATGGCATGTTTGATGCCCGCATCGTTCTCAAGAAAAATATCCGGGTCTTTCAGGACACGCATAGCAATATAGTCACTTGTCCAATGGCCAATGCCTTTAAGCGATAACAGTGCTTTTTTGGTTTCCTCCCGGGTCCTTGTGCCGTCAAGGCGCAGGGAGCCCTCCACAAGGGCCTGTGCAAGGGCTCTGATGGCCGCGGCGCGGGAGGAGATGATTCCTAGTTTTCCCAGTTCATCGGCAAGGCCTTCTCCGTAGGAAAGGATTTTATTCGGTGTGGGGAAAAGATGGGTAAGTCCGGGATGGCCTGTTTCAATGGGGGTCCCCAAGGTCGCCACGAATCGTGAGGCAAGAGTACCGGCCGCTTTCACTGTAATCTGCTGTCCCAAGATGGCCCGCACGGCCGTTTCAAAACCGTCAAAGGCACCGGGAATGCGGATTCCTTCCATAAAAGTGCCGGGAAAATCATCATTCATGGCGCAAAGCACGGCAGCGACGTTTCCCGGAAAGGCCGCCAGATCAAACTGCCTTGAGACCCGAAATATAACATCCGAGAGGACGGGAAGCAGGGTATCTGAAAGGGTCAGGATGAGGGCATCGTCCTTTTTTGTGGGCGCAACGGAAATGATACCCTGACAGGGTTCTCCATTTTTTCCTTCAAGGGATACGGTTCGCTCATAGATACCGTGAGTCACGTTTTCAATGCCTTTTATGGCGCGCCCTTCCAAAAAGGCAAAAAGCGGCGCCGCAAGATAGGGCGGGCGATAGGTGAGGGTGAGCGTCAGCGTCCCCAATGCAGGCTGTGATGAGGCCAGTCGGTGCAGGGCCGTTGGCGGCAAGTGATAACGTTCCTGAAAAAGTTCATTCAGCCGTCTTGTGCTGCCAAAGCCGGAGGCGAGGGCAATCTCTGCAATGGAAAGGGACGAACCCTGGAGCAGGGCCTTAGCAAGGAGCAGCCGGCAGGTTTCCAGATAGGTAATGGGCGCGACATGGAACTGGTCCATAAAAGCGCGGCGCATGTGACGGCTTGAATAGCCAAAGCGCGCAGCCATCCCTTCAAGGGAAAGGGGACCGCTGGCGTGGGCCCATAAGTAGGCAGCCATCTTTTCCGCAAGGCTATCCGTTCCCAGAAGGCTTGCCGAAAAGGAAGGCCGTTCTGGGTGGCAAATCAGGCAAGGGCGAAAGCCTGCCGCTTCTGCTTCGGCCGCGCTTGAGAAAAAACGGCAGTTTTTTGCACTGGCCCGGCGGGCAGGGCAGATGGGGCGGCAGTAGATGCCTGTCGAGCGGATGCCGACAAAAAGCGAACCGTCGTAGGACGCGTCACAGCTGCGGTAGGCTTCATAGGCTTCCTTTTCGGGGATCTTCATAGGTGGGAAACACCTCCTTTTTCCTCACTATACCACGATTCTAAGAAAAAATCCCGCGGTTTTCGGACATGGATAGATAAGGGAGTTTTTCCTTCCTGCGTTGCAAGGATGCTTCCAGATATGGTAAAATTTTGTGGTTTATCAAAGCGGGCATGGGTCCGCCATAGAAAAGAGGAATTTGCTGCTGTGAACAAGATAGGAATCATTGTGAACGCCGACGATTTTGGCCGTCACGAACTCATCAACGGAGCCGTTCGGGAAGGCTGCCAAAATGGGCTCATCCGCTCGGCAACCCTTATGGTCATGGGAAATGCCTTTGCTGACGCGGTAAAGACGGCAAAGGAGCTGCCCGAGCTCGGTGTCGGAGTTCATTTGACGGTTGTTGATGGAATGCCGGTCCTTGCGCCGGCAGAGATTCCTTCCCTCATCGACCCCAAGACGGGCCGCTTTTACGCGGACCATGGGGCCTTTGTCAAAGCCTATGCGAGAGGCAGAATCCGCATGAGCGATGTGCGTCACGAATGGGAAGCCCAGATTAAGAAGTTCCTTGCTTCCGGCCTTATTCCGACCCATGTGGACAGTCATCAGCATATGCATGTCCTGCCTGGCCTCATCGATGCAGCGCTCGACCTGTGTGCCCGCTACGAAATTCCGGCGATGCGCATTCCCTCCATTCCTGTGGACCTGCGCAGGACGACGCTCAGGAACTTTGGTGAGCAAGTGGGGCGGGCCGGGCTTCACGTCCTTAGTGAGCGGGCCCGCAAAAAGGCCAAAGCCTTTCATCTTGCCGTGCCTGATGCCTTTGGCGGCATTGTGGCAGGACGGGCTGTGGATAAAAAGACCATTCGCCAGATTCTTTTGAGCCATTACCAAGGAATTACGGAAATCATGGTCCATCCTGGCCTTGATGATGCCATTCTTTCCGCTGACGCGCACTGGGACCATAGCTTTGAAACAGAACTTGCGGCTGTAACCGATGAGGGAAATCGATCCATTTGTCAAGCCCTGGCCATCCGTGTCATGAATTTCAGGGACCTTGCCCAAGAAAGGAAAAAGCCATGATTTATACTGTGACCTTAAATCCTTCCCTTGACTATGTTGTTGACGTGGATGACCTTACGGTTGGCACAATCAACCGCAGCACAAAGGAAGCCATCTATCCGGGCGGTAAGGGCATCAATGTGTCCATCGTTCTTTCCCGTCTTGGCGTCGAGACAACGGTACTTGGCTTCAAAGCGGGCTTTACGGGCGATGACCTGGAACGCCTTGTTCAAAAAGAAGACATCAAGGTCCAGCTCCTTCCCGCTGAAAAAGGCTTGACCCGCATCAATGTGAAAGTGCGAGGGAAGGAAGAAACAGCTATCAATGGGGCAGGACCGGAAGTAGGGGATAAGGAACTGGCCGATCTTACGGCCCTTCTGGAAGACCTACGGAAAGATGACATCCTTGTCCTTTCCGGGAGCGCCCCTAAAAAGGCCGCTGATACGCTCTATGCGGACCTTGCCGCGATGATGGAAGCTCGGGGCACGCGCTGCGTTGTCGATGCAACGGGTATGCTCCTTAAAAAAGCACTGCCCAATCATCCATTTCTCGTAAAACCAAATCGGGAAGAACTTGAGGAAATCGTGGGCAAAAAGCTTGCTTGCCTTAACGCCATCGAAGCTGCGGCGCGGCAGATGCAGCAGCAGGGAGCGCGGAATGTCCTTGTGTCCTTAGGCGGGGAGGGCGCCCTCCTTGTCGACGAAAACGGCTATACCCATTACCACGGGGCCCCTAAGGGACAGGTCCTCAATACGGTCGGTGCTGGTGACAGTATGGTCGCAGGTTTCCTTGCTGGCTGCGAAACGACTGGTGATTATGCAAAGGCCCTCCACTGGGGTATCTGTGCCGGCAGTGCAACGGCCTTTTCGATGCACCTAGCAAGTAGGAAAGCCTTGAAAGAACTGATTGAAAAGGGAGAATGACATGAAAATTACGGATCTGCTCAAAAAAGAGAGTATCCTCTTAGAAGGTCACGCCACTGACAAAATAAACGCCCTCCATACCTTGGTGGGGCTTATGGCCAAACAGGGGAATGTCGCCGATGTGGACACGTACGAAGCCTGCGTCCTCAAGCGAGAGGAAGAAGGCAGTACGGGTGTTGGCGAAGGCGTTGCCATTCCTCATGCCAAGACGGGTGCTGTCACACGTCCTGGTCTTGCTTTTATGCGCTGCCTTGACGGCGTGGAATTTGATTCCTTGGACGGGCAGCCGGCCAAACTTTTTTTCCTCATTGCCGCACCGGAGAGCAAGGACAACGTCCATTTGGACGTCTTGAGCCGCCTTTCAACTCTCCTCATGGACCCTGATTTCATTGATGGCCTCATGGCCGTAAAAAATGAGGATGAGCTGTTTGCCCTCATCATAAAAGCCGAAACTGAAAAGTTTGCTGACGAGGCACCTGCAGAACCCTCCGCGCCTGCTGCGGCAGCAGAAAAGAAAGGAGCCTACCAGGTCCTTGCCGTCACGGCCTGCCCGACCGGCATTGCCCACACCTATATGGCGGCCGAAAGCTTGGAGCAACATGCGATGAAACGCGGCATTTCCATCAAAGTTGAAACCAATGGACAAAGCGGCGTCAAGCATGCCCTCACGGCTGAGGAAATCAAAGGCGCGGAAGGCATTATTGTCGCTGCCGATAAATACGTTCCCATGAACCGGTTCAAAGGAAAACGGGTTGTGATCGTGAAAGTCGCCGACGGCATCAATAAAGCCGACGCCCTTCTTGATGAAGCCCTTTCGGGGAAAGCCCCCATTTTTGAAGGGGAGACCAATCGGAGTGAAGCTGCTGCGGAAGATACGGCAGAAAGCGGCGTCCGTAAGATCTATAAGCATCTCATGGATGGCGTTTCCCATATGCTGCCCTTCGTCATCGGCGGCGGGATCCTTATCGCCCTTGCCTTCCTTGCCGACATGGGTGCAGCCGGGACGGCCAAGTTTGGGAGCAGCACGCCTTTTGCGGCCTTTCTCAAAAATACGGGCGGCATGGCCTTTGGCTTCATGATGCCCATGCTCTCAGGCTTCATTAGCCAGAGCATTGCTGATCGGCCGGGTCTTCTTGTCGGTATCATGGCCGGCGCCCTTGCAAGTGCTGGTGGCAGCGGTTTCTTTGGGGCGCTTATCGGCGGTTTTGCGGCAGGATATCTCATTCTCCTTTTAAAGAAACTCGTAAGCGGACTGCCTCAATCCCTTGAAAGTCTGAAACCAATCCTTATCTATCCCGTCATCGGTCTCCTTCTCATTGGGGCCCTTATGACCGGCGTCATCAACCCCGTCATGACGTCCTTCAACCAATGGGTGACCGGGTCTCTGGCCCATATGGGGGGCGTGAGCAAAGTCCTCATGGGCTTTATCCTGGGCGGCATGATGAGCATCGACTTTGGCGGACCGCTCAATAAGGCTGCCTACGTCTTCGGCACGGCTTCCCTTGCTGGTGCCGATGGTACCGCCGTTTCGTCCCCCTTCATGGCCGCCGTCATGATTGGTGGGATGGTTCCCCCTGTAGCCATCGCCCTTGCCACGCAGTGCTTCCGCAGCAAGTTTACGGATAAGGACCGCAAGTCCTTTGTGTCGACTTTTGTCATGGGCCTTGCCTTCATTACGGAAGGTGCCATTCCTTTTGCCGCTGAAGATCCGATGAGGGTCATTCCTTCCTGCGCCATTGGTGCCGCTGTAGCAGGGGCCCTCAGCATGTATTTCGGCTGTTCCGTGCCTGCGCCTCACGGCGGGATTTTCGTGTTTGGTGTCGTCCAAAATGCCGGTATGTATCTTATCTCCCTTGCTGCAGGCTCCGTCCTCGGGGCGGTCCTTCTAGGCGTGTTAAAGAAAAAAGTATAAGCTCAGAGAGGCTGTGAAAAATGACTGTCATATTTTTTACAGCCTCTTCTTTTATGGGTAAAATTGTAATTTTAAAAATAAAGGGTACGGCATCGCACCCTTTCTCCCTAACCTTTAAAATGGATGCTCTAGGACCACAATTTTCAGCTTTTACCATCCGGTTTCTTGGCTCACCGTCTTTAGCGTCCTTTCCCTCTCGGCCTTTCTGCCATTTGCATTTTGCAAATTTGTCTCAAGATGGTTCCCGCTGCAAGAAGCTCCCGGCCCCAGCGACGACGGCGGCCCTGAGCCGCCAGCAATCTTCTAGCACAGCGTCGCGGGAGCTGATGCGATAAGGTTCTCCGAAGCGGTGCCATCAAAATTAGATGGGCGTCGCGTGAATTTCCTTGCAGCTAGAGCTATTTGTTGTGGAGATTGGGGCGCGGCCGACAAAGCAGAGGGTCCCTTGTGGACCGAAGAATGAAAAAGCTTCTCTTTGATGAGCTAGGCCCTGGGGATAACGACACATTTTACATCGACTTAGTCCAATTTTTCCCTTCTCCCACCAACGGCCACTCTCTTGTCATTCAGAAAGCTTCATGGTAGAATGAGAGTGTATCTACAACAATAAGGAGGGGCGTCCCATGTCAACCGTTACGTTTGATACGATCAGAGCCAAGGTGGAAGAACTTCGCACGCTGCCGTCCAGCTGTCCTGAACTGAAAGCTGTCTGTACGGAATGGCTTAAAGCCGTTGGTACGGACCGTCAGCAGGAAATGAACGCTAAGCTTTTAAAGGAAGCGGAAGAAGACATCAACACGCTTGATGACGTCATTCCGTTCTTCGAGTCTGATGCAGGCAGGAAGGCCTTCGGTGAAGAAACGGCAGCCCAGCTTGCCCAAAACGCTCACGAACTGAAGGCCGAAGGCAAGAAATACTGCTTCTGTCCGTCCTGCACGATTTGTCTCTTCATCCTGGAAAATAAAGAAGTCCTTCTCTAAGAAGGAATTCCAGGGGTGCTTTCATGGCACCCCTTTTCCTATGTCAAAATTGCCATTTGGCTTATTTTTTGGGAGGCATTATGTTTGTCAATCGCCCGCTGACGACGCGTGCCGTCGTTTTTATTGGCCTTTTGGGGGCCTTATCCTTTCTTCTCATGAGTTTTGAATTTCCCTTGCCCTTTGCACCGGCCTACATGAAATTTGAGATTTCCGATATGCCGGCCCTTTTTGGCGGCTTTTTCCTGGGACCCATTGCCGGAGCTTTGGCTGCCTTTGTCAAGATTCTCCTGAAGCTTGTTATCATCGGGACAAACAGCGCCCTTGTGGGCGAGGTTATGAACCTTTTCTGTTCCATTGCCTATGTTGTGCCAAGCACCATTTTCTACCATCTCCATCATTCGAAAAAAGGCGCCCTCTATGCCCTTGTGGCAGGCTCTCTTATTGCCAGCATCTTTGCTGTTGTGACAAACTATTACTTTGCCATTCCCATGTATGTGAAGCTCTACGGGATTCCTCTTGAAACCATCCTCAAGATGGGGCATGCCGTCAATCCCTTGGCCCAATCCCTTATGGATTACCTCTTATTTACAGTCCTGCCTTTTAATCTCATTAAATATGGCATCGTAAGCTTTTTGACCTATCTTGTGTATAAAAAGGCCAGTGTGGCCTTAACGGAAATCGTAAACCGTCTTGACCGGTAGGAGCCAACTCATGGAATATCGAAAAATTGACGAAAAGCACTTTGTGGTCCGTCTTGCAATCGGCGAAGAAATTCACGACAGCCTTGTTGCCCTTGCTGAAAAAGAGAACATCACCTTTGCCATGATCCAGGGCATCGGTGCTGTTCGTGAAGTTACGCTGGGACTTTATCACCTTGACCGGAAAGAATACCGGGAAACAAAACTTTACGGAATCAAGGAAATCATTTCCCTTACAGGAACCCTCGATAGGCTTCAGGAAAAACCCTATGGTCATTTCCACATTGCCCTTGGCGGGGAAGGGGGCACGACTTGGGGCGGTCATATGGTCTCGGGCATTATTGGCATAACCGCCGAAATCGTCGTCACCTGTTTTGACACCACTCTCGTGCGGAAACGGGACGAATCCTTAGGGTTTAATATGTGGAATCTTTCTCAAAAGGCGTAAAATTCGATACAATTTCATAGTAAAAAGCTGGGACAATTTTTTGTTTCAGCTTTTTTCTTGCTCTTTTCTATCTTTTTCCATTAAAATATAAAACATGCAATCTTCATAGAAAGGAAGGCCGCCATGATTTCTTCGTCAGCAAAAGCCCGTTTTTCCCTCATCTTCTCCATGCTTGTCTTTGCTGCGGTCGGGCCCATTGTGCGCCATATTCCGCTTCCAGAAAGCGTCATTGCCTTCTGCCGCGCGCTTTTGGGCGGCTTTTTTTTTTTTCTTTGCCTGCGTCAAAAAAGAGAAACTGCGCTGGAATAACCTGTGGGAGCGAAAATACAGGCTCTTTTGCTGCGGCCTTGCCATGGGGCTTAACTGGATTTTTCTCTTTAAGGCTTTTGCCAGCACGAGCGTAGCCGTGGCGGTCATTTGCTACTATCTGGCGCCTATCTTGGTGCTCTTTTTTTCGCCCTTTGTTTTTGACGAAGGGCTTACGAAAGGTAAGGTCCTCAGCGTGCTCCTTGCTTTTTGTGGCATGATCCTTGTCTCCGGCATCTTTGAAAAAGCCGGTGGGGCCAATGTACAGGGCATGCTCTATGGTCTCCTGGCGGCTTTCTTTTATGCCTGCGTCATGATGATCAATAAGACTTTGGGAGACCTCACTCCTTACGAATCGACCATTGTGGAACTCATTTTGGCCGCCCTGATCCTTTTTCCCTATGTGCTCTGGACGGAAGACGTCTCCCATTTTATGCTGACAGGAAGCGAATGGGGCTATCTGCTGTTTTTGAGCCTTTTTGTAACAGGATTTACGTATGTACTTTTCTTTGGAGCCCTGCCCAAACTGGAGGCTGCCGCCATTGCTCTATATACTTATATCGACCCTATTGTGGCCGTCCTTCTTTCTAGGTTTTTGCTCCATGAACGCTTCACGCCTGCCATGCTCCTAGGAGCGGTGCTGATCCTTTTGCCAACGGCTGTCGAGGAGATCCGATCTGCCGTCAACGAAAAGTAAGGAGACTGATCCATGTTTTTTAACCCTAGCTGCGGCCTGTGCCTTTATAAGCCGAACCTCGCTGAACGGGTCTATGAAAAGCTTCATGCCTTGGATCCTTCACTTAGGCCACACGGCATCTGCTGCCGGAGGAACCCCCAACTGCTTGAAGGCGCGGTCATCCTCAATGTCTGTCCTTCCTGCGACAATCACTGGCGGACCCGTTATGAGGGCATCCGCACATTGTCTTTATATGAATATATTGATCGCCTGGATGCCTTTTCTTTGCCGCGCTATGACCAGCTGACGCTGACCATTCACGATTCCTGCCCGGTAAGGGGGCGGGATTCCTTTTATATCAGTGTGCGCAGCCTGCTTCGAAAAATGGGAATCACCATACAGGAAGCTCCTTTTAATAGGGACCAATCCCTGTGTTGCGGCAATTCCTTTTTTAAGCACGGAGCTGACGAGGATGCCTTTCATGCGCTTGATTGCTGCGTTTCCCAGCTGCCCTGTGAGAATGTCCTTACCTATTGCCTTACTTGTATGAAGATGCTTTCCTTGGGCGGCAAGCGGCCGTTTTACCTCTTGGACCTCATCATGGGGGAAGAAACAAGACCAGGTTCCCTTGATATAAAGGCATGGCACCGGGCGCTTGACAAGGCAAAATGGCAGGATGATAAGCGCCTTAACCTGGCAGTGAGCAAATCTATGGATCATATGGAACGTGGATGATTCCATCAAGAAAGGACCTATGCACAAATCATGGATGAATCAATATTGGCCACTGTAAAAGATGAGCTAAAGCACGGAGGACCGCATGTACATTTTCTAGCTTTTATTTTCTTTAATTTACTGGGTATCCTCCTTTTTCATTTTGTATTCCGTTTTTTGATCGTAATCTTGGTGAAAATCACCCGTATCAAGGAAAAGACGTGGAAAAGTACCTTTCGTTTCATGCCAACCCTGGTGGGTATGCTGGCAGGAAGCCGTATGGCCAAAGAGTTCCTTAATGTTCCTTGGTTCATCAAGGAGTTGATGGAAAATCATTTTCGCAGTCTGCTCCTCATTACGGTGACCTTTTTTATTGCTCATTTGTCTTCTTCTTTGATCAAGGCAAGGATGACGCGGCGGGAAAGCGAATCATCTTCCATGTCCATCTTGACGACGGTCATTGATCTAGCAATCTATATGGCAGGATTCCTCATTATCCTTAGTTCCTACGGGATTTCCATTTCTCCCTTGCTGACCGCTTTGGGAGCTGGAGGACTGGCTTCAGCCCTAGCCCTGCAGGACACGCTGAACAATTTGTTTTCCGGCATTACCACAATCGTTTCCCGTCAGGTCCATATGGGGGACTATATTAGCCTTTCCAGCGGCGAATCAGGTCGGGTTGTCGATATGAACTGGCGCAATACGACACTTCGGACGTCAACAGGAAATATGATCATTGTCCCTAACAAAAGCATTGCGGCCTCAATCATTACCAACTACGAGCAGCCTCAGGCAGAATGCACGATTGCTATCCCGCTGACCATCACTTATGGAAATGACTTGGAAGAGGTTGAGCGGGTCACCCTCGGGGTTGCACGCAGCATCCTGGAGCGGAGCCAGTATGGCGTCAAGGGATTTATGCCGGCTGTACGGTATGATAAAATGGGAGAATATGGAATTACCTTGAAGGTTGTCCTGCGCATCCGCAATATCGTTGATGAGACCAAGATCCGTCACCAGTTCATCAAGGAAATCATTCGGGTCTACGGACAGGAAGGAATTGAACTTCTCGTGCGCCATGATTAGATAGATGCCGTTTTGAGGTAAGGGTGGAGCAAGAAAGAAGAAAGCAAAGCAGGATTATAGTAAAAGGCCCCTCGGCTGCAGCCTGTGGGGTCGCAGGAAGACAAGATGAAGAAAGGAAGGAATGCAGATGATCTTATCTTTTTTAACTGCACTCTCGGACGCGCTCTGGGGGACTCCCATGATTGTGGTTCTATTGGGAACGGGGCTTTATTTGAGTATCCGGTTTCGGTTCCGTTATAATTTCCGCTATTATGCGTTTCATTTTCGCAATACCTTTGGCCGCATGTTTGACCATGGGGAAGGGCAGGGCACGGTCTCAGGATTTGCAGCCGCCTGCACGGCCATGGCAAATACAATCGGTGTCGGAAATATTGGCGGCGTGGCAACAGCAATCGTATCCGGTGGTCCGGGGGCTGTGTTTTGGATGTGGGTCTCCGGCTTTTTGGGAATGTCCACGAAAGCGTGTGAAATCATCTTGGGTCAGCGTTTCCGCGTGAAGTATTCAAAATCCATGGATGAATATATGTGTGACCGCTCCTTTGTGATGAAAAATGCCTTGGGCTGGAAAAAAGGCGCCATCCTCCTTGCCATTGCCTGCTTTACCTTGGGCCCTTGGACGGACTGCGTGCAAACTGAGTCCGTGGTTGGTGCGATGCAGGAGGGCTTTGGCCTTGATCCGCGGATCAGTGTGGCTGTCCTTGGCGTGACCTGCTTTGCAACGATCTTTGGCGGCCTCAAGAGAATCAGTGCCGTCATGGAAAAGATGGTACCTTTTATGGCCCTGCTGTATATTCTCGGAGGGGTAGGGATCCTTTTTATCCATCTGGCCGATGTGCCCAAGGCCCTCATGATCATCATTGAAAGCGCGTTTACACCGACTGCTGCTGTAGGCGGATTTGCCGGGGCTACGGTAAAAGATGCCCTTCGCTATGGAATTGCCAGAGGGCTTTATTCCAATGATGCCGGGACTGGGTATGGAATCATTGCCCATGCCTCGGCCCGTACGGATCATCCTGTGCGGCAGGCCTCATGGGGCTGGGGGGAAGTCTTTCTCGATACAATCGTGGTCTGCAGCGTGACTGCCCTGTCGATTATCCTGACCAACGTCTATGTGACCCATCCGGGGGTTGACAGTGCCCGCCTTACGACCGTGGCGTTCCGGGAAGCTTATGGGATTTTTGGGGCTTGGTTCATGGCCATTGCCATCGCGATCTTTGCTTGGACGACCATTGTGGGGATGTATTACAGCTGCGAAAAATCCATCAACTATGCCTTTGGGGACACGGCTCGCAATCGGGTTGCCGTAAAAATTTACATGCTTTACTATATGGTCCCTTGTGTCATCATGTATGACATCAAAGCCGATGCCCTTTGGGCCATGACCGATATCTTGTCTGCTGTTTATGTCATGATGACATTGCTTTTTGTCTTTACGCAGCAAAAGGAGATCATGCGCCTTGTAAAGGACTTCTGGGACCGCTATATGCCTGCGTATGAACGGGGGGAGCACCCGCCCATTGTCAGTTTCGGTACCTTTGAGGAAAGGAAGTAAGAAAAGATGAGACAAACCCTTGAAAAAATTCTTGAAAAAAATCAAATCTGCGTCATTGACGGATCCATGGGAACGGCCCTGGAGCGCCTAGGCGCCAATCTCAACAACTCCCTGTGGACGGCACGCGTTCTCTTGGAGCAGCCCGAATTAGTAAAAAAAGTCCACCTGGATTACTTCCGTGCCGGCGCGGACGCGGGCATTACCTGCAGTTATCAAGCTACGATTCCCGGACTCATGGCAAATGGCCTAGCGGAAAAAGAGGCTGAGGAGCTCATCGTCCGTTCGGTCAAGGTCTTCCAGGAAGCCCGTGACGAATGGTGGGAAAAAGAAGGCAAGGCGGCAGGACGGGTCTATCCGATGTGTCTTGCGGGTATCGGGCCTTATGGCGCCTATCTGGCTGATGGATCGGAATACAAAGGCCATTACAAGATATCTGAAGAGGCCCTGCGGGAGTTTCACGAAAGACGGGCGGAACTGCTTTGGCAGGCCGGTGCGGATGTTCTTCTTTTCGAGACTCAGCCTTCCCTTACGGAAGCAAAGATTGAAGCCGGGATTGCAGAACGGATTGGCGCTGATTATTGGATTAGTTTCTCCTGTAAGGATGGGCTTCATATCAACGAGGGCGACCTGATTCGGGACTGCGCCAAAGCGTTCCGTGAAGGGGCTTCCCATCTCCGGGCTATAGGTGTCAACTGCACGAAACCCGAATACCTTGAAAGCCTCATCAAGGAGCTGCGAAAAGAAACGGAGCTTCCGATTGCCGTGTACCCTAACAGTGGGGAAACATACGATCCCGTTACTAAGACCTGGAATGGAAAAGGCGACGGCCATTCCTTCAAGGACTATGCCCGGATGTATATGGAAGCTGGCGCCCGTGCCGTTGGCGGCTGCTGCACTACCGTTTCTGAGCATATCGTCGCTGTGGCAGAAGCCCGAGCGAAATTTCTTGAAGCTTCTGAGTAAAGCATGTAAAAGAGACTGTGAAGAGAATGAAATGTACCCTTCACAGTCTCTTTTGGCAGACAACCCTTCAAAACAAAAAATAGAGAGCGAATAAAAGGCCCCAATCAGGATGCGTGCCAAAATCCGTCTTGGTGCCTACCTTATGGTTTTGCCCCTATTTTAAAAACAGCCCCGTGCTGAAGGCAAATAAAAACAAAGAGCCCTAAACGGAACTTTCGATTCATTCCGGTTAGGGCTTACATTGTGATATTCTAACTTGGAGACGGCGAAAACCCTTCCTCCTTACTAAGGCGGGGGACCAAAGGCCACTTGATGCTGCACAGGCATCAGAACCGTGTCAACGAAGAATCAATTCAAGGCCTTCCTGCAGGAGGCTTGATGCTGCTCCTTTGGGATGCATTCCAATTGGGGCCATGGTGCTCCAAGCAAAAACTATAGGAGGGCCTTCACCATTTGCTCGGGATTCTTGGCCGGCTGCACTTTTTGGAGCGCCTTTACGATGGTGCCTTCTTCATCAATGAGATAGGTGGAGCGTTCCGTGCCCATGTATTTCCGGCCGTAGAGGCTCTTTTCCTTCCATACGTCATAAAGTTCCTGAACTTTATGGTCCGGATCGGAAAGAAGCGTAAAGGGAAGAGCATAGGTCGATACAAATTCCTCGTGTTTTTTGACGCTGTCCTTACTGATTCCGAGGACAATAGCGCCTTTTTCCGTAATGAGGGGGTAGCGTTCAGCAAAACCGCATGCCTGTTTCGTGCAGCCGCTCGTCAAGTCTTTTGGATAGAAGTAGAGGATGACTTTCTTGCCTTTGAAGTCTGACAGGGAGACTTCTTTTCCTTCTTGGTTCTGCAGGGTAAAATCAGGGGCTTTTGTTCCAACTTCAAGCATGTGCGTAAACCTCCTTAAAATAATGAAATTTCAGGACTCTTCCAGCTTTTTTGCTGGGCATCCTTGACAATGTCCTCCGGTTCAAGATGCCCGATGAGCAGGGCTGACGCGGGATCGTGACGCCGGTAGTTTTTTCTGACCAGGGCTTCATCGTAATTGGCGTAGCAATAGCGGCAGAAATGGGAGCAAGTGTTGTAGGCACCAATATCGGCGCCAAGAAGACAGGCACAGCCTTCCCGCGGCGCTTTGCGGCGGGGTACAGACAGCTTCTCGCCGAGAGCTTCTTCAAGGATGGCCTGCGACAGGCAGCCGTTCGCGTCGACATTGTCCCGCTCCAAAATGGATGATTCACAGCACAGGTGGATGGCAATCCCCGTCTTTTTGGCAATCTCCGAAAAAGCATTGACGAGGAGCACCTGGTCATGGGCGCTGACGGGACGGGCTTCGGGAAAATTGCGCTTAGTCTTTTCATAAAGGTCGATGAAACTGATGACCACTTGGTGCGTGCAGCCTTGGAGCGTCTCTGCCATGGAGCGAAAGGCTTCGATATGGTATGCCGTCGTGTACGTATGATTGATGAGGATGGGGTCATAGCGCCAGACGACACGGTTTGCGCCCACCTGATGGGATAGGTACTGGAACGCTGAAAGGATGTCCCTTTTGTCAGGCACGTTAGGTTCGATGTCCCTGCCATAGGGCGTAATCGTCACATGCCAAAAGGTATCGAAGGCACTCAGCAATTTGAGATGGGGCAGGATGGGATAGGGGTTCTTCGTACAAAAAACGATGAGGTCAACGACGCTTGGATCAAGACGATAGCGCACGACCTGGTTTTCCGCATAAGGACTGCGGACAAGGACTTCACCACTTTTTACTCGGTTCATGAACCAAGGGGTATAAAAAGCGGGAATATCCGTACGGTTACCTGTATTGAGGATCATGACCGGGCCTCCTTTCGAGCGCAGCTTCCTTTTCTTATATAGTATATATCGGTTGAGGGAAAAGAGGCAATGAAAAAGAATTTGCAATTTCACCTCGTCTTTTTGCTCAAGAAAGTGGACAAGATGAGCAGAACAAATTAGAATAGGAAGAGTTGTTAAATTGGGGGAATCAGTGACATGAAATTAAATGAACTTGGCAAAGGGGAAGCCGCCATGATTGATGCTTTCCATTTGCCTTTTGAAATTGAACGCCGTCTCCTTGCCCTTGGGATGACGCCGGGGACAACAGTCGATGTTGTGGACCGGAAAGGAAAGGGCGTCATGATTGTGACCGTCCGGGGTACCCGATTTGCCATGGGCTATAACCTGACACGAAATATTGACGTGACAAGGGAGGCTCATCATGGCTGAGGAAAAGACAAATCTCACCATTGGCTTCATCGGGAATCCGAACTGTGGGAAGACGACACTGTTCAATGCTTACACAGGCGCTAATCTCAAAGTCGCGAACTGGCCGGGCGTGACCGTGGAAAAAGTAGAGGGCGCTATCCGCCACCACAACATGAATATTCGCCTTGTCGACCTGCCTGGGACCTACAGCCTCACAAGCTACACGATGGAAGAAATTGTCTCCCGGGAATTCATCCTCAGTGATGAGGTGGATGTTGTCATCAACGTGGTTGACGCATCAGCTCTTGAACGCAGTCTCTATCTGACGCTTCAGCTCCTGGAATTGGGTAAGCCTGTTGTCATGGCCCTTAATATGATGGATATTGTAGAAAAACGCGGCCTGGAGATCGACCTACACCGACTGCCGGAAATGCTCGGCATCCCGGTTATCCCCGTATCGGCGAGAAAGCGGCGGGGCCTTGAAGTGCTCATTCACGCCGCGGCCCACCATAAGGATGTGAATACAACAGACCCCTTGATTCACGACCATGATTGGCCCAGTACCCATGAACTGAATCATCAGGAATATGCCATGGTCTATTCCGATGACTTGGAAGACCGAATCGATCAGATTTCGGCTTTTCTAGAAACGCATTATACTGATCTGCCCAATCGCCGCTGGGCTTCCATCAAACTCTTGGAGCGCGACAAGGAAGTGACGGAAAAGCTGCCTGTGAATCTGCCCCAGGTACTGGACCGGAGCTATGAAATCGATATCATTCGGCAGAAGTATGACTTCATCGAAGAAATCATTCGGGAAGTGGTTATCCATAAGGAAAAAAGGGATGAGTTTACCGATCGTCTGGACAGAATTTTTACGGATAAGACCTGGGGGATTCCGATTTTCCTTCTCATCATGGCCTTCATCTTTTTCCTTACTTTTACGGTGGGGGACTTTTTAAGCGGATTTCTTGAAGAAGGCATTGCCTCCCTCACAGACTTCATGGCTTCTGCCATGTCGGCCCATGCGGTCGCAAAGCCCCTCCAGTCCCTGGTCCTTGACGGGGCCCTTGCGGGGGTAGGAACTATCATCACGTTCCTTCCCAATATCCTGATCCTTTTCCTGAGCTTGGGCTTTTTGGAAGATAGTGGCTATATGGCGCGCGTCGCCTATGTCATGGAAAATATCATGGGAAAGGTGGGACTATCGGGCCGTGCCTTTATCCCTATGCTGGTTGGGTTCGGATGTACGGTGCCGGCCATTATGGCCTCCCGAGGACTGGAAAACAAACGGGACCGCTACAAGGTCATGCTCGTCACTCCTTTCATGAGCTGCAACGCTCGCCTGACCATCTATATTCTTTTTTCGGAAATCTTCTTCAATGAATATGCGATGGTGGCTGCTTACTCCATGTATATTATAGGCATTTTTGTTGCTATTGGCGTTTCCCTCTTGATTCATTGGACCGACGTTGCCCGTCATCTTGACAAGGAAGATTACCTCCTCATTGAACTTCCTGAATATAAAATGCCCGATATGCGTACGGTTGGCATCTATGTTTCAGATAAAGTCAAGGGATACCTGCAAAAGGCAGGAACCATCATCTTTTTAGGGACAATTGTAATCTGGGGGCTCCTGAACTTTGGACCCCAAGGGTATACGGAAGACCCGACACGGAGCCTAGGCGCCCTATTGGGGCACTGGATGGTCCCTCTTTTTGCTCCTATTGGTCTGGGATTTTGGCAGATTACAGTGGCCCTTCTTGCCGGGATTTCGGCAAAAGAAGTGGTCGTTTCCAGCTGCGCTGTTCTTTTTGGGATTACCAATGCAACGAGCGGAGAGGGGATGGAACGCTTCCAGCAGGCTCTTGAAAGTATTGGCTTTACGTCTATCAACGCCTTGTGCCTGATGGTCTTTTGTCTGCTTTATGTCCCCTGTGTGGCAGCCCTTGCGACCATTCGGAAAGAATCCGGCAGCTGGGCCTGGACCCTTGGTGAAGCGGTGTTTCAGCTCGTAACGGCGTGGGTAGTGACCTTTTGCGTTTACCAAGGATTTAGGCTGTTGTTCGGAGTCTGAAGTGCTTCCACCTTGTGAAAGTACGTGGCCCCTCTTTATAAAGAGGAAAAGGGGCCTTTTGGAAAAGGTATAAAAATAAAAAGACGTCTCAAACCGAATCGGGATATGGATTCGCTTTGAGGCGTCTTTTTCAGCTCCCATCCTTTCAAATCGATAGGCTCTTTTATGGATGGTCTCTTTAACGCCCTAAAGGCTGGGAAAATAAGGAGTATCCAGCATAACCGTCAACTTGTGCTGACCTGGGTTACGGCGAAAGCCGGCCTGCCTCGTCAAGGCGGCTTGCTGCTTGACTGAGGGCACTAAGGGAAAACAAGAATGCAGGTTGTTTCAAACGCTTCCGTTATCTTCATCTTTAAAAGCCCAGTCGCTTTCCTCAGCCATATCGAACGTAAGAGCCCTAAAGGGAAAATGAGATTACGCTCGATTTAGGACTAACCTTACAGTCAATTTCTCACTGGCATTTGCCTTGTGGTAGTTCCTCTTCAGATCTTTTGCCTTAGCGCTTGCTTCCTCCGAAATCGACGCGCCTAGCTAAGGCGGGATATCCACCGAGCAAGCTTGCTTGCAGGAGTGTATGGTGAATAAGCAGGCCGATTTGTGCCAGACATTACATTACAAATGGCAGTGAGGACAATTTTTCGATAGCCAAAGAAATCGCAAGACGCTGTCGAAGCGATTCGGCCCACGGACCGTATTATCGAAAAATAAATAGACGCCCTGTCCGAAAGCCTTGGCTTAACCTCGTACGCCATGTTTTTTTGCTTTTTTACTTTTTAATCCGCCAGCCTTTTTATTTTTCCCTTCCGGTATTTCTTCCAATTGCATTTTGCGAATTCAGTGTTAATGGCTTCCTTGGTCCGATAATTGCAAAAAGATTCCGCATAGTCATCCATCCCCTTTCGTGTTTGCTCTCGAACTTCTATACCCTCTTGACAAACTCCTTCAAAATGGGTATAACATAGTTAAACGATTAAATAAATATTTAATTGAAGCGCAATGAGAGGTGAGTCAGATGAAAAAACGATATGCAATTGTTGTCGACTGTGCCAACTGCGCAGCCAAGATGGAAGGTATCGCTCAGGAAACCCCGGGTGTCAAGGCGGCTGCAGTTAATTTCATGACCCAAAAAATGGCCATTGAATTTGAATCGGGAGCAGATGTGGGAACTGTTATGAACGCCGTCAAGGAACGCTGTGAAAAAGTCGATGCTGATGCTAAGGTCCTGATCTGAGTGTTTTTAATTAAAATATTACTTAATTAAGAAGGAGAGATCATGGAAACAGAACAAAAAGAAACCCTGATACGCATCTTTACAGCCGCCCTCTTGACTGCAGGCGCCCATATTTTTATGGAAGCCGGCCCAATGAAACCGGGCGAATCGCTTGTCACAAGGCTGTGGGAATCCTTGCCTTACCTTGCGGCCTATGCCGTCATTTCTTGGAATATCCTGATCAAGGCTTGGAAGAATATCTGGCGCGGACAGGTTTTTGATGAGAACTTTCTCATGGCTGTTGCCAGTTTAGGAGCCTTTTTTCTCGGCTTCTTTCAAAATGGGGAATATACTGAAGCCATTGCTGTTATGCTCTTTTATCAGGTCGGTGAACTCTTTGAAGACTATGCTGTTGATAAGAGCCGCCGCAACATCAGCGAACTCATGGATATCTGTCCAGATTATGCCAATATTGAAGAGAACGGCCAATTGGTCCGCGTCAACCCCGATGATGTTGCCGTTGGAACACTCATTGTCGTACAGCCTGGTGAAAAAGTGCCTATTGATGGCGTAGTCGTAAGTGGCCATTCCACCCTCAATACGGCCGCTCTTACGGGAGAAACCCTGCCCCTTGATGTAGAAGCTGGGATGACCGTTGTCAGTGGGTCCATTAATCAGCAAGGCGTGCTTAAGATTTGCACGTCAAAGGAATTCTGTGATTCCACGGTCAGTAAGATTCTTGACCTTGTCGAAGATGCAGGGAGCCGTAAATCCAAGTCAGAAAACTTCATCTCCAAATTCGCTCGTTATTATACGCCTATTGTTTGCTGCAGTGCCTTGGCTCTTTCCCTTATACCGCCTCTGGTGCGGATTTTCATGGGGCTTGACCCCTTTTGGTCAAGCTGGATTTATCGGAGCCTGACATTTCTTGTCATCAGCTGTCCCTGTGCTTTGGTGCTCAGCGTTCCGCTGACGTTCTTTGCAGGGATTGGCGGCGCAAGCCACGAAGGCATCCTGATCAAAGGATCCAACTATATGGAAACCTTGTCACAGGCTGCTGTGGTTGTCATGGATAAGACGGGAACCTTGACCAAGGGCGTTTTTGAAGTCGTTGGTATCCATCATTCACCTGTCGAAGACCATATCCTTCTTGAATGGGCTGCCCTTGCGGAAAATGCATCAAGCCATCCCATCAGTAAGAGCCTCCAAAAAGCTTATGGGAAACCCCTGGACCGCAGCCGTGTCACGGAAATCGAAGAGCTGAGCGGCCGCGGCATTCGGGCCACAGTTGACGGACGCAGCGTGCTGTGCGGCAATGCCAAGCTCATGGAAGAAGCAGGAATTTCCTATCTTCCCTGTCATCAGGTGGGCACCCTTGTTCATATGGCCGTTGATGGGATATATGCAGGGCACATCCTGATTGCTGATGTCATCAAACCGCATGCCGCAAGGGCCATTGAAGAGTTGAAAAAACAGGGCATCGCAGCGGTCATGCTCACAGGTGATGCCAAGAAGGTTGCCGAAAAAGTCGCCCAAGAGCTGGGGATTTCCCGTGTGTACAGCGAACTTCTTCCTGAAGACAAGGTGACCCTTCTAGAAAAAATCACCCAGCAGAAGAAGGGAAACGACAAGGTCCTTTTTGTGGGCGATGGAATCAATGATGCGCCGGTCCTTTCCCTGGCCGATGTAGGGATTGCCATGGGGGCCATGGGGTCTGATGCAGCAATCGAAGCAGCCGATGTCGTTTTGATGGATGATGATCCCTTGAAAATCGGAAAAGCCATTCGCATCTCCAAAAAATGCGTGTCCATTGTCCACCAAAATATCTATCTTGCCATCGGAATTAAGGTGATTGTCCTCATCTTGGGCGCACTGGGTCTTGCTAATATGTGGATGGCCATTTTTGCCGATACAGGCGTCCTCATTATGGCTGTCATGAATGCCATGAGGGCTTTGTTCGTAAAAAAAGTCTGATCCTGTCATGATGCAGGGATCTGTGAAAAGTGAGAACTTCATTTTTTCACAGATCCTTTTGTTTTTGATGTTTCTTGAATCTTCACAGTTTCTTCTCAAAAGATGGCGATTTATCAATCTGAAGATGATATAATAAAAAAATAGGGGAGAGCGTCCAAAACAGTCGGTCTTCCCCAGAAAAATCTAGCAATGAGGGGAAGAAACAACATATGATCAAGGTTTTTATCGATGGTTCCCAAGGAACCACGGGACTTCGTCTGAAAGATCGGCTCATGGAACGCAACGACATTCAGATCCTTTCTATTTCTGAACAGGAGAGGAAATCCCTTCCTGCCCGTGCTCAAAAAGTTGCTGAGGCAGATGTCGCGTTTCTCTGTCTTCCTGACGTGGCAAGCCGCGAACTGATGGAAACTGTTAGCGATACAGATACAAAGATCATCGATACATCGACCGCTTTTCGCTGTGATGATCGGTGGGCCTATGGCTTTCCGGAACTTGGGATTTCCTTTCTGGAAAAAATCCGCAATGGCAGCCGGATCAGTGTCCCAGGCTGTCATGCCAGCGGCTCCATTGCCGTAATTGCGCCGATGGTGAAGATGGGTCTTGTTTCACCTAACGAGACGCTTACCATTACATCTCTGACTGGTTATTCCGGCGGAGGGAAGAAGATGATTGCAGAATACGAAGGACCCCATGACCGTGAGGTCGACGCGCCCCGTATCTACGCCCTGGGACAAACGCATAAACACTTACCGGAAATCAAGAAGTATACGGGCCTTGTCTCACTGCCAATCTTCCTTCCCATTGTAGCACCGTATTATTCAGGTATGCTGGTCACCGTAGGAATCGAAAATAGGGACCATCTGAAACTGGCGGAGATTCGTCAAGGCTACCGGGAATTTTTTGGCCCGTCTTCCTTTATTTCTGTTGCAGAAGAAGAGGAGAACCCGTCCATGCTCGGTTCCAATACCCTTTCAGGAAAAGATTCCATGCGCTTATTTATTTGTGGGAATCTGGACCGGATCACCGTATCGGCCCAGTTTGATAATCTAGGGAAAGGCGCCAGCGGAGCGGCACTGGAGAGCATGAACATTGCCCTTGGACTTGATCCAACGACGGGACTTTCCCTGTAATGGTCCCATCATAGACAGAAAGAATAAAAATTCTTGAAAAATAAGTAAAAAAGGGCTTGCATTTTATAAGTACGATGCTATAATAAGGATGTAAGCAAAAATAATTATTAATAAATACTTCTTTCAAAAATCGTTTTGGAAGAAGCTAATTTCAAGGGGAGGTCTTTACTATGAAAAAATTCATTTGTTCTGTCTGCGGTTATGTATATGAAGGAGAAGAAGCTCCTGAAAAGTGCCCTCAGTGTGGTGCTCCGAAAGATAAGTTCACCGTTATGGGTGAAGGCAAAAAAGAATATGCCGATGAACATGTTCTTGGCGTAGCCAAAGGCGTTGATGAAAGAGTCATCGAAGGCCTGCGTCAAAACTTCACTGGTGAGTGCTCCGAAGTTGGTATGTATCTTGCTATGAGCCGCGTGGCTTTCCGTGAAGGCTATCCTGAAGTTGGTCTGTATTATGAAAAGGCTGCTCATGAAGAAGCTGAACATGCTTCCAAGTTTGCTGAAATGCTTGGCGAAGTGCTCTCCGACAGCACCAAGAAGAACCTCGAAATGAGAGCTGCTGCTGAACAGGGTGCTTGCAAAGGCAAGAAAGAACTGGCTACCCTCGCTAAACAGCTTGGCTACGATGCCATTCATGATACCGTTCATGAAATGTGCAAAGACGAAGCTCGTCATGGCCGTTCCTTCGACGCCCTGCTGGCTCGTTACTTCGGGAAATAATCACAGATATGCCCGCATCCACTATGGGTGCGGGCTTTTTGCGTATGGCGGAAACTTTTCGGCAGATGGATGGAAGTTTCAAGAGGAGTCCTTTCTTATGGGGAAAGCTTGGCTCCTTGAGGGTTTCAGCCTTAATGCGGCCCTAACCACTATGGCGCTTTTTTAAGAACAATCAACGAAAAACTCGATGATAGGAGAGCCTTTTTCATAGAAATGATCAAGGATGTTGTCAAATCCGAGGCTCCTATTGTAAAATAAAAAGGCTTGCTGCACACTCATCCTGTGCGGACTCAATACGCATGTGTAAAATGCTGGAACAAAAATGCGCAGAAAAGCCATCTATCCCAGGAGAATCCTCATCCATCCCTAGGAGTGCGTCTTACTTGGCCGCTTCGGACAGGACTTTTTTGCCTGTCAAACAAGGGAACTTCCTGCGCTTCACAGTCTTTTCCCATTTTTGTCATAAAGAATTTATTTGTTCTTTCGACTTTCACGCTGTATAATGAAGCAAGTGGTATATCCAATTTGCATGGACCCTCCTTAGTTTGAGGGAGGATTCTGTTAAGGAAGGTTGTTATAACTATGGAAAGACAACAGACCATACTGATTGCTGATGATGAGGCACAGATTCGAGAGATCTTGAGCCTTTATTTTAAAAAAGAAGGCTTCAAGGTCATTGAAGCGGCCGATGGGGCGGAAGCACTGGTGCAGATCCAGGCGGGCAAGCCGGATATCATCCTTCTTGATATCATGATGCCTGTCCTCGATGGTTTTGAAGTCTGCAAACAGGTCCGTAAGATTTCCGATGTGCCAATCATCATGTTGACCGCCAAGGATTTTGATGATGACCGGATCTTGGGTCTGGAGATGGGGGCCGATGATTACATCGCAAAGCCCTTCAATACCCGCGAAGTTGTCGCCCGTGTGAAGGCTGTCCTGCGCCGCAGCAGTCAGTTTCTCCAATCCCAGAACAAGCAAGTCCTTGAATATCCAGATCTCATGATCAACTTAAGTGAATATCGTGTCGTTGCCTTTGGCCGGGAGGTGACCTTTACGGCAAAGGAGATGGAGCTTCTGTGGTGCCTTGCCTCAAACCCTGGCATAGTCTTTTCACGCAACCAGCTTCTGGAAAAGATTTGGGGATATACGTATTACGGAGATACCCGCACGGTTGATACGCATATTAAGCGCGTTCGTCATAAATTGGATATTCCCAAGGATGCGAAATGGGATATTGTGACCGTTTGGGGCGTTGGGTATAAGTTTGAGGTCAAGAAGTGAAAAAGTCATTAAGTACGAGGCTCATGTATAGCTACATGGGCCTTATTGTCATTATCATCATTGGGATTTCAGTTGGTCTTTCCTATTTGATTACAGATTATTTTTTCCGTACAAAAGAGACGGAACTGAACCAAAAAGGGGGAGAGGTCGCCCTTATTGTTCGCTATTTGAATGGATCAGGGGCGTCGTCTGCCATGTTGAGCCAATACCTTACGAGTGTGGATCAACTGATTGGCGCGCGGATTTGGGTCTTTGATTCCAATTACCGCCTCATCAATGCTTCTGAAACCATGCGGGATAGGGAAAAAGATCTTCGTGCCGCCCACGAAACGACGAATGCCGGCGCCAATGACCCTTCCACCTTCCGTAAGGAAAGCTCCGTAGAAGCCATCGATCAGCAGCTGCGTGAAGGCGGCCCCCTCAATGATAAAGTAAAATCCATTCTCCCCAGTGTCTATGAACGCAACCGTGTGAATGCCCGGCTCTTTCATCCCTACTACAAAGAACAGGTGCTCTTGGTGGGACTTCCCATGGAAGATTCACACCAGGATATTACAGGGGCTATTTTGCTGGCTGCCCCAATTGACGGGCTGAACCGTGTCCTGCGCGATATCTACATCTACACGATCATTGTCGGTATTGCTGCCCTTGTCATCAGTGTCATCATTGTGTCTGGTCTCACGCGGCGCCTTGTGCGTCCCCTTGTGGATATGAAAAACAGCGCCAAGGCCATTGCTTCCGGTGATTATTCCCTGAAAGTTGTTGTTGATGGGGAGGACGAGGTGGCCGATTTGGGCCGTTCCCTAAATTCCTTGGGCCGCGACTTGGAACAATTTGTCCTTAAGACCAATAAGATGGAAAAACTGCGTCGGGACTTTGTGGCCAATGTTTCCCATGAACTGCGCATGCCAATTACCATCATTCAAGGATACAATCAGGCTATCCTCGATGGGACGGTCACAGATCCGGAAGATATAAAAAAATACAGGAAATTGATTGATAATGAAACCCAGCGCCTGGAACGGCTGATCAATGAACTGCTTGAAATCAGCCGTCTCCAACGCAAGGAAAATGAAGAAATGGAACCTGTGCCGCTAGGTGAAATTACGGAAAATGTCGTGAGCATGATGGAGGTTCGGGCCAAAAAGCGGGACATCCGGCTCGAACGCTACATTGATGACAATCTCATGGTCATGGGCAACGGGGACCGGCTTTTCCGGCTTGTAATGATCTTAGGGGATAATGCTATGAAGTATTCCCCCGATTCATCGTCCATCGTCTTTCAAGTCCTTCCCAGCCGTAGCGGAGGCGCTGTGCTAACGGTGACAGACCATGGGTTTGGGATTCCTAAGGAGGACCTCCCCTACATCTGGGAACGTTTCTACAAGGTGGATAAGTCCCACTCACGCCATATTCCGGGAACCGGACTGGGCCTTGCCATCGCAAAAGAAATCATTCGTATCCATAAGGCCAAGGTCCAGGTCCAAAGCGAAGTGGGGAAGGGGACGACCTTCATGATCACATTCCCTCCTACCAAAATGAAAAGCAAAATGGGGAAGGAACATGTGGCAGAAGTTGTAGAGCCGGTTGTGCCTCTTTCTGATGAAGACCCTGTAGAGCCGGAAGGAAAGTGATCTATATGAAAAAAGAACTTCTTACGCTGTTTTGTTGCTTTCTAGGGTTGTGGGAATCGGGAAATGTTCAGGCCGCAGCACCAGCTGCCGCAGCCCAACCGCCTGCTGTCCGGTATTACGGAAATGCCCATGAAACACTTGCCGTGGTGCCCCAAAAAAAAGGCTATGCCCTCTGCTATGCCATCCCCGGCGAAAATGGGACGCGCTGGAACCGATTTTATCTGGTCCCTGAGCGTAAGGACAGCTATGCCCTTCGCGAAGAAGGCCCTTTTGTCAAAGCTGACAGTGTGGTCCGGATTTCCTCTGATGGTTCCCAGCTTGCTGCGGGCCGTTATGTCTACCCAGCCATAACATATACGGGAAAGCCGCCTGATGAAGCCTTTCAGGAAGCCCCTTATGAGATGGCCCCTGATGAAGAGGCCCTGCTTGGGTATTATCATGGCGGAGGCGAGGTTCTCCTTGTCCGAGAAAATCAAGGAGAACTGGAACTTCTTTATGAGCTTGAAAAAAACGATCGGGACTTTACTAAAAGCAACGGCTTTGCCTTAATAAAGGATCATTATGATGCCTATAGGCTGGTGGAAAAAGGTCCCTATACAGATACGTCATCGCCCGTCCGCTTTGACCGAAATGGATCTGGGATGGGAATCAGCTTGCGCATAGGCAATCGTTCCTACAGCCGAATTTTTACGCGAGGCGAAAATGGGAGGCCTGAGCGCATCAAACCGGTCATGACCCTGACGCAGGCTAGGGAAAAGGCCAAGACCCTTCCCATCCCCACAAAAATTACGGAAGAGAAGCTTGATCTTGTAAGCTTGAGAGATGTCGTTCCTGCGGCAAAACAGGACCTCCGCTACAGTACGGTGAATAATCTATTTGGGGAAGCCATCGTGTCAAGCAAAAATGCAGAACTGAACAGTAAGGCTGCACAAGCTCTGGCCCGGGCGGAAAAGATCCTGGTTTCCAAAGGATATGGCCTCCTTATCTGGGAAGGCTACCGTTCGTATGAAGATTTCGCTGTGGCAAAGCTGCTCCTGGGCCCTTCTCGTGACAGCCTTCTGCCCCCTCTAAGTGAAGGTTATTCCCATAATACGGGGCGCAGCGTTGATGTCAGCCTCTATGACCTAGAAACGGGAAGCCCCATTAAGATGATCTCTGATTTTGATGAACTGTCACCTGCTCAGTATCGGTCTTTTCCAGGGGGTACAGATCTTCAGCGCTATTTGCGCGGCCTTCTTGATGAAGCCATGACGCAGAGCGGCTTCAAGGGGAGCGAGATGGAATGGTGGCACTACGAATACAAAGGATAAAAATGTAACTCACAGCATGCGGGACTTCTTCTTACAAAGAGGCCCCGCTCTTTTTTTAGGAATCATTTGAAAAGGCTGACGCCCAATCACAGAAAATTGGTATTCCTTTCTTTTCTATGATAAAATAAGGAACATAACCCAAAAAAGGAGGAGAAATCCCATGAACGTATATGATCAAATGAATCACGTGTGTGAAGCAATCCGCGATTCCCACGAATATAAAAAGATGCAGGAAGTCAAACCGAAGCTTGCGGCCGATAAGGACGCAGAATCCATGGTCAAGGACTTCCTCAAACAGAAGTCCGAAATTGAACTTGCCCAGTACCAGGGAAAGAAACCGGACGAAGCGCAGGTTCAAAAGATGCAGAAACTTTATGAAATGCTGCAGCTGAATCCCGTTGCCAGCGAATACATCCAAAATTATATCCGCTTCCAGATGATGCTGGGTGACCTTTCCAAGGCTTTCAGCGATACCATCAAGGAAGCTGTCGAATGATGGACCTTGATGCCCTTTGCGCATACGCAAAGGTGCATTTTCCTCGTTCAGTGCGGATCCAGGAACCCATGAAGGACCATACAACCTTTGCCATTGGCGGACCGGCCGACCTTTTTGTGACGGTGCGGGAGCCCGAAGCCCTGCAGGCCCTCCTGCAGGAGGCACGGCGCTGTGACGTGCCCTATCTCATTTTGGGAAAGGGGTCCAATATGCTCGTTCGTGATGGCGGCATTCGCAGTCTAGTCGTTCATTTGGATGAAGAGGGCGCCCTTTCTGTCACCGGTCATGAGCTGCGTGCTGCTGGCGGCGTCCCCCTTTCTAAAGTTTCCAAGCTTGCAGCGGACCATGGCCTGGGCGGCCTTACTTTTGCCATCGGCATTCCCGGCAGCCTTGGTGGTGCCGTGCTCATGAATGCCGGTGCCTATGGTGGAGAAATGAGCGATGTCATCAAGGAAGTGACCTTCCTTGATGAAAACCTGAACTTTCAAACCGCAGCGGCTACGGACCTTTCTTACAGTTACCGTCATTCCTATTTCATGGACCATCCCGGCTGCGTCATCGTTGAAGCGATTATGGAGCTGCGGCCCCAGGCACCCTGTGAAATTAAGGCAGAAATGGCGGACTTTACAAAACGCCGTAAGGAAAAGCAGCCCTTGGAATATCCCAGTGCGGGAAGCACATTTAAACGTCCGCCCGGTCACTACACGGGCCCTCTTATTCGGCAGGCAGGTCTTGCCGGCCTTGTCATGGGCGGCGCCCAAGTGAGCAAAAAGCATACGGGCTTTGTCATCAATCGTGAGGAGGCAACTGCGCGCGACGTGCTGCGCCTCATCAAAACCATTCAAAATAAGGTCAGGAGCCAGCACGGCGTCCTTCTAGAACCGGAAGTCAGGATCATCGGGGAAGACATGGACAAAAGGCGGGGGAGCTGACAGCCTAAAGGACTTTTCCTTCAGTGAGGAAAAGTCCTTTGTGTTATGGATACTTGATTACTGGGGTAATTTTCACCCTGTGATACGGATTATATTGAACTTTTGTTCCGCTTCCGTCATAATAGAACAAGAAGCCAAAGAAAAGAATCTTGGCAAAGGAGGAACCATGGAAAAAACCTTGTGGATCACGGGCCTCGGGGAGACCATGCGGCAGGACTTTCTGAAAGAAGCGGCACAGTACCCTTATGGAAAAGCCCTTTTTCTTGTGCCAAACCTGTATTTTAGAAACTTGGTCCGGCGCTATGGCGTCATCAAGACGAGTACCATCGATGCCCTGCCGCGGGAAATCCTGCGGTTAAACGGACGGGAAAATGAACGGATGCTGGTTTCCCGAGATACGCAGGCACGTATTGCATCGGAAGCCATTGAGTATCTTGCCGGAAAGGATCTCTTGCCTTATTTTAAGTCCCTTGCCGATAAAAAAGGATTCCGTGACAGTGTCGTCCAGCTGTTGACGGAACTTGAAACGTGTCATGTGACGGGTGAAGAGTTCAAGAACGCTGTCCTTTCCTGGAACCGTGAGGCAAAGCGGGGCGGGGAAAAGGATAAGGAAATTGCCCTCATCCTTTCTGCTTATGAAGCCCTCATGAATGAACGCCAGCTCTGCGACCTGAATGGCCTCTATGACAAAGCCCTTGACGTGCTGCAAGATTCAGAGGCTATCATCACTTGGGAAAAACTGTATTTCAGTGAATTCAACGAACTGACGGGACTCCAGATGGCCCTTGTAAAAGCCTTGGGGAAACGAGTTTCCATTTCTTTTGGCCTGTTTTATGATGAGTCGCGGCCTGATTTATCGGAGGCAACGCGAAAACTTGAAGAAGATCTCTTGGGCGATGGCTATGAAAAGAAACTTGCACCGAAAAAAATGAGCCGTCCTGAGGACCTTGCTTATTTTGCTGACACGTTTCCCAAAGGAAGGGACGATGCCGTGGCTGCACGGCATATCTATCTGGGGGAAGCGTCCAGTGTTGACAGCGAAATCAAGATGGTCCTAACAGACGTCAAGAAAAAGCTTAAAAGCGGCGTAGCGCCCCATGAGATCCTTCTTCTTGTGCGAAATCTCAATGACTATCAGGGCCTTGGCCGGTACATGGAAGAATACGGTCTCCTGTCAACCCTTGCAGACGTGACGGACCTTGCCGGTCAGCCTTTGCCCCTTTTCCTTACAAAACTCTGGGAAGCGGCTCTTGTACGGGACGATACGGCACCTCTTCTGGCTCTCATGAAGACAACGCTCATGCAGGAGCTTTTCCATGTGGACCGGGCCTCCGTAAGCCGCCTTGTGGAGGAAAGCTATATCGAGTCACCGAGTTTTCTTTTGGAACGTATTTGCCATCTTACCGGCGTTTTGGACCTAATGCCTCTTTTTGAAGGGCTCCAGACGCCAAAGAACTGTACACAGTGGCGGGATTATATTGACGAAAGACTCACGGAATGGGACCTTGTGCGGACTTTTGGCAGGCTTCATCAGGAGGGAAAAGTGACCCTTTCGGAAGTAAAGATCATGGCCCAGTCCCAGGATTTTGTCAGGGCCTTTTTTGACCGTCTCGAAGCTCTTTTTGAAGCTGTCGGCAGCAAGAATCTCCCCATCGGATTGGGTGACATCCTTTCTTACTGGAAGGAAGCCCTCATTGGCACAGCTGTGACGCTGACGCCGGGTCATGAAGAAGGCATCCGTATTATGGAAGCTTCCGATATCCAAGGCGTTCCTTATCCTTATGTCTATATCCTGGGCGTAAGGGATGGGCTTTTTCCAGCCATTTCTCGGGAAAGCTGGCTCTACAGCGATGAGGAACGGACGGAGCTTGCTGCCCTTGATATTCCCTTGAGTACGTCTGTACGGCGCCTTGCCCGGGACCGCTTTTTCTTTGCTTCGGCCGTGAGTCTTGCCGAAAAGGAGGTTCATCTTTCTTGGTTTGCTGACGATGAAGGCGGCGCAAGCTACTACATTGAGCGGCTGCGGCACTTTTTCATGCCTCACGCCCTTCCTTTTGAGACATATCACACAGATGTCCATGACTGTTACAGTGAGACCCAAATGGTACGCTATCTCATGGAAGCAGAAACTCTGGGTGAAAAGGAAGCGGCCTATCTTGCCAATCATATCGATCCTGAGATCCCTCAGCGGGCCCTGAAAGAAAAGAAGCGTTTTGCCATAAAGAGCCTTTATAACGGCTATCTGGGACCGCAGGAAGAAACGCTCCATCTTTCCGCGTCCCAGCTTGACGGGTTTCTCACGTGTCCTTTTATGCACTTATTTACTCATATTTGGAAACTTGAAGTAAAAGAAGCAAAGACCGCATTCCCCACACCGGACGTTGTGGGAAACCTGATCCATCTGACGCTTTCCCGCTTCATGGGGCATCATTTAGGTGAACCGCTCTTCACAAAGGAGCTGGATACGCTGTGGCAGGAACTGGAGAGGGAGTATCAAACTACTTATGCCGAAATGGAACAGAAAGGGGATATTCCCCGGTCCCGCTACTCGGACCACATTCGAAAAAGCTATGAAGCGTGGCTGAAGCGTTGGCTCCGCATGGAAGTGGACTATGAGGAAAAGAGCTCTACTGGTCTTACGGCTTGTGCCGTAGAAAAGGCCTTTGGCCGCAAAGGTGCGGCTTGGCCTCCTTATGACCTTACGGTGGATGGCAAGAAAGTCTATCTTTCCGGCCAGATCGATCGCATTGACCGCAGTGAATCGGGCTACCTCATCATGGACTATAAAACGGGCGGGCGGCCGACAACGACTCGTATGGATGAAGGCAAAGCGGTCCAGTTGCCGATTTACATCAAAGTCCTCGAACGTAATCTGGGCCTCATTCCCCAACAGATCTTCGGTGCCATTTATGGCGATATCAGAACAGGCCGCCGTGTGGGCGGTATTTGGTCGAGCTTGGGTAAAGCGGCCAAAGAGGCACCTAAGAGCGTACGCGGAAAGGATATGGAAGATGTTCTTAAGATTTCAGAAGACGCCATCGCTGCTGCTGTCCGGCGCATGAGAAGCGGTGACTTTGCCGCCGAGCCTTATCATGGAAAATGCCCGGACTACTGTCCGGCCCGTGACATTTGCCGCATCAAGGACAATCAAAACCACGAAATGATGAACGACGAGGAGGATGCAAATGGCTGATTTCACTAGAGAACAAATCCTTGCCATTACCACATTGGACCGGAACGTCTCCGTCTCTGCTGGGGCGGGGTCTGGAAAAACGCGGGTCCTTGTTGAGCGTTTCCTCACCATTTTGAGAGACCCTGAAAAAAGTGCTGACAGGATCCTAGCCATTACCTTTACCCGCAAGGCGGCCCGGGAAATGCGGGAGCGCATCCGCAAATCCCTTCTTGAAGAAGTGGGGAGGAGTAGCGGTGAACTGAGGACCCATTTCGAGGAAGAACTGCGCCACCTTGATGGTGCGCCCATTACGACCATTGACGGCTTCTGTTCCCAGATCCTGCGCGACCATCCCGTTGAAGCAGGAATGGACCCGCAGTTTACGGTGAAGGAAGAATATGAAGTAAAAGAATTCCAGGCTTCCGTCATCGATGCCTTCCTGCGGGATCTGCTCAAAAAGGAAGACGAGGACCTGGAGCTTTTATTGGGTCTTTATCACCCGGGGCGGCTTGGCAGCATGCTTTATGGTCTCATTGATATCCTGCCGGACCTCATGGCCTTGGGAGACCTTTCCGCCCCTTATGCAGTGAACAAGGATGATTGGGAAACGGCAAAGATCCATGCAGAAGAAACTTTCCTTGCTATGCTCGCCTCTGGGGCAGACCTAAAACCTTCTAAGACGAAAGACGCCCTCCTGGAACTTCAAAACGTACGGACGGTCTATCATGAAGCCCTTGCCGCAAATGATCTTGAAACTGTCCTTCCCTTCATGAATCTTATCCGTGCGGCAGGAAAAGCGGCCCCTCTCATCAAGGAGTGGAAAGAGGCCTTAATCAAACTCCAAGGTTACGCACGCAATAAAGCAGCCATTCCTTATGCCAAAGCGTGGAATAGCCTGCTGCACCGCCTTTCGGAACGTCTCGAAGAAGAATCATTGCGTCAGGAAATCTTTAGTTTTTCTTTCCTTGCAGGACGGGCAGTTTCCCTCTTGCGGGATCACCCTGAAATCTGCCGTGCCTACCAGCACCGTTTTGACTACATCATGGTCGACGAATTCCAGGATACGAATGAGCAGCAAAAAGAACTGGTCTACCTCCTTTCTGGGGCGACGGCAAGTGAGCTGCGGGGAAAGAACCTTTTTATCGTCGGCGATGCCAAGCAGTCCATTTACCGTTTCCGCGGCGCTGATGTCACGGTCTTCCGCGTCGTCCGTGATGACATCATGAAAACGGGCGGCACGGACATTGTTATGGCCGATAACTTCCGCTCTGCGCCGGAAATCATCGAGTCCTGCAACTGTCTCTTCCGGGACCTCTTGGGGACGAATCCCCAAAAGGCGGTCATGGCTCAGGACCTTGTGCCCCATCAGAAAAGAACGCAAAAGCCCATCCTTGCCATCATTGACCAAGAAGATGGCACCTTTCCAGATGCCCAGCGAGCCGAAGCCCAGTGGGTGGCACAAAAGATTGACGCCGTCGTAAAAAGTCATGAGGAACTGGGCTATGGGGATATTGCCATTCTCGTACCGGCCATCCGTCTTGCCGAGCCCTATGCCGCGGCCCTTGCTGAGGCCCATATTCCCTATACTATGACGGATGGGAAGGGGTTTTATGAACAGCAGGAGATCATTGACATCATCACCATCATGACCGCCGTTCTCTCGCCTGATGTGGATTGGGCTATGGCCGGCGTCCTTCGATCTCCGTACGGCGGCCTCACAGACCAGGAAATCCTTGGCCTTTTGCACACGTATCCTCAAAAAAACCTGTGGGAGAGTCTGTCCCAATCTATTGAACCAAGTCATGTCAAGCTTTGGAAGAAACTCACGGCCCTCATGCACGTGGCCCGCTTGGGCTCCCTGCCGGAACTTTTTGATACCATCATGGAGACGCTCCATGTGGAAAGTCTCCTTCTTGCCATGCCCCATGGCCGGGAAAAGATGGCCAACGTGTGGAAACTACGTTCCATGGCCGCGTCCTTTGCTATGCAGGAAGGAGGCGGCAGCGAGGACTTTTTGGACAGATTGAACCTGATGCGCAGGATGCAGGCCCGGGAAAGCGGCGCAGCCCTAGAACCGGACGCCAAAAGCGTGCAGATCATGACCATCCACAAGTCAAAAGGTCTGGAATTTCCTGCTGTTTTTCTGCCCGACCAGCAGTATAAATCGCCGCCTGGCAGACTCGGTCTCCAGTATCTTCCTAGCGCCGGCCTTGGCATCATGATTCCTGGTGAAGAAGGGCCGCAAAAGACTGCCCTTTATGAAGAGTTGAGCGAGGAAAATCGCGCCCTTGAGTGGGAAGAAAAGAAACGTCAGCTTTATGTCGCCATGACGCGGGCTGAAAAATACCTCTTTCTGTCGGCTGCAGTAAGTGAAGAAAAAGAAGCCGCAAGAAGAGAAAAACGGGCCAAAGGCAGTGTCAAGAGCCCGGAAAATTGGTACGAAAGCCTGAGGCGGATTTTCCATGATGGTGAAGGAAAGGACCTCGTCGACTGGGTAGAACTGAAAGCTTCGGAAATCCTTGCCGCTCCACTTCCCCTGAGCGTCCGGGAAGCGCCGCCTCTTGAACTGGAAGCGGACGCCTTTGAAAAATTGAAACCGGTGGAATTTCCCCAGAGAGTGCTTCTCAGCGCCTCGGCCCTTGGAATCTATGACCTTTGCCCGCGCCGCTACTTCTACCAGTATCGGATTCATATGCCGAACCTTGACCCTGATGTGGTGGGAACGGGGAGCGTCCGCATTGCGCCGGCAACGCTGGGGACCTATATCCATAAAGTCTTGGAGCTTTCCCGCACGGCACCTGTCAAGGAAGCAAAGGAACTGGCGCTTCTTGAAGAAGCATACAGCGATGGGGAAAAGGCCGTTCTTCGAAAAGAGGGAGGGCCTCTCATTGATGCGTACCTTGCGTCACCTCTTTATGCTGCCTATGAGGATCTTCCCCAAGAAGCAGAAGTCGATTTTGAACTGCCGCTTATGAACGTGGGAAATGCGTCTATTTACTTTGACGGCAGCATCGATAAAGTTGTCCATTTGCCGGATGGAACACTTGAAATCATTGATTATAAGAGCGGTCATCCGCCCGTAGACGGCATGGAACGAAAAGCCTATTCGCGGCAGCTTGCCATCTATAGCCTTGCCGCCGAGGCCCTCTATCACAAGAAAGTGAGCAGAGCCTCACTCCATTTTCTGCGCAGCCTCTCGACCTGGGAGCTTACTGACCGGGACCAGGAAGTGTCAGACCTTGAAGCCCTTCTTACAAAACTCCAAACCCTTGACGAAGAAGAGAATTTTGAAACAAAGACCGCTGCCTGTACTTATTGCGGCTTTGGCTATTTTTGCAAAAAGTAAGCAGCCATCCATAGCTGCGACGCCATCATCAAAAGACCCTGACCGAACCTAGGATTCTGGTTTGGTCAGGGTCTTTTGATTTTTTTGGTGCCAGCACCCAACATGGACGTTTGGAATCATCACCATCAAGGACGTTTGCCCATCGCAGGACAGGTTTCTTTCTTAGGGAAGCTCTTCCGCCTGCTCCGTGATATAGGTGATGAAATGCTTACTTGATAGCGGCAGAAGGTCCCAGTCCTTATAACAAATTGCAAGATGACGATAAAGGGGCGGGTCAATGGGGATGGTCACGATATCATAGGGATTTCGGTCCGTCATGAGTTTTGCGAGGATACTGACACCAAGACCGGCTTCGACCATGGTCATGATGGCGTAGTCATCGTGGAGCCTGTAAGCGACATGGGGTTTGATGCCCTTTTCCCGAAAGGCTTCCATAGGTTCACTATAGTTTCCTTCTTCAAGAAGGATAAAGGAATCGCCAAGGAGGCCTTCCAAGGGAATCGCCTTTTCTTTTGCCCAGCGGTGGTGCTTGGGGAGTACCGCCACAAGTTCCCCATCCTTAACGGGAATGGTCATTAAGTGGGGACAGGAGTCAGGGGAGACAAAACCAAAGTCGATGATACCCGACTCGATCCACTCTGGAATGAGCCTGTAATCGCCTTGTTGAAAAATAAATCCCACATTGGGGTAGCGGGCCTTGAATCCTTTGATGAGGGGCGGCATCCAGCGGCAGGTGATACTTGAGATGGTTCCCACACGGATCATGCCTGTTTCAAGCCCCCTGATTTCCCGGGCTTTTTCTTCCATGGCTTCGTAACTGTGGAGGACCTGTTCCAAAAAGGGGAAGAGCTGCTGACCTTCTTGGGTAAGGGTAATGCCGTTTCTGGAACGGATCAGGAGCTTAAAGGACAGCTCCTCTTCAAGAGAGGCCATCATCTGACTAATGGAGGATTGGGTGTATCCTAGTGCACGGGCGGCTTTTGTGAAACTCCCAAGGCGCAGGATGGTCTGAAGGGCTTTGAAACGCTGCATAGAAGGCACCTACTTTCTTATTTGCTGCCCTTATTATACATCACTATTTCTAATTTATTCATTAGATAAATTCGTTTTACTTATTCTTATCTCCGTGGTATCCTTCCTTTAGAAATGGAGGAAGTGACGATGAAACAATATATTGTCGATGCCTTTACGGATACCGTCTTTAAGGGGAATCCCGCTGCTGTCTGTATCTTGGATGCGTGGATTCCAGACGCAACCATGATGAAAATAGCCATGGAAAACCGTTTTTCCGAAACAGCTTTTGCCGTACAGGAAGGGGCGATGTACCATCTACGCTGGTTTACGCCAGGCGGGGAAATTGACCTCTGCGGTCATGCAACCCTTGCCACGGCCTATATCCTGTTCCATTTTTATGAGAAGGATGCGCAGGAAATTTGCTTCAAGACCTTGAGCGGGCCCTTAATGGTACGCCGTGAGGGAAACCTTATCTGTATGGATTTTCCCGCCTATTCCCTCATGCCTGTCCCCGTCACTGATGCTATGGCAGGTGCCATCGGAGTCCGTCCGGAACGGGCCTATATAGGACGGGATCTTATCTGCGTTCTTTCAGACGAAGCAGCGGTCAGGAACGCAAAAATCAACCAACAAAAAGCCCTTGACCTAAACGGACTGCTCCTCCACATTACGGCCTGCGGGAAGGACTATGACTGCGTAAGCCGCAGCTTTGCGCCGAAATTAGGTGTGCCGGAAGACCCAGTCTGCGGGTCCGGCCACTGTCATATGGTTCCTCTTTGGTCTGCCATCTTAGGAAAAAATGAGATCAAAGCTTTTCAAGCATCGGAACGGACCGGTGTCCTTTATACCAAAATGAAGGGCAGCCGGGTGGAACTTGCCGGCAAGGCCGCCCTTTATTCCATAGGTGAACTTGTTTTTCCCATGGAGGTAAGATAAATGAGAAAAGAGTCTTCTTTGCGCAGTGCCCTTTTTTTAGGACTCATTGCCTGCCTCATCTATGGCCTTGGAGCAGGGCTGCGGGCAAGTATTGGCATCCTGCTCGAACCCATTGCGGATATGACAGGCCTTTCCTATGAAGAGGTCAGTTTTTCCATTGCCGTCATGCAGATTGTCTTTGGCGCATCCCAGCCTTTATTTGGGCTTTTGGCAGCACGGCGGTCCAATCGTTTCGTTTTGACGTTAGGTGTCCTTTTCATGGTCTTTTCCGTACTCGGCATCAAGCTATGTGCCAGCTACGGGATGCTCATCGTTACCCTTGGCGTCCTCATGGGCCTTGGAACAGGAGCCATTGCTTTTGGCCTTGTCCTGTCGTCTGCTATCTCCTTTGTCGGTCAGGAACGGTCCCTTTTTATTGCAGGGCTCCTTAATGCATCGGCGGGGATGGTTAACTTTTTTCTTGCACCACTCCTTAACGTTTCCCTCCAATATGGCGGTGTACCGGCGACCATGCCCCGGCTTGCCCTTGTTATGGTGCTGCTCATTCCCTGTATCCGCTATCTGACCAAAAAGGACGCAACACCTAAAGGCGGGACCGATGCTTCCCATCATATGGGGCTTGGAGAAATCCAGTCGGCCTTGGGGGAACGGATTTACCAGCTGCTCCTTGCCGGGTTTTCAACGTGCGGGTTCCATATGGTCATCATTGAATCCCATCTTTTTTCCCAGTTTGTCTCCTATGGGATTCCTAAGATGGAAGCAAGTTGGGCCTTTTCTTTTTATGGCATTGCGACCATTGCGGGCGCCCTGTTGTCTGGGTATGCAAGTTCTCGTCTTAAAAAGGGCAGGCTCCTTTCCTTTTACTATGGATTCCGTGCTCTATGGGTGCTTTTCTACCTTTTTGTCCTGCCTAAAACGATGACAACGGCCATCCTTTTTGCAGTAGGTCTTGGTCTTACTGGGGATGCCACGGTATCGCCCACATCGGGCGTCTTGAGCGGACATTTTCCCCTTCATCAAGTGGCAACCCTCATGGGGCTGCTCTTTTTTGCCCATCAGATTGGCGGCTTCTTGAGTGCTTATTTGGGCGGCCTTTCCTATCAGCTTTTTGGCAATTATACGCTCATTTGGTTGATTGACGTTGCCCTCTGTTTGGAGGCGAGTGTGGCAAGTTATCTGATCCGGGAAGAAAAAGCCGAAGCCTAAATCGCTCCGATTTGTTATAGTTAGGTGCTCCATTACTCTTTAAAGAAATTGGAAAAGCAGTGGGCATGACCCATCGTACAATGAACCATCCCCCGTTTGGGATAGGTAGAAATGCTGTGAATGATGAGTTAAAACGCGAAGGCGGAAACAAAGAACCTATATATTCCAATATGCATAATGATAGAATCTATTCATGTATACCGAATGTAAAAAACACACCATCAAACGCATATCTATGTTCGATGGTGTACTTTCTATTTATTCTTTTTTCTTTGGTTTGATTGCTGGAGATGAAAGCGCAGGCAAGCTTGACCGCTTCTTAGCCCTTTCCCTTCCCATCAAACTCTTTCTTTAGCAGTTCAATCAAATATTTCTCCGCTTTATTCAGATACGTTCCTTTTTTATAAAGGGCTTGGATGGGAAAGACAGGCGGTTGGCTGCTGTAGGAAAAGCTTGTCCCCTTTTGCTTGTCCCCGAGGATGATGACCGTGCGCTGGGGGACGATGGTATAGCCCATCCCGCAGGCAGCAAGCTGGACGGCATCATAGCTGCTGTCCACTTCCGTGAGAATATTGGGGATGATGCCTTCTTTTTGGAAGACACGGTCCACAATGGTGCGGATGAAGTGTTTTTTCTTGACGGCAATAAAGGGCTTTTTGCCAATCTTCTTGAGGTTAATGCGGCGTACTCCTTTATCCAAAAAATCCGCATCGCTGAAAAAATCCGGTGCGGCAATGAGGGGAACCGCTTCGTTATAGATATGCTCCTTATGGATTCCTACAGGCAGTTCGTCATCAAAATAGGGGACGATGATAAAGGAGACCTTCCCCATTTGCAGAAGTTCCAAGAGATCACTCGTGCCGCCTTCTTTTAAAAAGAGCTGGGAGGCAGGGTACTTTGCACGCAGGCACCTCAGAACAGGGCGAAACATATAACCGGCGCGGCCTGATGGGATGCCGACAATGATATCGCCGGAGCTTCCTACCTTGAGATCGGCAATGCGGTTTTTCATATCCGTTTTTTCGCGGAGAATGAGGCGTGCCGTCTTAACGTAGATGCGCCCAGCGTCCGTGAGTGTTAACGGCTGATGGGAGCGGTCAAAAAGTTTGGCCCCCACGTCCTTTTCAATTTGGGCCAAGGCATAGCTCAGGGATGGCTGGGAAATGAAAAGTTCTTTGGATGCTTGGGTGATGTTTCGGCAGTCCGCTACCGTGACAACATATTGCAGTTCTCGAAAATCCATAGGCCCTCCATAGAAACAGTCGAATTGATTTCTTGTTTTTCATCAATTATATCATATCGAATTAGAAAAAGAGCCTTTTCCTGAAAGGAGTATGTGTCAACATTTTCTCGGGAGACCCCTATAAGATTGTGTTGCAGCTTAATTAAATGCGGAAAATGGAGCTTAAGTGACCTATTGCTGTACTGCTGGCCGTATAGCCACCAATTCCCCCATTTCTAATTCCCACATGTGGAACCATAGGAGATTTCTTCAGAGCGCTCCTCAAGGCCTTACGCAGTTCCGCGCTCTTCGGTGCTTTTACGGGCTTGAACTTGCTGGACAAGGCTGCTTCAAGCTCTTCATTTTGCAGGCCCGCAAGGACCTTTGCCATGGCTAAGCAGCCTTCCTTTCCCCAGCGCCGACCTTGCTTTTTCATCCGGTAGGAATACCGTCTGTGGTTGCTCTCGCACGTCCCATAGCACCTTACCGATTTCTCTAGCCCCTTACGCATGGAATGGGGCTTCAGCATGTCCCAATTTCTTTTCAAATAGCCGCGAAGGCGGAAGACCTGGTGACGTTCTTCCTTCGTTTCTGCCAGGGATTCTGCCGTATTGAGGTATGCCTCCACCTTCGCCCTGTCAAATTGCCTCAGAACACGTAAAACATCGTCCTGAAGGCCCTTTGGAGCGAAACTGAGCCGCGTCTTCACCTTCTGGTTTACATGGTACGCATCCACGAAGAACTCAAATTGTCCACACTCGCCTGCCATCTTCTCAAACGAGCTTCTCACGTACCCTGGCCCATTGTCACTGTTACAGATAACGACGGTCTTCTGAAGGTCGTAATAGCTTTCCAAGAAGCGTTCCACCTGCATCTGAACCTTGGCAAGATCTGTATCGACGAACTCTCGCTTACCTACAAGTCTGTGCCTCTTCCCGTTTCCTTCCTGCTCCACGCCCACAGCCAGCTGAATGCGATGCAGCTCGTTGTATTCTTTTTTTCTGGGCTTTCCCTCGGATTCCGTAGTCTCCAGAGGTCGATCTTTGCCGTTTACCCTAGAGATGTAGAGCCCATCGCCTTCAATGTAGAGCGTATCAGGCTTGACGAGGGTTTCCTCCGGCTTTGCGTCAACGGTAAGCATGGTCTCTTCATACTCGCCGTACCTCCGGCCTGCATCTCTTACGAGCAGGGCCACCTTCTGATGGCTGATGGTCACTGGGGAGAG
>ERZ791624.205-NODE-205-length-44087-cov-2.880087_pt1 | contig 44087 bp, 32 predicted proteins | sample MGYA00510058_ERZ791624 | MGnify/ENA primary metagenome ERZ791624 (study PRJEB30046, sample SAMN00715158) | human gut metagenome | study: EMG produced TPA metagenomics assembly of the A metagenome-wide association study of gut microbiota in type 2...
CACCTTCCTCGGATATCAGGAGTACAACCAAGATCTGACGGTCAGTGCAAAGACCGATCTCGGAAAACTGGAGATGTCCACCTCGACTGTTGATTTAAAGGAAGTAGTGGTTACCGCAAATCTAATCACCCGAGAAGCCGACAGATACGTGGTTAATTTGGGTAACACACAGCTGGCTATTGGTCGAGATGCTAAAGAGGCCCTGATGTTGGCGCCGGGAGTATGGGTGTCTGAACGTGGAGAAATCTCGGTTAACGGACGTACCGGAACCCGTGTAATGGTTAACGAACGACTGCTTCACGAGACAGGCGAAGAATTATTAGCCTACCTGCAAGCTTTGAAAGCGGAAGATATCCTAAAAATCGAAGTTATACCTTATACAGGTGCGGAATATGATGCGAGTACGCAGTCTGGTATTGTGAAAATTACATTGCGCAAACAGCGCGAAGACGGTATGGAAGGATCTGTTTCATTACGGTTCCAGCATGCACTGGATACAAAGGGAGCATGGCAATTGTCGCCTGCAACAAATGTGAATTTCCGCCGTAAAAAACTTAGCCTGTATACAAACTTTTCGGTCAATCGTAACTTGTCAATTAATGACCATGAGTCGAACAACCGTTTTGAAAACATGGACGCCAGCAATGTTACGCGTTCTGAGCAAAACATGAACTCAATGATCAGACATATCAGCACTTCCGAGCAGCTGCGCATAGGCGGCGTATATGACATCTCCGATAAGCATAGCATCGGTCTGGAGGTCAACTATTCGAATACTCCTATCATTTCAGGATATACGACAGCAAATATGACCATTGACGATAATGGTAACCATACGGATATTGTCAGCCTGTATAGTATGGAATTAGACCGAGAAAGACTCAGCGTGTCTGGAAACTATTTTCTTAAACTCGATACGGTAGGATCCATGTTCAAGCTATTGTTTGATTATAATAACTATCATAACAACAACGACAACGATTACAACAGCGAATATACCGGATTCATGAATTTCGACACCATATACCGGAATTTCATCCGAAATTTCAGTGATCTATACACGGTCAATGCCGATTTCGATATCCAAGTGGGAAAAGTTTCCAAAATCATGACAGGGATCAAGTATTCATTCAACAATATGCACTATGATCGTCTATATGAATATTTCAAACAGGACTTGTGGAACACTATCTCAGAGCAGACAGGTAACGACCACTACCCAGAGAACATTGGTGCCATATATTTCCGCTATTCGACCCGGTTCCGCAACAACTTCGCTCTGGCATTGGGGCTCCGTGGGGAATATACATACGTCAATCCGACCTCGAGTTTCGGACTGATGAACGAACAGAATTATTTCAGCCTTTTCCCAAGCTTCAACTTGGCAATGCCGCTAAATGAAAAACAGAGCCAAATGCTGATTCTGAACTACAACCGAAAAATCTACCGCCCACCATTTTGGGCGCTAAGTCCGACCACAATACCGATGTCGGAAACCATGTACCAAATCGGAAATCCGGCACTGAAACCAACCTTCACTCACGACATCAACATCTCCTGGGTATTCGGACGAAAATATTCACTGAACGTAGGCGTACAGATGCAAGATGGGACCATAAGACAAATATACCGTCGTAGAGGTCAGTCGGATATTTTCGAGTTGATATTTGAAAATATGCAACGTCAAAATATGTGGTTTATCAACCTGGCATTGCCATTTCAGATCACACCGTGGTGGGGTATGACAGTCAATGCAACCGGATTTAATCAACGTACAGTCTTGAATGACGGGAGCAAAATGTTTTCAACCTCCGCACAGGCCAACATGAACAATACTTTTACAATAGCAAAGAAATGGTACATTGACCTGTCCGGATACTATCAGTCCCGTATGGAATCCGGAAACATGGTAGTAGATCCTTTGGGGATGGTCAACCTGAGTTTGAAGCGTTCATTCTTGGATAACAAACTGACTGCAAGCATCTTTGTTAATGATATATTCAACACGGGTATAACGACAATTACGGCATACAACAATGGAGGTGAAGCCGTGACAATTGCAAACAATATGACTCGCGTGGCAGGATTTTCAATCCGCTATAACTTCAAAGCAGGTAAGCAGCAGAAATACAAACAAGTAGAATCGGGTGCAAAAGAAGAAACTTCACGACTGTAAGAAAATATGGCAGGTGCATTGACAAGACAAGAACTTATTTTAACTTGATTCGACATAAAATCAAAAGATAGTAAGTTGCCCGTCATTGATAAAGTTTACGTCAATGGCGGGCTTTTTTTCAAAAAAGCAATATGTTACTATAGTCGACAAAGAGCTGGCAATAAAGTTATTGAATGAACGATGTCTGGAGTGTTCTATCTGTGCAATGTTCTTCAGCTCTTCATTGACCGTTTCAATCAACGCTCTTTTTCTGAGCAAAATCTTGTCGGCAATACTCATAAGTAAATTCTTCATATTGTTTTTAACTTTAGTGACAAGCTGTATACCATTAAGGAAAAGGATCTCAAACAGAGTCTGGCCAATATATTCTTTGTCTGCACATAGTTTTCCTTTGATGTTTCCCAGAAACTTACCCTGATTCATGGGTTCCCGGTTATCCACGTTCCCAGGCGTGAACATGAAATTGAGGATCTCACCCTTGTCATTGATTATCAGATACAGCTTGAATCCGCAGAACCATCCCATTGAACATTTTCCACAATCGAAAAGTCCCTCAAATGTCTTATGAATTAGGATTTTGGGGTTGCAACAGACACGTAAAGGAGTAGTGTCAAAAAAAACTGATGCCGGTACAGGTTCCTAACAGAACTTTCTTTATGAAAATGGTTTGGGAAATCAACTCTTCCTTCTCCAGTTCCACAAAACGGTTATAAGAAACTTGACGCGGAAACAGGTGTTTCAGATGTTTGCAGACATACTCTTTGTAATAAGACTTGAAGCAGCGGGGACCTCTCGTGTGGAGCAGAATAAGAATGACCATAATCTCAGCATCACTCATACGGTTAGGTTTGTTACGATGCCTGCTCTTCTTATCATCAATCATATATTTTTTCTGTTACAATGTAAAGTCCTTGCATGAATAATCGGCCATACAATAAATCTCCGCAACTTTAAACTCTGGAAACATACTGGTAATCGTTTAAATGGTATAACTGGTCACTATAAATTTAGCACTTTTATCGCTATATTTCTAGTTATCAGAAAAAATATATTTATCCTTATATCTGAATTCACGTTACTTAATGCCAAAGTATCTCTGAGAATAGCCACAGAACAGATAGACGGTAAGATCCTCTCCTCATCCGTAAATTCAGGATTTGAATTATTACTGAATCTCTGACAGCAGAACTGCAGAGAAAATTTATATAGAGAGATCACAGGTATACATATAGATACAATTTTTAACTTTTTCCTTGGAAATCATAATTAGAAAATAACGCAATCATTCCTATAATATACTGATTTCCAGAGAAATTGTAAAATAAATTAATAGGATAATTAACTGAATTACAAACTTTTAAAATATGAATTAGAAGCGATTTTCATCAATTGATTTGCATATAAGAAAAACTGAGTTTTCGCCTGTTGGAATCAGATGCTGTACATGATTTATGGGCAACTGTTCGCACGGAACAGTATGCGTGACCTTATGCTCAACTTGAAGGCACACAAACATAAATACTATCACTAGAGACTCGGTCCAACAGTCACCCGTACCAATCTGGGAAGGCAAGCCGGAACCGAGATTATCGTATCATCAAAGAATTTTGCTATATCTTGATTGCAGAAGCCAGTAAAGGTTGCTACAAAAATGACTTTGACTGTTGACAGTAATGTTTTACCTTTAATTCCTTCACCATAGACCTTTGTATAGATGTTTTCTGGTGGACAGAATTTAGGAAGTACAAAGGGTACCAAGTTTCATATCATAATATAATATGTAAAGACTTCCATACCAAAAATCGTACTGATAACCAACGTCGTGGATACAATATTTCCGTTTGCGCGACCGAGACCTTGTTGCACGATGCTGTCATGCAGGATAGATTTTATTCTATGTCCACAAAACATGCGAACAGACAACTAAATAACTCTGATTTCAATGAACTTTTATTCTACGGCGTTAGAAATGCAAGATAATTATATTATAAAATAAACAAATCATTGTTATATTGTATTATAAATCAACATGGATAGTATTTCAATCAGTGTGTTCGAGTTAAATCCTCAGACCTTTTAATTTTGCAAATGTATCAATTTATTGTTTACCTCATCTGACGGCATGCCGACAGATGAGATTTTTCATCGAGAACGATTTCTTGTCAAGGTCGATTCTAGGGACTTTACGCAAATAGGACTTCTTGTCCATATTCGTTTAGCCCATAAGCAGAATGACTGGCTCCTGTTAGGCATTGCACCGCACACTATCGTGACACGGAGGCAGTCCTTACGCAGCCGCTATATCAAGTTCATGGTATATATCACTATATGCGGTGGCCGTAGTTCAGGTAAGTGAAGTAGGCATTGTTGGAGGCATACTCGCCGGGTAGTATCCGGCTCTCTGATGGTCACTTCGCTAATATGAAGGGAACGTTCCGTCGCTCGTAAACAATTCATTATATGATCCGGATACAAAATGTCATCCACTTCTGCAATCTGACGAGATTTTTCCGGATTGAAAATATGCATCTGTGCACCCACACTGTCAATACAAACGTCGCGATCGATCAGATCCCGGATAATCTCCACGTAATGGTTGATATAGGGAACGCTGTCATAAAAGTCTATATCATTAATGTAAAACTCTATCGAATTGGACAAATATTTCATTGTTCACAAGAAACACTTATATGTATAGCCATCCAGCATCAAACCACAATTCACCTGATTGATCGACTTGTCGATCTCATCCTACATCTGTAGCGAAGATGGTTGAGCAGTTTCAGCAGGTGCAACAGGTTGAAAAGCCTCGGTCGGTTCATTTGCACCGGGAGTAAACGTCGGTGTGATCACATCAGGGCGTTCGAGATAGGTATTGGAGACCAAACGACGTCCCACTTTTGAAATCAGCCACGGAGTATAAATTCCTGCCGTAATCACCGTTAACAGCGCCTGACCATATACATAGAGGCAGTCGTAACCAATTCGGCCCTGATAGCCAAATGCACTCTCCTCCCCGGCCTCAGAGACCAAACGCATATTGCCGACGATATAACGGTAGATCATCACAACTGCGATCGGGACAAACAGTCCTGCAGTCAGGATGCAGAGGACAATCTGAATAAACATAAACAACATGGTCACCGGGATTGACACTTTCAGTACAATCCGAGAGTTGCCATAAGAGAAATCTATCATCCAACGATATACAAACGCACAATAGAGACCGTACAGCAGTAAAATAGCGACCAGACAGAGTGGAGCAATAATTGCAAACCCAGCACTTCCGCTACTCATGGCTACATATAATGTAAAATAGAATATTCCCAACAAGAATATATAAGGAATGAGCAGTACAAAAGTCATAATGCAGAACAGATTCACACCCGTACCTTTAAAGGCAAACGGCTGATCGCGATACATAGTTCCGGAAGCAAAGAAGCGGGTAATTTTGGTTAGAAACCACGGATAATAGATACCCAGGGTTATGATGGTCAACAGGAAGCCCTTTACAACCAGACCAATATATTTTCCCAACTCATAGTGAGGCTGCAAAGACTCGCCTTTGAACGACAGGCCTTTTACACATTCAGTGATCAGAAAAAATCCCAATAACAAAGAGACCACAAAATAGATCAACTGCATCGTAACATACACGAGTGGAGCGTAATTGACAGGCGATTCCTCCACAGGCATCCCCGAAGCCATCATCATACGGTTCATCTCGTACATACTACCAAACCACATCGCTACCCCCATTACTGCCCACAAACAGATCAGATACCCGAGGCAAATTGCCAGGAGGCGTATTCCTTTCACTCGAAAATCAAAGAAACATTTCATATCGCTGTCAGATTGATTGAATATTGAAACGAATATACGACTATTTTTCGATCTATCGCAGGATAAAAATCGAAAAATTCGTACATTTGTCGTCCGAATTTAACATTGAAATCGTTATTATGAGCACGTTGGAACTGAGTGAACAGGAACAGATCCGCCGCAATTCTCTTGCCGAATTGCGAAAATTGGGCATCAATCCCTATCCCGCAGCCAAATATGAAGTGACGGCAACCACCGCACAGATCGCTGAGCAATACGATGTCGAAAAGGGTAACTTCCAGGATGTGGCAGTTGCCGGTCGTATCATGAGCCGCCGCATCATGGGCAGTGCCTCATTTTTTGAGCTGCAGGATCACACCGGTAAAATCCAGGTCTATATCAAACGCGACGATGTCTGCCGTGATGATCCCGAAGCTACCCTCTACAACAAAGTGTTCAAAAAATTGCTCGATATCGGAGATATCGTCGGTGTCAAAGGTTTCGTATTCGTCACCAAGACCGGCGAGCTCTCAATCCACTGCAAAGAGTTTACGCTGTTGAGCAAGTCGCTGCGTCCGCTGCCGATCGTTAAGGAGAAAGACGGCAAAGTGTACGACGCATTCAGCGATCCCGAACTTCGTTATCGTCAACGCTATGTGGATCTGATCGTCAATCCGCAGGTGAAGGATGTATTCATCCAGCGTAGCAAAATTATCAACACCATGCGCCAGTTCTTCAATGAACGTGGCTATTTGGAGGTTGAGACTCCCATTCTGCAACCGATTCCTGGTGGTGCATCGGCTCGCCCATTCATCACGCACCACAACTCATTAGATATTGATCTATACCTACGTATTGCAACGGAGCTCTACCTCAAAAAATTGATCGTAGGTGGTTTTAATGGCGTATATGAATTGGGTAAGAACTTCCGCAACGAGGGTATGGACCGTACCCACAATCCGGAATTCACCTGCATGGAGATCTATGTGGCCTACAAGGACTACCGTTGGATGATGGAATTCACCGAGCAGCTCCTCGAACGGATTTCGACCGAGGTAAACGGCACCACAGAACTGACCATCGACGGACATGCCATTTCGTTCAAAGCTCCGTTCCGCCGGCTGACCATGACTGACGCCATCCGCGAAAAAACCGGATACGACATCACCGGACAGAGCGAAGAGCAGTTGCGTGAAGCCTGCAAACGGCTGAACGTCGAGATTGACGACACGATGGGCAAAGGCAAGTTGATCGATGCCATCTTCGGCCAATACTGCGAAGGTGATCTTATCCAGCCAACCTTTATTTGCGACTACCCGATCGAGATGTCTCCGCTGTGTAAACGCCATCGTGATAATCAGGATCTGACCGAACGTTTCGAACTCTTTGTCAATGGCAAGGAGCTCTGCAACGCCTACTCTGAGCTGAACGATCCGATCGACCAATACGAACGCTTCCAGGAACAGCTGCGCCTCTCAGAGAAGGGTGACGACGAAGCGATGTTCATCGACATGGATTTTGTGCGTGCATTGGAATACGGCATGCCGACCTGCTCGGGTATGGGTATGGGTATCGACCGTCTGACCATGTTCATGACGGGCCAAACCACCATTCAAGATGTACTCTTCTTCCCGCAGATGCGTCCGGAGAAGGCTGTACAGAAGGATGATGAAGCTAAATTCGGGGCAGTAGGTGTACCGGCTGAATGGGTACCTGTTCTGCACAAAATGAGTCTGCTGACCGTAGAGGCCATGCGTAAAATTGCCCCGGGAAAACTGTTCAACGACCTGTGCGGCTTCAACAAAAAGAACAAACTCGGACTGAAAAATCCGACACTGGATGAAGTACGCAGCTGGATGAACGAATAAGACAAGACACAAACGAAAAAATAAAACTTCATTAGAATAAAACTATGAGAAAGAAAATTGTTGCAGGAAACTGGAAGATGAACACCACTCCGGTAGAGGGTGTTGAACTGTTCAAAGGTATTGTTGCCAAGAAAGGCGAAGTTTGCTCATGCGTAAACTTCATCGTGGCACCTCCTTTCACTCACCTGTCTGAAATCGTAAAATTGTCTCGTGGCACCGGTATTGGTGTTGGTGCACAGAACTGCGCTGCTGAAGCCAAAGGTGCATACACCGGCGAGGTATCTGCAGAGATGATCGCTTCACTGGGCGTTGAATATGTAATTTTGGGCCACAGCGAGCGTCGTCAATATTATGGCGAAACCAGCGAGACCCTGAACAAAAAAATGGCTCAGGCTTATGCCAACAACTTGACTCCGATCTACTGTGTAGGTGAAAACCTCGAAGAGCGTGAGGCTGGCAAACACTTCGATGTAGTTCGTCAGCAAGTTGAAGAGGTTGTATTCAACCTGACTCCGGAACAGTTCAGCAAACTGATCATTGCTTACGAACCGGTATGGGCTATTGGTACCGGCAAAACCGCTACTGCAGACCAGGCACAAGAGATTCACGCATACATCCGCAAAGTATTGGCTGAGAAGTTCGGCGACGCTGCCAACGAGACCGTTATTCTGTACGGTGGTAGCTGCAAACCGGCTAACGCAGCTGAGATCTTCGCTAAAGAGGATGTTGACGGCGGTCTGATCGGCGGGGCTGCTTTGAAAGCTGATGATTTCATCGCTATCGGTAAAGGTTTTACAAAATAGTAAGCATATAGCTGGATTATAACTTTTTAGTTATAACGATATAGTTCCAACTGTATCTCATTACCAAAAGAGTTCCGGATCATTCTGGAACTCTTTTTTTGTTATTGTCTGTTATTGGCAGCTATCGATCTATATTGCCCCTTCTCTTTACCATCCGAACGTCTGCAGATTAAAAAAACTGATTCGGCAACGCAAAAACACCTCGCACCTACCTTATCTCACTGCGCATCTGTCCTCAACCATTACTACCCGGTTTATTTGCTGATACTGTCGGTGTGGGTTTTGCAACTGATATGAATAGCAGTGAATCTTGTGAGATGTTTTTTGTTATTCCGTCCGTCATTTTTTATTTCCACGCACCAACCTAACCCTACAAGCTACAATCGTATCCACTACCAAGAAAACATTACAATTATCCATAACATCAGAATTTATGCACACGAATGCGCAAACATCGTTGCCACCCACATTTTAAATTTTGCTCTGTTTACTGCGTTCACCTTACAGTAATTACGATCAGAAACTTCCACAATAGCCCCTGGGTTCAGCGCACAAAAAACAGGGCTTTCAAATCAAGCATTTTCGTAATTGTATAATTTATCGTATCTTAAAGCCGTCAACCTTTAATCATTATATGGAAATCTTCATTATCCTCGGGCTGATCGTACTTAACGGAGTATTGTCCATGTCCGAGATTGCGCTGGTTTCAGCCCGCAAATCCAAGCTCGAAACCGACGCCAAAAAGGGCAGCAAATCTGCCAAAGCCGCATTGGATTTAGCCAACAACCCAGACGTATTTCTTTCGACCATTCAGATCGGCATCACCTTAGTCGGCATTCTGACCGGTATCTACTCCGGTGATGTATTGGCACAACAGTTGGCTCCAGTGATCGCAAAAATCACCCCTTTACAACCTTACAGTCTCGGAATCGCACAAACCCTGATTGTGGTGATCGTTACCTACCTTACCTTAATCATCGGGGAGTTGGTGCCCAAACGAATCGGCATGACCGCTTCCGAACGAGTTTCGCGTTTGGTTGCCCGACCGATGCGGCTATTTTCACAGATCGGGCGTCCGTTTGTATGGTTGCTGGCCCGCAGCACCAACGGGGTAATCCGCATGCTGGGGCTTGACAAAGCTGAAGAAAGCAAAGTAACCGAAGAGGAGATCAAAGCCATCATCCAGGAGGGTACGGAAGATGGTGAGGTGCAAGAGGTGGAACAGGAGTTGGTGGAACGGGTTTTCAACCTGGGTGACCGCAATATCGGCTCCATCATGACCCACCGCAGCGACCTGATTTGGTTAGATATCAACGCAAGCAATCAGCAGATCAAGGAACAAGTAGAGCATAACCTCTATAATGCCTATCCCGTTGCAGACCGCAATTTGGATCACATTGTAGGGGTCGTATATCTCAAAGACCTGTTCGGCAAACTCGACTCTCCCGAATTCAATATCAGACATGTGTTGTTACCGGCAAAATACCTTCCGGAAAAATTGAGTGTATATAACGCATTGGCTCAATTCAAATCAACCGAGGTAAAATATGGGATCGTGACAGATGAATTCGGCAGTATCGAAGGAATTGTCACATTAAAAGATATCGTTCGAGCCCTGTTGGGTAATATGCCTCAGCTCGGCGAGGAGCAGGAGATCGTTCCACGTGAAGAGGGAGGTTACTTAGTGGATGGGCAGTGCTCTTTCTATGACTTCTTGGCCTATTTTGACAAAGAGGACATCTACAACGAGCATAATTACAACACATTAAGCGGATTAATCCTGGATATACTCGAACACATACCGGTCACTGGCGAGCGATTTGCATGGCAGGATTTCAATTTCGAGATTGTCGATATGGATGGCGCCCGTATCGATAAGGTGTTGGTTACGGTAGCAACTCCCCCGACAGAAGAGTAACCGCACCACATCAATCTCAAATACAAATACGTCAAAACAACCTGATTACTGGTTAATCAGCAAAACCCATCAATAAAAAAATCCCGGCAGTGAACCTGTCGGGATGTTTTATTGAGTTTGGTATGTTTCACTTTTTACATCCCAATATCCGGGAACTAAGCACACACTGTTTTGACGTTAGCAGAGGCAAACGCTCATGGATTATTCTTTGCCTCGAAGATAACGATCAATTCCCAGAGCAGCCTTGCGTCCTGCCCCCATAGCCAGAATAACGGTAGCTGCACCGGTTACGGTATCGCCACCGGCAAATACTCCGGGACGAGTAGTTGCACCATACTCTTCATCCGCTACCAAGCAACCCCGACGTGTGGTCTCCAAACCTGCAGTAGTCGAAGCGATCAATGGATTAGGAGAGGTTCCGAGCGCCATGATCACTACGTCGCACGGCATCTCAAACTCAGAGCCGGGGATTTCGACCGGAGAACGGCGTCCCGAAGCATCGGGTTCGCCCAGCTCCATCCGGATACAACGTACACCGCGTACCCAACCCTTCTCATCTCCAATCACCTCGATCGGATTGCAAAGCATGTGGAACGCAATTCCCTCCTCTTTGGCGTGATGGACCTCTTCACGACGGGCAGGCAGCTCGGCTTCGCTACGTCGATACACAATATTGGCTCAGCTCCGAGACGTGCAGCAGTACGAACCGCATCCATGGCCACGTTACCTCCACCTACGACAACAACTCGCTGCCCTACATAAACCGGTGTATCATAACGATCATCGTAGGCTTTCATCAGGTTGACACGGGTCAAAAATTCGTTGGCCGAGAGTACGCCATTCAGGTTCTCTCCGGGGATTCCCATAAAACGAGGCAGTCCGGCACCCGAGCCGATAAACACCGCTTCAAACCCCTCACGATCCATCAACTCATCGATCGTCACGGTACGCCCCACAATCACATCCGTTTCAATGCGTACCCCGAGGCGCCGTACATTCTCTATTTCACGGGCCACCACCCCACTCTTGGGCAGACGGAATTCGGGAATACCGTACTCCAACACGCCGCCCGCTTTGTGCAGGGCTTCAAAAATAGTTACATCGTAACCCATCTTGGCCAGATCGGAGGCACAAGCCAGACCTGCCGGACCACTTCCGACGATAGCCACTTTATGTCCATTCGGAGCAGACGACTCGACACTCTCCAACTCTTCGGGATGTTCCAACGCCCAGTCTCCGACAAAACGTTCCAACTTACCGATAGCGACCGGTTCACCTTTCACGCCCAACACGCAAGAGCCCTCGCACTGCGTCTCCTGTGGGCACACCCGTCCACAAACTGACGGCAGCGAACTATCTTCAGCAATAACAGCGGCAGCGGCAGCCAGATCTCCCGAAGCAAGCTCTGCGATAAATTCTGGAATCTGCACCGAGACCGGGCAATGTTCCACGCAACGCGGTTTGCGGCAATGCAGACAACGCGAAGCCTCCAACTGCGCCTCTTCGAGGGTATAACCCTGACACACCTCTTCAAAATTGGTAACCCTTACTTTCGGGTCCTGTTCCCGCACGGGGACACGTCCTATCTTGTTTGCCATCTCTTTCCCGATTATTTGTCCAAACCAATGTTGCAAACGTGCCCGGCAGCACGCTCCTCCGCCATGTGAGCTTTCCGGCTTTCAATGGTACGATACATTCCCTGACGTCGCATCGCCTCATCGAAATCGACCTGATGACCGTCGAATTCGGGACCATCCACACAGGTAAAACGGGTTTTACCGCCCACCGTCACCCGACAAGCACCACACATACCGGTTCCATCTACCATCAGCGTATTGAGGCTGACAATGGTTTTAATACCATATTTCAGCGTGGTCAGTGCAACGAACTTCATCATGATCATAGGACCGATTGCAATCACCTCATCGTACTGTTTGCCCTGATTGTCGATCAAATCGCACAACAAGGCGGTCACCATACCTTTGAAACCAGCGCTACCGTCATCGGTTGCAATATAGACGTTGCCGGCAACAGCCTTCATCTGCTCCACAAAAATTAGTGTATCACGATTCTTGGCTCCAATAATCACGTCGGCTTTTACGCCATGCTCATTCAGCCATTTGACCTGCGGATAGACCGGAGCGGTCCCCACGCCACCAGCAACAAACAGAATCCGTTTTTCGCGCAACTGCTCGATGGGTTCGTGCACAAATTCTGAGGGCTGGCCAAGAGGTCCCGCAAAATCGGCAATCGATTCGCCGGGATTCATCTCACACAGTTTGCTTGTGGAATAACCTACCGTCTGAATCACAATGGTAACAGAGCCTCGATCTGTATCATAGTCGGCGATGGTCAACGGAACGCGTTCGCCCTCTTCGTCGAGGCGCAGGATGATGAATTGTCCGGGTTTGGCCGCATGGGCTACACGCGGAGCTTCAATCTCCATCTGGTAAATATTCGGAGCCAATAGCTCCTTACCGAGTATCTTAAACATATCGTACGATTAATGTTCTTATTTCATTCTTGTCCTTGCACACGGCAAGAGACATTTTATTCATTAACAGTCTTATTACACATTTTTACCGTTAGGTGATCATGGCCCTTACAGCCCATTCCACATCACGGACTTGGGAACATTGTGAGGCTTATAGGCTCTTTCGGATCGCCACTCGCTGCTTCTGTCCAACACTGTACTTCTCAGGATCTTCTTTGTCCTTTCGTGTACACGCACACTCCTCTGAAACACTGCACGCTGCACGGTATCCTCCTTTTATTCGCCTCGCCTCATAAGACGCAGCCAGGGGGGCACACTAAAGTATATTGCCTGTCAAGCGAAGTTCCCGCATCGGGCGTGAAGGGTCGTTCAACAGAATCACCGTCGTTCCCATAAAACGCCCCGGTTGTGCCCCCGCAGAACGCAACGTCCCGGTAAAGGTAACCGACGCTCCGGGCGCAATAGTGGTCCCGGCTTTCAAGGTAATGCTCATATATTTGTCAGGATTGACCTGACGAATAATCAGCGGAGATTTCCCCACGTTGGTCACCGTAAAGTTTTTGGACCGCTCCTCACCTGCTTTCATATCGCCGAAATGGTAATATTGAGCGGTAAATTGGGCTTTGGCCGCCTGGGCCAACTCCTGCTGAGAAAGCCCGGAGAAATCCTCAACGGCAATACCCGACACCGTGAACCGAACCGGTCTCTTTTGACCGTTCACCGTCAGATAAAACGTTTGGTTGACCCGGCCCCACACATCCGCGTTGCGCAGATCAAACGACAGGGTCATCACCCCGCCTGTAGCCGGTTCCAATTTCGATGTAGAGAGCGACACGCTGAATCCCGGAACACGTGGATTCTCATAAATTACGCCGATCGTGATCGGTTTATCGGACGCATTAAAATACTCCAATGTACCGGCTTTGGCATCTCCACGAGGCACATAGCCGATTCCGACCGTTTTGCGGGTCACTCGCAATCCTTCGCCCAAATCGACAGGATAGGTCTCCTGCGGTGAACGTTCAGCTGCAATCACATTGCCTGTGATGATCAGTTTGTTTTGGTTACGGCGATCGTTGCTAACAACCGTCACCTCACGGCGAAATTTACCAGGACGATACAACGGATCGTAGGTAATCTCGACATACCCTTTGCGACCGGGCAGGATCGGTTGACGGGTAAAGGTCGGCGTAGTGCACCCGCAAGAGGTGACCACCTTCTCAATCACGAAAGGGTTGGAGCCGGTATTGGTAAATTCGAAACGGTGCGACACCTTGCCCCCTTTTTCGTGGATTTCACCGAAATTCCACTGCTCCTGCGCGAACTTCATCGTCGAAGTTTGCTGCGCCAACGCCCATGAACCAGTCACCAGCGCCATGATCAACAGAACCAACCTTTTCATCGTCCTACGCCTTAATTTTACATCCAATTCAAAACTCCTCACTCGCCTCCATCATCCCGTCATTTTGCCTGCATTCGGTGTTTTCAGCTCCTTTACAGTGTTCTTGAGGTCTCGTGCCACTTCTTTTCCACTCTTTCGCCGCCGGCAAGTTCTCCTGCACGAGTGTTTTGGGTCTCATTCCGCATATAGGTATATCCTTCCAGCACCCAAGGTCTAAAAAAACGCTCCCTGCCAGCTATACGTATCATTCCTAAGGTTCCTCGCATCCCAAAGGGGAAGGCCGTCGGGAACCTCGCATAACTAACTATACACAAAGCCCCCGAAAAAATAACAGGTAGCTACAACTCGAACCCGCAACGACGGAACATTGCCTTATCGGTGTCAATATCGGATCCTGCCGTGGTCAGCAGATCACCCACAATCGAAGCGCTAACCCCACAATAGAGTGCCTTCTCTTCGATATGTTTGATCATATTACGTCCTCCCGCCAACCGAATATTGGCCGTCGGGTTGATAATGCGCATCATGGCCATCGCCACCAACACTTCGGTATCTTCCAACGGCTTCACATCGGCCAAAGGGGTCCCTGGAATCGGATTCAATACATTGACCGGAATAGAATCTACACCGATCTTCTGGAGGGTTACCGCCAACTCAATGCGCTGTTCAGCACTCTCGCCCATACCGATGATACCTCCCGAACAGATACTCAAACCGGCCTCTTTGGCCCAGGCAATGGTCTGCATCTTCTCTTCGGGCGTGTGAGTCGTACACAACTTCACAAAATAGGAGGGCGCTGTCTCCATGTTGCAATGGTAACGCTCTACGCCTCTCTCGCGCAATTGAATCAGCTGCTCTTTGGTCAATAGGCCCAATGAGGCGCACAGATGAATCGGAGTATGCTGTTTGATGTGACGATAGATCGAACAGATACGATCCGTATCGGCCGCACTCAAGGTCCGTCCACTGGTCACCAACGAGAAGCGCTCCACCCCTTTCGAAGCATTGTGCAGCGCCTCTTTGAGTGCAGCCTCCTCGCTCACCAACGGATAAACCTCAATATTGGTTTTGTGAAATTTCGATTGCGCACACCACTTACAGTTTTCGCTGCAACGGCCACTGCGCGCATTCATGATCGAACAGGTTTCGAACTTCTTGCCTTGATAACGGGTACGCAGTCGGTGCGCCAGTTCATATAACTCTTCGGCAGGTGTGGAGTGCATCAGCTCCACGGCCTCATCATATCCAAGCCGATAACCTGCCGCAATTTTCTCTTCAAGCGTAACGATATCCATAAAAAAGTTGTACTATGCAGACAAAGATACTACTTTTGAACTGATATTCGACGTTAAACCCGAAGCACATGCAAAGCAAAAAAGTATATTTTGTCAGCGGCATCGACACCGATGCCGGGAAAAGTGTCGTTACCGGGCTGTTGGCCCGTGACATGAACGCCCGCAACGAACGGACCATCACACAAAAATTCATCCAAACCGGCAATACAGGAATTTCAGAAGACATTGAGTTGCACCGGCGCATCATGGGGATTCCGCTGCAGGAGGTGGATATTGACGGCACCACCTGCCCGATCATCTTCACCTACCCTTCATCACCCCAACTCGCGGCTGAAATCGACCACCGGGAAATCGACCTCTCCTTGGTTGAAAAGAGCACGGCAAAACTACTCGAAAGCTACGATACAGTCCTACTGGAAGGAGCGGGAGGATTGTTTGTACCACTGACTGATACCTACTCGACCATCGACTACATTACGGATCATCATCTTCCGCTGATTTTGGTTACCTCTCCCCGGTTGGGCAGCATCAACCATACGGTGTTGAGTCTTGAGGCCTGCTTCAACCGCCATATCGAGGTGGCCAAACTGGTCTATAACCTCTACCCGCCCACCAGCAAAGAGATTACCGACGACACCCGACGCTATCTCAAACAATATCTCAAGCGCCACTCCCCGAGCACCGAATTTATCGAGATTTCGCTGCAGGAAAAAAAGTGGTAATTGCCACGGCCGACCTCGCCCAAATACAGACATTAGGATACAAATAGTCGGGCACAGTATCACAGAGGCTCAGAGACACAGGAACACAGGGACAAAGAGTCACCAGATCCCGAAAGCCTGAAATCATGGGAGCTTGAGATCACGGAGCCATGAAGACATGGAGTACAGGCTCACAAGGTTCGCACGGATATCCGGCCCCACAGAGAAACGAACACTCGTCCACACGCCACCGGAATAGTAGCACTAAGGGTTAGCAATTGCACAGAGTCTGCACTGAAAAGGTAAGCTCAAACAAAGCGATGGTCAAATGCAGCCAACACGGATGCAGTCAACATGACACATGATTCTGGCTCCGCATCTGTAATCTCCGCAAGTAGATTCCTATTGCGCCATAAATCGCAGTTCATAACTAAAAACGTCAACTGCCCCACCCAACGGGGATGACAGTTGACGTTTTTATTATGCGTAGCCATTTCTTTCAGCAACGTGCTTCACCAATTCCGAGCGACTGATGCACGCACAACAAATCGACCCCGATTCCCAATCGTATTTTTGACAAGTAACCCAACTTTACCTAAGTCCAGCCATCAAAACTCAGGAGAATTTCCGCAACTGCAAGTCCCGTATAGTCTCTATTTGCAGATTTGATCATAAAAAAAAAATTGCAAAAACGAAACCACATAAACTCCCACACAGATCAACTGTATTCCAACACCTTATCAAGAAAAAGTCAATCTGAGCCTCGATTTTCATGAAAATTTTTACGATTATTTTTCGAAAAACTTTTGCAGAATCGAGATTTTGCTTTATATTTGCACTCGCAAAACAAAAGGAACATTCCTCAATAGCTCAGTTGGTTAGAGCACCTGACTGTTAATCAGGGGGTCCAAGGTTCAAGTCCTTGTTGAGGAGCCCTAAAATAAGAGGTTACGATACAAGTCGTAACCTCTTTTTCGTTTAGGGATTTGCAAGAATCTCCCCCTCCTTAATCCGACCAAACCACACCACAAACAATCTATTGGGATATTTCCAACTGCGAGAGATCGATCTGCTTGACAGGAGACGAATGTACCGTTTTACGAGCGGCATGTCCCCTCAAACAGATTTTACCCATATTACTTGAGGCCTCAACCGTCACCTTATTCACATCAATATCGGCCGCAAACCGAACCACACCCTTGGTCTTAATTTGCAAATCTCCAGCCGTACGAATCGAGATATCAGAACAGTTTCCAACTCCAGCGATAGCTATATCGACATCCTCTTGGGCCTTTATATTCAATCCAGATATCTGGGCCGCACCGGTTTGCTCGTAACTCAACGTTTGTACCTTCAGGGAGACATTCTCAATGTCACCCACTCCCACAATATTGATATCGCAATGGTTGGCGGTAAGCGTATCTTTCGCCGTAATTTTGCAAGCTCCTCTGAACACCCGGAACTTATCCAATGACGACAGGGTCACATAAGCATAAGCCATTACCGGACCCTCAATATTGGGGCTACCGTCTTTATTTTCGACATTTAAATAAACCGTTGTCCCATCCAGTTCGCAAGTCACATTGTATTTTTCCGTCAATGCGGAATCGTATTCCAGTTTAACTCCAGTTTGGTCTCCTTGAGTGATGACGATATCCCAACGCCCCGTCACGTCGATTCCTCGGATCTCTTCGCCGGTCAACAAAGATTGTTGATTCATCTGTTGAGCAAACAGGACCCCGATCCCTGCCCAACATACCATTGCAAATGACACAAGTCTTTTCATAATAGATCTATTAAATGATTTTTATATTACATACATCCTGAACATCCATGCCAAATAAGTAAATAATTAATCCACAGTCAATTTCATCAATTTAACTCAAAATAAAATGTCTATTTCTTAGACATACATGTACATTTTTTTGACAATCACATTGTGCACGCCTATCCTAAGTCAATTTCAACCATTCCCTGCCTCGCGCTATAAAGTGCACAAAAACCTTCGACAACAGACCTACCTGTTTTGCCGGAGAAGGTGCATCGACTCGTTGCTGATCCAAAGAGACGATAGCGATACTACTTTCCGACGTACCACCTTCCATATCCAATGGGGCAACCCGATCGGCTCCAATGCCGGCCCTATTAGAACCATACGACAGCCCCCCACAGAAAGTAATCGATTCCAAGTGGGTAATTTTTGAATACAACGGTTGCAAAAGCGCAGAAAAATATTTAATTTGAAGCGTGTTCGCTCCATCTTCGTAAAGAGGTGCACTGCTTTTCTATCTACGACCTGTCATATCGGGCCGGAGTCCATCCGATTTGCATCGAGAACTCATCGTTGTAAAACGACACTTCTGATCATCCTTGAACCATCTTTGTAAAACGACCTACACCGTAAATTATACCACTATGAAACAGAGAAAGAGCTTACTGTGGGGAATCATTATGATAATACTGTGCATTGGCGGAGGTTATAGCTTGTATCTGCTTCACCGACACAATCTAAACACACCGAGAACGCTGTTAGAGATGGAGCAAGAGGCATATTGGAAGATCTCTGACATGCTCTGGAACGCTTTACATATTGATGACGGTTTTGCAAAATTCAGCTCACCGATTCTCGTCGATTCTGTCAGGGTTGGGAAAGATCTTTTTGCAACCTATAAAATGATCCGATTAATTGGACAGGATACTATAACCGCAGAAGCTACCGTGTCCAGCAATAAGCGTATTGAAACAAAAAATCTTATCTGGACCAACTCGTATTTATGGGAAAACCCTGTATTAATAAAGCCTTACCTCAGAGCATATACTTCCTTTGTCAATCGGTCTGACAGACCAATCTATGTAGCCGCTTATGAATTTGACATTCTGAAAGATACCATAGCTCCATCGCTACCTCTACCAGATCCATACTCGTTCGAATACAATTTTGTTTCATCCGGAGATACCAACGTGTATTGTTTAAACTATGCCCTGTATAGAAACAACCTCGGCACCATAAAAATCCGTGGTTATACTGTAGATTCACTTTATGTATATATCTATGATACAACTACATTTCATCAATACTCTTGGAAAGAGATCAGGCAAAACAAATTGTATTTGGACAAATTGGTCTTGTCCAAAGAGCAATATGAGTCTCGTATGGGACACCCCCTAATCGTAACTTATCAATAGGTCATCACAAGCTACTACTGTATAGTATAAGACTGGCAGTAGTAGCTTTTATTTTATGATCTTTAGGACATACTAAGCAAAACAGCATTGGGAACTTACTGATAGCTAAAAACAAATACCTTTTCAGCGAAAAGGAGTTGCAGGATGGAGCGTGAAGAATGCAATAACTCGGCAGATGGATGTGACTTTGAAACATACCACTGTATGCCACAAAACAGCAACCATTAGTCATAGTGATGCAGGGCCATATGCTGCAAATTATAAATCTATAGACTCTCGAATAATCAGTAACACATTCAAGACATGAGAAAAATTTCGAATTATTTGATGGGATTTATTAGTGTGTTATTATTCAGTAGCTGTATGACAACCCACAAACACAACAGCAAGCAAGTAAACAAGGCCTTATTACAAGAATATTTTTTGTGCTGTTGCCTTATACACGGTTTTGATCATCTACATTTAGACACATGTGATATTTCCCCATCCGTATATTTTGACATTGCACGATATGATCCTCAGGCATTCCGGCAGATTGACAGCATGGCACAAGAGTACATCAGGCGTATAGAGCCATCTGTTATTAAAGATCATATGGGCAAGAAGAGTATCATTGCCCACAGCATTACTTGGTATAAAAGCGATTCAATAAAAAGGTTGATTAAATCAATGGATATTTACCTACTGAAAGAAGATGATTAAAACAGACACGCTCTTCGTTCACCCCATACAGCACATTACGGAATAACATCGATTGAAAAACTTCTTCTCTTTCGGATTGCACAGTTGCCAAGCAAAAAATCGTACACGTCCAATTTGATAACCTATTCCTTTTGAACTGAGGTTGTCTCGATTGCCTCACATTCACACTGCTGTTGCCTCCGCAAACATGCAACTACAAATAAAAACAGTATAAATATAATGATCAATATAATCTCCAAATAATGAAACAATCTACGCATATTACCCTATTTACATACAAACGTTTCAACTATATTATATTATTGCCTTTTGCCCGATCTGCAATCCTTCTGAACATTTCGTCTGTCTCATAATCACGTTCATACGCAGACAAGGCATAAGAGATTGTCGATCGATCTCGAGCTAAAATCTTCCCCACTTGCCAATGTAAATATCCAGCCGCACAAAGCTCTCTAACATAAATCTCACGTGCCAAAACAATCTCTTTATGACGATCCTTGATCTTAACTTGTTCCAAGGTGTAACCTGTAGCAGCAGCAATTCGCATTAAGATTGGTTGAAGTTCATCCATAAATCATTTTCTATACATTAAACCTATCTCCACAATACCATAAACGATTTTGAAGCCAATTGATCCAAACAGAATCATATCCGATTCAAACGTCCATTACACTGCATAATCACAATATACTCTTATAAATCTCTACGAAAGAGGGCAAATCATCCCTCACCTTGCCATCACTTTTTTTGATGTAAAACAGCGTTAATAATTTTACATGTTCTGGCATAATCTGCCTTTATGGTAACCAACACCTCATAACATCCGTTCCGATCCACCCGATAACACTCCAAAACCGGAACGACATACTGTAAATGAGCAGAAGTAACCGTTCCATTTTCTGCTATAAATGGCAACTGTTCCAGCTCTCCATTCGATCTTGCATTTTCGGTACCACTATTATAAATCAATGAAATCACCTGCTGCACCATCTTATCTCGAGCTGACATATCTGCTTTTCGTCTGGCCATCAAATAGCTGCTATCGCTGGCGCAGCTTGAACTGATCAAGTAAAGCCGCTCTCCAGACTGGTCATGGGTAGCAGCTTCCATAAAACGGACATCGCGTACCTGCTGTTCTATAGATGTTTTGTTAGGCATTACCTTCCATCCTGCCCTCTTCAATAGTCCAGCTTCACGACGACTCTGTCGTTCCATTTCATTCCGGATCGCTTGTTCGGCCTTGCTATTGGGATGTTGAGCCCATGCCAATGCGGGTACAATCATAAAACACACCCAACACCATGTAAAAAATCGCAAACACATACTCTTTTATACTAAATATCATCTAAATAAATTTCCGCCTTTTAATCATTTTTCGTTGTGGCAAACATGACAAAATCTATCTCAGCACAACCGCAAAACCGGATGCTTTAACAAAGACATTCATGAATATTCTTCCCTATTTTATTCCTGAACAATCTTCGAATCACATAGCCACTCGTCATTCAAAATGATGGCAGATAAGTTGACGAACAAATACACTTATACAAACCTGTTTGCAGCATGAAAATGATTTGATGCAAACAAATATATAAATTAATAATTTATTGTAAATCAATGTATTACTACAACAAACAACATTTTTTTACAATTACTTAGTCACAGCGATATCCTTTCATAAACAAAGTAAAAACTCCAGAATAAAGGCAACTCGTTAGTCACCCATATTCTGGAGGAAACACAATAACTCCTACAATCGGCATAATTTATAATGGGAAAACATTAAAAATTACTATATTGTATCGGCGAATGAGTTTATATACTTCTGCGCACCTTGATTATGCACTTTGTCAATATTTCTAAATTGACCGCATATGAAACGCACTTTCATTTCTCTAACATTGCTTTTCGCTATAGGGGCTGTCATTATGATTTGCAATCAAACCCAGGCCCAATCGCAAACCATGCGAACAGCAGTTTCCACGCCAGTTCAGGGAGATTGTTTTCAAGGGTATATTTTTGATAAACACTACGCCCTTTTCCCCTTTGAAGACACCAATAGCAAGTTTACCCCAACATATGATGATGTGGTCAAGGCCGAGCGTATCGTACGTGAGCAACTTATTTTGACCGGAAAAATCAACGATCAGTCTATCAACAAAAATTACATTCGTAATCATCTTTGTGAATATCAACGCCAATATCGAGGATATCTAAACCCAGAGGGAGACTCTGTTGTTAGCGTTCATTATTTGTTAGGAGACTATAATGAGCTTAGGATTGATTCCGAAATTCTCATGGTCTATGATGGAGGAGAAACAGTATGGGATGCCGACGTGAATTTTTCAAAAAACGCGATTGAACAATTTTACGTAAATGGAGTAGGTTAGCCACATTCATTGACCAGCTATCGTTCTGTAATGGCGTATGTAAACCACACATATAACTGTACTGACACACCTACGAAGGAACGATAATCCCAACCGAAAGCTTTACGGATACTAAACGCGAGCATAACGTTGAAATGGGAAATGAACCTCCTTCGATAAAGAGAGAGATTGTTGATCACAAGAACCTAAAATTAGGCACAAGAAGATCTCCCATGTAATACAACAAGGGGTTCAGGACCTATATAACAATAAAAACAAGCAACCGTATAAACCGGGAGAATATGCAATGGTAGCAGTAATAATCGTGGATCATAAAAGCACCAGCAAATTCCTTTAAAACATTGACATCAACATCACAAGCAGCACCATAATAGGCTATCATACAGGAATTTCGGACAGCATATACCACCTCACAAAAACAATAAAGCCATGCAAAACAGATCATTTCTTTTAGCATTCCCGCTTCTACTCATGCTCAGTTCATGCAGCATGCAGCACAACATCAACAAAATGAGTGGCGTTTACAACGCAAAATGGACGTTGCGAGAAGGGATAGATGATGATATTGCTGAAATATTAATTTTAAATAACAATAAAACATTCACCATGTTATACCCCAATTGTCAATTTATTAAATATTGCGGATATTGGGAATATACAGACTTAAAGCAAATTAAATTGGAATGTTCTCCAATACCTCCAGCGTTAACACCTACCGATATACTCGAAGGACGGTTTGCGGACTACCCTAATTACACCTTTGACATTATTGATAAATACACTTTATTGGAAGAAGATAGTGCAATGTATTTTAATCGGTTCGACAAACTACAGGTCCCTAAAAACACTAATTATAAGAATAATACCGATCACGCCACTACTCAGAGACAACACAAAAAAAGTCTAAGAATGGCTGGTGTTTATGAATACAAGACTTCCGATCCCGACACCCTAACCCAAGATCCAATGTATTTGATCTTACGACCTACCGGAGAGTTAATCACGATACAACGACATCGAGCCAACAGATGGGGGAAATGGCTCTATACCTCTCCTCGTACCATACAGTTTACGATACGTTTCGAGAGGGATACCTCCTTAATCCTCAATAATCGTACGGTTCATGTCGTCAATAAAAATGTTTTGCAATTAGATCAACCGGACAGCATTGTTTTTACCCGAGTCAAGACCCGGCTATTTTAATGCATTGGACACATTGCCCAACTCTTACTCGCTACTAAGCCATGATACATTTCCGGGAGTTCTATTATCAGAGCTGTCTGCGCCATAAGGATGCCCCGATAACAAAATAGGACGATGTTTCGCTTGCTGCAATCAACGCTGTAAGCAGTCTGTTGACATTCCCTATCATGGCATTGATAATACTGATTCTCGTAAAAGTATTCGAAGTATCTGACCCTTATCTACATGGCGCAACTATAATATTGGTGGTGATGCTATATGAAATATGGTGGCATCTACTATACAGTCACAATAAATGGGAACAGATTGTGAAAGAACGTCCCGTTTTGTTTGGAAGTAGAAAACTATCGGCAGCTATCACCTTTATTTGCTACATAGTGTCTATTCTCATTACTATGGGCATTCCAATTGGGATGGCATCAAACTAAATCATTAGCACCTATGTCAATGAAATACATTTCATAAAATTGGTGACCCTCCAAACACACCGTTTTCCACCAAACACCCTCCCCACATCCCTGCTCCCCAAACAAATTGACCGGTGCGCCCTGGAGCATACCGGTCAACTCTACTTCAAAAAAATAGAAGCTATATTTATAACGAAGAACACACCACCATATTATTGATGTTTATAATCACGACAACGCGTTCCAGAAGGATCTGATATCACCTCTGCATGCAGTGTACACAAAGTATTCTGATAATAGGCACAACTATAGCAGCTTTCTGGATCGGTAGGACTCACCGACTGCTTACCGCCACCTAACAATGCATGAGAGGCCAACATAGCCGGCAGCAGTTTCGTCAAGAAGAAATAGACACAGGCACAAATGACGATAATGCCGATCAATACTCCAAGGAAAATCAGGATAAAATAGACTCCTGCTATCAACAGCAAAACTCCTTTCCAGCCCAATTTACGCAATGCAGCCCACGGCCCATCGGCAGCATCGAGACTGTCATTAAAAAAGCGATACAGCACACAAAACAGTCCTGCAACACCCAGAATTCCGAAAATCACATTGATTACGGCTAACAGAGAACTGCCGAGATAGTTTCCAGATACGAACCAATGCATACTGAGGTTATATCCGCATATAAATTTCAAACCGAAGAGCAGGACAAAATAGAGCAACGCAGCATAGGCCAAATAAGAGGCTTTATGCAACAGTTGATTTTTGCCCTCTTGCGTTGTCAGGTCACTTTTCAGCACCAGCCACCATGGATAAAACAGGAAAAAGTAGAGGGATATTCCCATCAGCCACATCCAGCCAGCAGGCGGCAGATTTCTCACACCGGTTGCCATAAAAGAGTTGCTGGCCTTACGTCCTTCGAAAAGGCTTGCCTCTTCAGAGGTGACATACTCCTGCTCTACATACAAAGGGGCTCCATCGTCACCAATATCGACTTTTGCCCATCCATTGACAGGTGCTTCAACCTTAACTTTACTGAAATCCAACCACCGTTCACCCTCTTGACGCACCTCCTCAATAGCTGGTGCATCAGGTGCATCATCAAGAAACATGACAGTTTGTTCCTCTCCGTCTGGAGCATTATAAAAGCTCATCCCCATCTCTTGCGTCAAGAGATATTTGGTCGTATGAAACAAACTGACCGGTTTGAGATCGGTAATATAAAACAGCACATAGGCTCCAACCAATGCGGTGATCAACACCACCGTAAACCCGCTGTAATAGACCGTCTTCTTGGACTTTTGAGAATTTACCTCCATGACAAACCACATTCTATTCAAACAATGTGCTCATTGCTGATCGTCTAAAGATAAGAATCTGAATGCATAAAAAAGTGGTGGCCCATCCGATTTAGTGTGTAAATAGATCGGATGAGCCACTCTCTTATTTTTGTTCCAGACCCAGATCTTTAAAGGTGCGCGGAGCCGGTACTTTGGGTAATGGTTTGCGATCTTTGAGCTGTTCAAGAACTACCTCAATAGCCTTCTCAAGCTGTTGATCCTCACCCATCTGCTCCCGGATCGGATCATTGTCAATCACAATATCCGGATCAACACCGTGATTCTCGACAATCCACTGACCGGTTTTTGCATCGTAATTGGTAAAGAAAGGCACGCGAATATCCGTTCCATCCATATAGGGCAAAGAACCGCTAATACCAACAATACCACCCCAAGTGCGAGTTCCGATGACCGTTCCAATTTCATTTGCCTTGAAACTCCACGGAAACAGATCTCCGTCCGATGCCGAATATTTATTGATTAACAACACCTTCGGACCGTATTGCGTAGCATCGGGAATCGTTCCGGTTTTGGTCGAAGTGCGGTACATCGTCATGCGGTAAGGCTTACGCAACAGACGTTCGATAATCATCGGCGAAACATTACCACCTCCGTTGGCACGATCATCAATGATCAACGCCTCCTTGTCTAACTGAGGATAGAAATAACGGGCAAATTCATTCAGACCGTCCGAAATCATATCCGGAATATAGATATAGCCAACACGTCCCTGAGTGGCCTCCTCGACACGCTTCAGGTTCTTCTGCACCCAGTTGTAGTGGTATAGCGGATACTCGTCATCGGTCGGTTTAACCACCACCTTACGACCTCCTTCGGTCGGTTGGGTATTGATCGTCAACTCGGTCAAAACATTGGCTTTACCCACCAACAGTTTGTAGATATTATCGACTGAAGCCGTTGAGACACCATCAATTGCCGTAATGTAATTGCCCTCTTCAATATTCAGACCCAATTCGGCCAATGGAGAACGCAATTTTTCGCTGTAAGGCGCACCGGGAAGAATCTTGTCAATCCGATAGAATCCGCTCTTATCCCGACTCATCTCAGCACCCAGCAATCCCATTGAGATCCGCTCTGCACGTTTGCAATCACCCGGATTGACATAGGCATGTCCACAAGCCAATTCACCGATCATCTCCCCAATGATGTAGTTCAGATCGAAACGGGTCTTTGCATAAGGAACCAGCACAGCATATTTCTCTTTGATTGCTTTCCAATCGACACCGTGCATATTTTCCAGGTAGAAGCCATCGCGATAAGCTCGCCAAGCCTCATCGAAAATCTGCGCCCACTCCTGAGCATAATCGACCGTTGCCACCATATTCGACAGATCAACAGCATCGCTCAACGTAATTTTGCTGGTCGGGATAGCGGTAACGAAAAGTTTACCTTTCGAATAGAAAAGCGCATTTTTAGAACCGGGAGTAACATCCATGGAGGCACTTTCGGCAACCACCTCGTCTTCTTGCTCTTTCAGGTCAAACATATGGGTCGCCCCTTTTGCATAATACCAGATTCGCTCTCCGTCGCAATAGAAATTTCTATAGCTGTCAGCATCCAACGGTAATTTGACGATACGGGCATACATATCTTCCGTATTGATCTTCAACGTACTGTTTTTCTTTGCATCTTTCGTGTTACCGTCGGTCTGTTTTTTACCCTCTGCCTTACCGTCAATCACAGCCTCTTCGGAGTCATTCTCCGCATCGACAGCAGCATCTTTAGGCAGGAAGGGTGAGGGCAATGTCTTATCGAGCGTAACGAAATAGATTCCACCGGTACGAAGATAGACGTGGTTCCACTCCAACGATCCATACACCGGATTGAAATCACGATTTGAACAGAAGATCAAATATTTGCCATCGGTACTGAAAGTCGGCTCCGAAGAGTTGTACCACTTTTCAGTAACCGGGTACTCCTTATTCTCCACCAAATCGTAGAGATAAACGACCGACATCTCGTTCGAGGCGGGTTTGGTATAGGTGATCCAACGGCTATCCGGAGCATAGTCCACATCCCAGAACTCCCCTTCGGGATTTTGCATCACTACCCGTTTGGTTTTTGCCGCCACATCGACTAAGACGATTCGGTTTTTACGATCCGTATAAAGGATCGATTTGCTGTCCGGACTCCATTGCAATGAGCGGATATAGGTATCGTTATTCTGGGTCAACTGGATAGGTTCCCCACCCTGAGCCGACTCCATCCAAATCTCCGTTTCACCGGTACGATCCGAAATGTAGGCAATATTCTTGCCGTCGGGAGACCAAACCGCTTCACGCTCGTTGGCACCCGGAGTGCGGGTAATGTTTCGGGTTACTCCCTCTTCGGCCGGCACATCGAACACCTCACCACGTGCGGTTACGGCCAACCGTTTACCATCAGCAGAGAGACTGGCCGCACGCAAAAAGCTCTGTACATGTTTCTGTTCGGGACGGGCATACACATTTTCGCCATTCAACGTAATGTGAATTTGCTCCGACTGGCGGCTTTTCGGATCGAATTTGTAAAGGTAACCGCCATGCTCATAGACAATCACCTCTCCATTCGTACTGGGGAACTTCACATCATAGTCGGTGTAATCGGTCACCTTTTCGGTTTTTCCGGTTTTGGTGTTGTACACAAACAGGTTCATGGTCATATCCCGATCCGATGCGAAAAAGATCTCGTCGCCAATCCACATCGGGAAGATATCCTGAGCCACGTTGTTCGTGACATTGGTCACCTTTTGGGCCGCAGGATCGTAGATCCAGATATCGTCGGCCATACCGCCACGATAATATTTCCAATTGCGGAATTCGCGGAATGTCCGGTTATATGCCAACTTTTTGCCATCGGGAGAGTAAGAGCAGAAACCTCCTTCGGGCAACGGCAACACCTCAGGCATACCACCTTTGTCTGAGATGCTCCACAATTTGCCTGAGAAACCGTCACCGATACGATTACGATAGACAATCTGCTGTCCATCACGGCTCCAGGTCATCACGATGTTATTAGGTCCCATACGGTCTCCCAAATCGTCCCGTTTGTTGGTAGAGGTGTAAGTCAAACGTTGAGGTTCACCTCCCTCTGCCGAGACCAAATAGACCTCAGTATTTCCATCATATTGGCCGGTAAAAGCGATCGATTTCCCATCTGGAGAGTAACGGGCAAAAATCTCATTGCCCACATGGGAGGTCAAACGGCGAGCCTCTCCTCCTGAGAGCGGTGCCGTGTACAAATCACCGGCAAAAGTAAAGACGACATCTGTACCGTTTGTTGCCGGGAAACGAAGCAGACGAGCCTCTTCGGCCTGCACGGAGACAAACAGTCCCAAGGCAAGCCCCAATAAACAGCATGATTTTTTCATTATTGTGAGTTTGAGTTTTGAATCTTCATCAATGAGATTCAAAGGTACCAATTTATTTCCAACACGCTATCGATCAAAATCAAAAAGAGGAGGACACAAATCCCCCTGTCTCTGTCACCGTATCACTTCAAAACGACCCGTACACAATCCCACCTACACGCTACCTGCCCTGTATCAGCTTCCCCCATAAAATACATCTTGACCAGAAATAGAGCAGCCCCGAGATTTACATGAAATCTCGGGGCTACTTTTTATCTTCTACTACCGAAAGTTTTATCTTTTAATTTTCGCAGTATAAAGCAGCAGATAGAGGACACCAATCGTCATCACGGCAATAGCTCCGTTCTGCCCCATGATGTCACTCGTAAATCCCATCAGCAACGGGAAGATGGTTCCTCCAAACAGGCCCATAATCATCAAACCTGAAATCTCGTTTTTCTTATCAGGTTGATCGAGCAACGCTTGCGAGAAGATAATCGGGAAAACATTGGAGTTTCCTAAACCGATCAATGCGATTGCCGTATAGATCACATACTGAACTTCAGACACCAACAGCGCAATCATCGCCACCAACATCAGTCCGACACTGACTAAAAAGAAGGATTTGGAAGATACGCTGCGCAAAATGATCGCACCGGCAAAACATCCGATCGTACGGAAAATAAAATAGAGACTGGTCGCAAACGATGCGTTGTCGAGCGTCATTCCCATACGTTCCATCAGGATTTTCGGTGCTGTGGTATTGGTTCCGACATCGATGCCCACATGGCACATAATTCCCAAGAAACAGAGCAGGACGAACGGTTTGCCCAACAGTTTGAAGCAGGCAACAAACCCCGAAGCCTTATCGGGTTGCTCCTCTTCAATCTGGGTCGCTCCAAGCCAAAGCACAGCTACCACAGCAACAATCATATAGATCGGGAACAGCACCCGCCATCCCAATCCGAGGCTCGGAATGGCCTGCGTAGCGCCCCACATGGCGATATAGGGAGCCAGGAACGAGGCTATAGCCTTGACGAACTGCCCGAAGGTCAGTGAGCTGGCCAGCTTATCACCCGAAATAATATTACTCAGCAGCGGATTCAACGAAGTCTGCATCAACGCATTACCAATCCCCAGCAAGGAGAAAGAACAGAGCATGATCAGGTAACTATCTCCGAAGATCGGCAGCAACAGTGAAAAAAATGTGACGATCAGACTGAGCAATACGGTTTTACGGCGACCGATACGGTTCATCAAAATACCGGTCGGCACGGAAAAGATCAGAAACCAGAAAAAGACCAGAGACGGAAAAATATTGGCCTGTCCATCGGTCAGATTCAGATCGGCTTTGACATAATTGGAGGCAATTCCCACCAAATCGACAAAGCCCATGGCAAAGAAGCAGAGCATGACGGGGATCAGCCGTCCAATTTTCACGGATTGATTGGAAGTCATAACTTGATATTATGTGCGTTTTATTGTGCGATCAATTCGATTACGTGGCTATGCAGCGGGCGGAAACCGAACACCTCAATACCCACCTTCATCAGATAATCTCCCGAGAAGACCTCCCCATTCGATGCAAGAGTCGAAACGGCACCAGGCATCAGGTTGATCTCTTCAATCCGGTACATGCGGTTGGGATCGAGTCCCTGGAACTTAACCGGGATCAGCTTCTCCTGGAAACGGGGATAAATGTCGTAGGCAAAAAGCACGGCGCTGCTGCGATCCTGACTGACATAGTTGACAGCCATATGATTCGAGGTGTATGGAGAGACCAACCGATACTGTTCACCATCCATGATCGCCGGTACCAAACGTTTCCAGTTGGCAACCGCCTGCTGGCAGAAGAGCAGTTCATCGGCCGACAGCTCCTTGAGTCCGATATCGAAACCCAATTTGCACATCGAGGCCACATCCGTACGGAATTTGATCGAAGCCATTTTATTCCAGCTGGTCACATGCGCACACATCGCCTTGGCCGGGAAGAATTGCGAAAATCCCCACTGAATGTAGCAACGATCCACAGGGTCGGTATTATCGCTGCACCAAAATTCCGTAAAATATTTCAACGCCTCGTAATCACAACGGCTACCACCACCTGAACAGAGCATCATCGGCAGGTCCGGATATTTTGCTTTGACCCGCTGCATGACATTATACACGCCACGCACATGATCAATATACAACTGACTCTGCTTCTCTTTCAAATAAGGAGAGTAGATATTGGTAATCGGGCTGTTGCAATCCCACTTGAAGTAGGCCAAACGGGGATTTTCCGTTAACAAACGGTCAATAATTCCAAACGAATAGTCCTGAACCTCGGGATTACTCATATCGAGGACCAGCTGATTACGATAGTAGTAAACATCACGGTTTGGATAGTGAATCGCCCAATCGGGGTGCTTTTCGAAAAGATCGCTTTTGGGATTCACCATCTCCGGCTCAATCCAGATACCGAATTTCACACCAGCCTCATCGGCAGCCTCAATCAACGCAGGCACACCGCCCGGCAATTTGGCGCGGTTGGCCTCCCAATCACCCAGTCCGGCCGTATCGCTGTTGCGTGGATGATCATTGCCAAACCAACCGTCGTCGAGCAGGAACATATCCACACCCAAATCTTTGGCCTCCATCATCAAATTACCCAACATCTGCTGATCGAAATCGAACATCGTATTCTCCCAGTTATTGAGCAGTGTCATCCGGCTGCCTTTTCCATCTTTGAGCTGATAGTTGCGAGCCCAGTTCTGTAAATTGCGGCTTCCCTCCCCTGTTCCATTCGAGCTAAGTGTAAAGATGAACTCAAGTGTAGTAAAGGTCTCGCCAGCAGACAGCTGATAGTTCGAAGCATAAGGATTGATCGCCGGAATCACGCGCAGATTGCCGACGTTATCCACCTCAAAAGTAAAGCTGAAATTGCCGGTCCATCCCAAAGTACCCATCAGGACATCTCCCTGCATCTCCTCAGCCGGTTGTCCCAACCCGAGCGTAAAGAAGGGCTGCATGATCATAGCGGCACGGCTACCCAATTTGGTATCGAGAATCTTCTTACCGGCCAACAGCCGTTGCGTACTCATCTGGACCTCACGGGACCAGTCGCTGCTGAACTCCGTGAGATAATAGGCCTCACGACAGAAATAGAGCATGGTCGAGGCGTAGCGTGACAACTGGATCGGTTTCTTCTCCTGGTGCCGGATTTCGCTCCAGGTTTTGATCACGTTTTCTTTGGCGTAAGCCACATAGTGGAGCGTCACCTCAACCGGATAACGGTCATCTCGCAACACGATATCGGTTTGGGTTCCACCTTCGACCGCTTTGCTCGAAGAGGAGACATAATAGAGCCAGGTCGAAGCATTGCCATCGTTATGAGTTACCGCAATGGCCGGTTCAAAATAGTCCTCGTTGCCGGATCCGCTGTAAACCTCCCAACCCCGCAAACCTACACTGACATCCGAACCGGAATGCACATTCCATTTCAGCTTTCTCAACTCATCGGCATGCAACAGTTTTTCGCCCAAATAGGTTTGATACAGACGGCCGTTGGGAGCCACTTGTAATACAAGATCCGTTTTATCCGTCGAGATGCGGATCACCTGTTGTTCTGCGGTTGCAGCACGTACCCCCTGCAGAGTCAAAGCCAATCCGATCATGGCAACAATACGTTTCATATAGTTTAGGTTCATCTGATTAACACAATTTTCAATCTAAAGATAACGTCTCCGCATTACAATCCCAAACGGAAAATTTCCACATTTTCCACAGATGCTTCACCACCCTCAGCATAAAAACGCACGCTGTTGTACGGTTCAGTCGGGAAGATCAGATTGGTCATGGCAATACGTCCTCCATCCACAAAGATCTCTACCGAGCATTTGTCCACGAAAATATCGAGATGGTAGCGTTTGCCTTCGCAGAGGTTGAGCGGAGCCCATGTACCCAGCGCAAAATCGTTTTTATAATTGATCGAATTGGTCTTGCGACGGTCGTGATTTTCGATTGCATGTGGCTCCGATTTCTCGCCGAAAGCCGTCAGGCCACTCTCCGAACGATCCATCACCAGTTTCATGGATTTCATATCGAGATAGATCAGACTCTTCTCCCCTTTGCCGTTGTAGAGTTCCAGGCCAACCACCTGAGCACTGCCTGGTACGATGTCCATCACCATCTCGTAAGCACCATCATTGGTGGGCAACATTTTGTCGAGTTTGTAGTCCTCACCTTTAAGTACGATCGTATTCAAGGTGCGGCCCTCTTTACGCAACTGGCGTGCTTCGGGAACCACATTGGCAGCCATATAGGTTTGGCCATCTTTTGTATAAAGTGACAATTCACGGGGCAGCCCGTTAGCGCCACGATATTGACGGATCGGAGTATAGTTCGCATACTGCCAGTTGCTCATCCAGGGCACAGCGATCTCACGTCCATCGACATTCGAAATGCAGACTGCCGCATAGTGGTCCTTACCCCAATCAAGCCATTTGGTCACCTCTTTGTCGGTATCACATTTGAAGGTTTTACCGTCGAAATCACCGACAAAATATTCGGTAGCACTGCCGCCAAACAGACATCCGGGGTTGATGTTGACAATCATCACCCATTTTTTGTTGTTAGGATCGCCATTGACCGGCAGCTGGATGAAATCGGGGCACTCAAACTGATTGGGCTGCACACCATAGCCCTGCCCGAATGCACTCAGATAGCTCCAATCTTTGAGATTCGATGACTCATAGAAACGCATCTCCTTGTCCGCCGAAACGATCATATACCATTTCCCGGCCGGTTCGAACCAGAAGACCTTAGGGTCACGGAAATCTTTCAGTCCATCGAACGGGGTCAACACCGGATTGTGCTCATATTTGGTATAGGTACGACCGTTGTCAGTGCTGTACGCAAGGCACTGGATCTGACCGTGCTCATCGCTAGCCGAGGTGTAAAGGGCAATAATCGCATCTTTACCATAGCCGGCCGTATTGTTTTTATCCACAACAGCACTACCCGAGAAGATATGTCCCAACGTATCGCGTGCAATAGCAGGTTTGAGATGCTCCCAATGGATCAGATCTTTGCTGACCGAATGTCCCCAGTGCATATTGCCCCAACGTGAACCGTAAGGATTGTACTGATAGTAAAGATGATATTCCCCATCTTTGTACACCATACCATTAGGATCGTTCATCCATCCGTACAGCGGCGTATGGTGATAGATCGGACGGTAATAATCCGTATTGGTCACATCGAATTTGTCGGACAATTTGATGCTGTCCCAGCAAATTGCATCCTGACCAATACCGGCAATGGTGACGGTTACAGTCGAATCGCCCTGAGGCAATTCGAACGGAACGTAATAATCGATGCTGTCCACAGCCAGACGCACATCCATAGCCATATCGGCCGGAGAACCGGTCACTAACTTTACTTTACTCTCGTTGCAGGATTCCTGAATCGGCAACAACAGATATTTCGAAGGTTGCGTAATATGTACTACTGTCAATGAATCCCCCTGAGACTCGTATGACAAACCACCCTGTGACGACTGGCAGCTTACAGCTGCCCAACCGAACATCGCCAACACAGCCCAATTGACCCAACGTTTCATGATTGAATTATTTTTATTTACCTGATTAAATCACTATATATTTCCCTATCCCAAACAGATACATTGCTAAGCCAACGTGAGATACGACTCAACTGCCGAAAACATTGTCTGGCCCTCACACATCTGCTTTTATAAGATACATATGGTTTACACGCGATCACGTGGAGCGTCAGCAATGTATCTTTATCTTTAGGGATTTATGCAAGTTAAAATTTTACAACACCTTATTAACACTTTGTCCGGCAATACGATCAATTAAAATTTGATCTGAGCCGAGAATTCAACCGTAAAGGGACGGATGTAACTGCCCGCCATAACGGTACCGGCATATTTGCCCACCTCCTCTTTGGTGATCAGCTCCGCACCGGCAATACTGCCTTTCGCACCGGTTTGGTTCAGGAAATTCACCACCGTACAACCCAATGCCAAGTGGTTGTTTACCTGCCAGTTCAATCCGCCAAAGGTCTCCCAACGTCCGTTGAAATAGTAGGCATCGTTGATATTGGCATAGGTTTTACTGAAATAGCGGAAGCTGGTCCAAATTTTCAGATCTTTGGTGATCATGTAGCTCGGATCGATCTCAATAATCACCTGCGGAATCTCGGCTACGATATTTCCGGTCGCATTGATCTCTCCCACATAACCATCCGAGAAGGTAACCGATGTCTCATACTTCTTGTAGGTCGGTTTCTGGTAGGTAAACAGGAAGTGGAAATCGAATCCTTTGAATGGTCTTGCCACCAAATCGGTTGTCCATCCTATCGTCTGAATATCATAAGTCAACGGAGCTGCCAGAATCTCATTCTGACCGTTTACTGAGTGCTGCAGGTTCAACGTCGAGTTGTTGTTAGTTTTCGAGATATAGGAGAAGAGCGATGTCAAGCTCAACCAACTGTTGTTATAATAGAGTCCGACACGTCCCAACGGCACCGAAATACGATCCGTGTTGGGCATGGTAGCCGGTGCAAAATTCTCGATACGAGGATGTTGAGTAATGTAGGTAAAATCACCCGTAAAACCGAACTGGTCCGTCACTTTGTAAGTAGCTGCAAAGGTCAGCGCATAGTTAAACCAATCTTGATCGATCGAGGTGGGCGCAATCAACACACCTTCGGGATCACCGGCATTACCCACTTTATAACCAGTACGATTGCCCTGAGCATCATAAACGGGAACGACAGTTGCTCCAATATGATAATCGGGCAGACGTCCAATGTAATCTCCTTCCGGATTGCGTACGGCAGCATTCTGTCCCCGCAAAGCCTGATACTCGAAGCGAGCCCCATAATAGATATTCAAACGATCGGTTACATCCCAATCGTGAGTAAAATAGAGCGCCACTTTATTTTCGTAACCTTTGTAATATTCTGACGCATTTTTATTGAAATCATAGTAATAGCCATTACCACCATATACACGTCCCGGTGTATTCTGATAGTTGGGATTGTAAAGCCGTACAGGATAGCTACCATCCATCGGTACAGACTGATCATACATGGTTGTATTCGAGGTGTAATCGATATCGTAAAACCACTCGTTCAATCCCAAACGCCAAGTACCATTCGAAGTTTTGCGTGACAGTTCGGTCGTAAACATCATCTCATCGATCAAACCACGGTTCAGACACGACATGCGACTCTGAACATATTCGCCAGTGTATGGCTGCATACTGCCATCGGCTGCCTCATATTCATAATCAATCGTACCATCCGTACGTTTTTTCAATTCCATCGGTGTCTGGTAAACCAATGAACCGGTCGAATGGTCATATTTAAGTACGGTCGAAAGGTTGAGTCCGTTATCCCAGGTGTAATCGTTCATCAAGGTAATACCACTCGCTTTGTTTTGCGAAGCATCGTACAGCGTTGTCTTTTTCAACTCGCCGGTCCGCATATCACGATAGATCATCTCATTATCCACCGGCAGGTACGATGTGGTACCCAGTTTGAACTTACCAAACTCACGGACACTACCATCGCCGACATAAATAAATGGAGCCGACTGCGTGGCATAGTTGTAAACCGGATGGCTGTTACTGTAATTGTACAGCGCAGTAAATGAACCGCGATTGTTATGATAACGTTTCGTCAATGCGAATTTATAAATCTGGGTGCGGTCCTGAAAAGGTGTGGACTGAATCTTGAAAGTACCCGGATCAAAATCCTGATAAATGTTACCGCTAAAGTACCAGTCACGCTTCATCTCACCGTTGACATTCAATGAGAACTCCTGCTGACCGAAATGGTTAGTCTTGTAATTGAAAGTTCCGTGAAACCCCTTTTCACCCAGTTGGGTGTCGAATTGACCGCATATCCGATATTACCGGTTTTAATGGCGGTTTCGGAAATTTTCAACAGCCCCACATGGCTCAAGCTGGCATCAGCACGCCATTGTGAGTTAATACTGTGAGGATTGGTAGCATAAGTAACCGGAACACCGTTTTCCAACACGTTCACATCTGCCGAAGGCAATCCGATCTGAATCTCACGCGGTCCATTGGCACTTGCCGCATTCAGCATCACATTACGGTTTGCCTCCTCTTTGGACGAAGAGGCATCTTTCACCTTGGTCGAATCCTGCACCGCTTTGCGGGAGGGATCTTTTTTAGGACCTTGGGCAAAAGTTCCCCAGCAAACACACATGGACAACAAAAGAGCTACACCGAATTTTCTTTTCATGGATGCACTCATAACATTGAGAATTAGAGATTGCCTATTTATTTTACTGTACCAGCGTAAAGCATATACGTTGGCTCTAAATTTCACACACAGTCACCCTTTCGGACCAAAACCTGACGGACTAAAAGCAGGCAAACCAATAAGTCATCAGACTTTTCGGCATATATCTATCTCGCAATATACAAAACGACTCCGGGTGTTCATAAATTTTATGTACGAATCATTGCGCACACAAAAGTCACTATCAATCAAAACAATAACACAAGACCGGCCAATCGATTTCCCGGATTTCACAACATAAACCATGCTGTAAAACCTGTTATTACACACTCTTTTCAGAGTGCTCACAGGCTCGTTTTACTATCCCTATTTTTAAAGAACTGAATACGCTCTCCCCGTTTCTCCAAACATAAATAAGTCCTGCATCATGAAGTAATGCCAAAGAGCTTCAAACAAACCGATCTGCCTTTTTATTCCGCCTCCAATCAGGAATAAAATTTCTCGTATTCTATACGTGTCAAACTTCAACCCTTATGTCAAGATGCCACTCAATTCTTTGGAAAAAATGGACTGCAAAAATAGTTATTGTTCGGGACAAAACAAGCTAAACAATCGTTTGCGCAACACTATTTTACACAAATTTTCATCTCAACAAATTTCTCGTCGAAAACATGAATTTCGATTAACTTCCGACAAAAATCACAGTTTATCTATTCCGGATTTATCGGATTAAGACTCTTACCAAATAAGCAACACAATTCGACAGACAACAATAAATTGAGAGTAAACAGATTAAATACAGAAAAATAACATTTTTCTACACTTTGAATAAAAATCTTAACACCAGACAGCCTTCTTTTCAGAAAATCAAAAATCAAAGTTTTTACAATCAAAAACAAAAGAAAAGATTTCCTTCGTCAAGTTGAAATAAAAGAAAATCATCACTTTTTTTATTCAAACATAGCTTGCGATCCTCAACTTTGTAAATTTCATGCAACAAATGATGGATAAAAAGGAATTATAGAACACAAAGCGTTGCAGCAAATGAATCCGGATCAACCATTCCATTCGCTTAGTATGCCTCATTGAGCATGGAATACTTTGGAAAAATTTGAGCGACCTCAGAAAGAAAAGATCTCTTTTGTGTAAATATGACACCCTCTATCGATTTTTTCAATAAAATCTATTTACCAGTGATATACACCACAAACAAAGATCATCAAAATGGGACAATATTAAAGCTATTGCCTATCTGCAAATCGTGGAAACAGATCCACCGCAAGTAAAAAACAACTCACTTGCAAATCAATAAAAATTACAAACAGACCAAGTCTTCGTTAAGTAAATAGAGCATAATGCGGGCACAGGCTTCCGCATCAGCCAAAGCATGATGGTGGTTCTGCAAATCATAACCGACAAATTCCGATACAGTATCCAAACGATGATTTGGCAATTGTGGAAAATGTTTGCGAGCCAAGCGACAGGTACACCGGAAATGATAATCCGGATACGGCATATCGAAATGACGGAAAGCATGCCGTAAACAGCCCTCATCAAATACGCTGTTGTGAGCCACCAACGGCAACTCTTCTAATTCAGGTGCGATGCGTTGCCAGACGGTTGGAAACAATTCGGCATTATCCGTATCGTTACGGGTCAATCCATGCACTTCAGTAGCCCAACGACAATAGTAATTGGGTTCAGGACGAATCAACTCATAAAACGTTTTTACAGGCTTCCCGTCACGGACAATCACAACACCGACACTACATACACTATAACGATGTTGGTTGGCCGTCTCAAAATCTATAGCTGCAAAACTATTCATAACCCTCTTTTACCCGAACGATAAATACTCAACATGCTACGCTGCTTCCATCTGCAGGTCACTTTGACTGGCCCTTATACACAGATGCCTTGATCAATGAAAAGCACAAATTATCCGCACTTAAAAGTGTCGTTTATAAGAACAGGGAAACAAACAGTTTGCGACCGGTTGCTGTAGTCATCACGGTATCGTAATAGTGTCGAGCATGACTCTGTTCGTAATACCCCTCTATCAAATTAACAATTAAATCTGCCTCATACAAGGGTTCAAAATGGAACTGTCTGGCAGAGTCAAAACGATGATGAGTTCCCACAACATCTGCCAACCACTGTTTCTCTTCCCCGGTCAACTCCTCTACCTCCTGCATCCACACACTGACCTTTTGGCGGCCCATCTCTTGTTGGTGCACAGGCAGACTATCTCCATAGCAGCGGCGGGCATCCGGACATCCTATGTCATGCAGCCAAGCTGCAGTTTCCATCAAATCCAGCATACGTCCTTCAATCCCCTCTCCGGCAGCAATCATCCGGGTATATGAAGCGACAGTTTGTGTATGCTGAATCTGCGCAATAGCCGGCTCCTCACCTGCATAAAATTCAATTACCTTACTGCTGATGCGATCTCTCCACTCCATACAACTATCCTGAAACCCTTTGCAAAAATAGAGAAAACACAATGATTTCATCTTCGAACGCTCCATTTTAGACGCTAAAATTTTTCCCATCGGTCTCAATTTCAAAAAAGATCGCAAATACTCACAGATCATTCATTTGAAAGGCTTACAAAGGCTAAAAAACTTTCTTTTACACTATTTCCCTTGCAAAACTCAACAGAGCCAACTTTATCACTCTCAATAACCACAAGCGTAATAGCAACCCTATATCGGCCACAAGTGCATCACTCAAGGAAATTAGATGGCACCACATTCTCCACTCAGGGGAAAGAGGTCTTCATGTAATTACCATCAAGCTCTTATTAAAATTCAAACAGTAAACCCGATTCCTCGCCTCCTTTGAAAATTTCATACAAGAAAAAAGGCGCTCTTTCAAGCGCCTAATGACAATTAAAATTTAATCAAGATTTATCTATCCGCAGAACTGCATCTTTGCCCCAAGGTATCCATATAAAACTATTTTACCTCGACGGGAATACAGATATCAATCAGCCACTTTTTTTGCGGATGCTCTTCGCTGTTATTCAAATAGACCTCATAAGCCAAACCACAACATTGACATCCATGCTCTTCAATAAGTTGAAACATACAGGACCATGCAGTCTGGAACTCCTCCCACGAAATTTCAAACCGTCCCACAGCATATTGTCCCGCAGGCATGGTGAATGTCCCTATTTCTCCATCTGTCTTAACAGGCCGTTCAACAATCAGACATGCATCTGAAATCAATTTATCAACAGGTGTAACTTGAGGATTGTCATGATAAATCGCTGCCAAACGAAAATTCGGAGCAGTTACCAATCCTCGCGGATAGGCCCATTGCATCAACTTTTCAAATGCCCGTTGCATCTGAGTATAGGCACCATAATGGCGACAATACACCATATGCACTTCATCCATGTGTTTCAATTCAAAATCGCATTGCATACTTTTACCTCCAGTGTCAAATGATTTACGGGAGTAAAAGTACCGGAAATAGGATCGCTGATATGGCACTTTATTGTGTTCTGATAGATGATTCTTGCTCTCTTGCTGCTCCATTTTGCGTCGATATTCAACAGCTGTCATACCAAAATGGCGTTTGAAGTTCCGACAAAAGACATTGGATGAATGGAAGCCGGTATCAGCAGCAATTTCAGCAATGGGTTTATAAACATCGTGGCGTAAATAGATAGCGGCAAGTTCCAACCTTTTACGCATCACATATTTTGCTAAAGGTTCGCCCATTGCATCAGAAAAGATCCGATGAAAATGAAAAGGAGACAAATGGGTCAATCCAGCCAACGACTTGACATCTAAATTCTGATCCAAATGAGTGTTGATGTGATCGATGACTACATTGATCTGCTGGGTATAATCTCTGGGATCCTGCATTTTGCGTTACTGCTGATTTTTCCCAAATGTAGTCAATAACTACCATTATCCAAGTCCACACCAAAAGCCGAATTGGATATCTATTTATATAAAAACAGTTGTAAAAGATGCTTCTGACAAGAAAATGGCTTAAATGACCTTGACATGCATGATAACGACAAAAAATTATAAATCAGCACCCAACTGCACACATCACGAAAGCCACGGTTCAGGATACCGGCTTTTCACCTTACGCAACACCTGATGGCTCATCCTCCACGATTTCATCCATATCCGGTAAGCAAAGAGAGAGAGCAAAAACAGAGTACCAACGATACAAATCCATCCGAACAGCTCTTTGAGGCTCAACAGCGTTGCCTGCATCGATACTTCACCGTAAAGTTGTTGAATCGAAATATGAGGAGCCCATTCTCTGACGTGATCCATATTGCGGCTCAACAATCCCAAATTATCCTGCTGCAGATAACGCATCCAACGCCCCAAGATCGAAGTTCCCAGCGGTGTTGCAATACTGGTACGAATAAAGCTCAACACGCAAAGTCCTTGAAAAAAGTGTTGAAACGGCACACTTTTAGCCACATAGATCGTCAACGATACATACAGAATTCCGTATCCGATTCCCCGCAAAAAATTGGGCAAATAGAGGCTTTCGATATTCAGATTGGGGTGTATCAAGAAATAGAGGCAATACTGATAGACCACCAACAACAAAAAGCCGAGATAAATCAAAAACTTATATCCCTCTCCCAATATAGCCTGCCGATAAAAGACAGTTGCAGACCCGATCAGAATCCCGATAAAAACGCACCAATTGATGGAGACAGCGTTCAGTTGGTCGTAACGCAGGATCGATTTCATGAACATCTCCTGCAAAACGGTCGAAGTGGTCAAAAATAGGCAGAGCATCAGGAACAGAAACAGGACAGTCGGGAAATGGCGATAGCGAAACACCTGAGGAGATATATAAGGGCGTTTCAATATTGCCATACGGTTGATATTGAGCAGCAAAGCCACAATAGCCACTACGATACTGAGCCGAATCAGCGGACTGTCGAGCCAGTCATAATATTCACCGTAGATACAAATAAAAATAACTGCAAAAAGAAATACACCCCACAAAGCACCGCCAAACCAGTCGATTCCGTAGAGCGGTTTTTTGGGAAACAGCCGAATGGAACGGGTCAACGTGAAGATCAAGAACCAGACAATACACAACAGCCCAATGACAAACCAGTGCATATATTGCCAGTTTGCCCAATCGCTGATATGTACGGCCACCAATCCGGAAAGCTGGATACTTTCAAGGACGATAATATAGATCACCGGATAAAAGATCGAAAAGTTTCCGGAGGGAGAGACACTCAATCGCACGTTGGAAAAGCACTCGAACGTTCCCCACATACGGAAAATTCCCGACACAAAACAGACCGCCACCAACAGATAGACATTACGTGTCTGCATCGAGATCAGGTTGCAGGCAATCAAGATGGGACAAACCGTAAGTAAAATCGAACGGGTCGGAAAGCGGAACTTGAGTCGGAAAAGAATCGGGAAAATCAAAGTCATTCCAATAAAAGAGGCATAGGCAGCCATCTGCACATCCTCCTTAAGCCACCCCCACATACTGGACATTTGGGTAGCTGTCGGCAAAAATACCCCTGCATTGAACTGGAAGACCAGTGCAAAGAAGAACGACAATCCCATACAAATCGGCAGTGGGACCGACTCTTTGAAATAGGGAATGCGCGGACGTCTTTCAAAAAAATCCCGAAACATCCCGTTACAATTTTACCGAACACTCGACATTCATTCCGGCGCGCAACCGTTTCAGGTTTTCAGGGCTGTTCTGATCGGTAAATTCGATACGGACTGGGATACGCTGTTCTACCTTGACAAAGTTTCCGGCCGAATTATCCTGCGGGATCAGCGAATAGAACGATCCCGTTGCATCAGAAATAGAGACGATACGTCCCTGATAGGTCACCCCGGGAATGGCATCGACTTGCATCTCTACCAACTGTCCGCGGTGCATATCGGTAGTCTGTGTCTCCTTATAGTTGGCAATCACCCACTTTTCCGTACCATCCACCAAGGTGACCAAAGTTTGTCCCGACTGAACCAACTCCCCTTCGTGAATATCCTTACGTCCAGTCACTCCATCAGCTGTTGCCCGAATCACCGTATAAGAGAGATTCAGCTTGGCCAGATTCAGCGCTGCCTCAGCCAATTTGATCGCCGACTCATTCTGTTCAAGTCGCTGGGTCTGCTCCTGCTTGATCAACAACGAAGACTGCTTCTGCCGCAAAAGCTGCTCATAACGGGCCTGGGTCGCCTCATAATCTGCTTTCACTCGATCAAACTGTTGCGGGGTCACCGCCTCCCCTTTGAGCAGCTCCTGATAACGTTTGAAATCGGCCTCCGCATTTTGTAACCGAACCCGTTGCTCCTCAATGGCGGCATCCGTCACCGAAATATTATTCTCTGCCGTATTGATCGTCGTATGCATGGCGCTCATACCTGCCAATGCATTCTGATAGTCAGCTTCGGCCTGAGCTACCTTCAACTGATACTCGGTATCATCAATAATCACCAACGTATCTCCTTTCTTCACCGGCTGATACTCCTCAAAACATATCTGTTTGATAAATCCCTGCACACGTGTATTGATCGGTGTCAGATGCTGATTGACCTGTGCATTGTTGGTGTACTCAACACCTCCCAAATGCACAAATTTTGCACACACCCAAATAATGCCGACCAACAACACCAATCCGATCACGATATTCGGAATTACCCGTCTTTTATTTTTTATCTTCACTACTGTCCCGTTTAAACTAACTCATACTGAATAAGTTAGGATATTCATCAGA
>ERZ791624.206-NODE-206-length-43836-cov-2.099244_pt1 | contig 43836 bp, 46 predicted proteins | sample MGYA00510058_ERZ791624 | MGnify/ENA primary metagenome ERZ791624 (study PRJEB30046, sample SAMN00715158) | human gut metagenome | study: EMG produced TPA metagenomics assembly of the A metagenome-wide association study of gut microbiota in type 2...
TTTTAAAGCGTGGTGGAATTTACCCCTGCACTGGAATTTACTTTTTCAAGTCAGCACCTTCTGAGATTCGTATCTGTGATCAGTACAAACGTCTGATCTGCACGCACAGAAGATCTTATAAGGATTTTCCGTTGTACATAACTGCGGATGAGCATATGCCTCCGGAACACCTTTATTATCAGGAAATCAATTCGAAAGATGGAAACTATTACAGGCGCTGGGCGTCTGTGTTCGGTCCTTCCATGTCGGAATTGATTGATCGAATCCTAAAATCTTCTAAGCACGAAGAGCAAGCATTCAATGCATGTGCCGGGATACTACATCGAGTAAAAGCAATCCCTAAAGGCATTGCAGAAGAAGCCGCTCGTAAATGCATTGAAATGAACTCCTGTCGCTACTCGACATACAGGCAGGTGCTTAAAAAGATGGAGTGCGATGAGCATCCAGAATCATCACCGGAATCACTTCCATCTCATGAAAACATCAGAGGAAAGGATTACTACAAGTAAAGGTGAATGATTATGGCATACAGACAGAAAGAATACAATTATAACGACAAACTTACAAAGGATCAAAATCTTCTTATGGACAAACTCTATAAGATGCGTATGTCCGGCATGGCAGAAGCTTTTGAAAACCAACTTATGAATCCGAATTATCTGCTTCAAGAATCCGCCCATGCGCATAGTGAAGATAATTACTATGAGTATTCAAACAAGATGGCCGGTTATGATCTTCTTGTTATAGACGATTTGGGATTGATGGACTTAAATCTTGACAAGTGCTGTGATCTCTTTGAAATCATCGAAGCTAGAGATTGCCGAAAATCAACAGTCATCATCTCGCAGATGCCAGTAGCGAGCTGGTACCAATTGTTTGGTGATAACACATATGCAGATGCATGTCTCAGCCGCATGACCTCTAAAGCATATCGATTAGACTTTCCAGGTCGCGATAGACGTGTAGAAAGCAAGTAACTTTATTAACCAACAGGGCAATGATCCGTTCCTGGCGGAACAGTGCTCCGCTCATGCGGAGCGAGTGCTCTGTTTTTGCGGAATATGCAGATAATACTGCTTGCAAGTCAAATTATAACATGTTACACTTCTTTTATGTAACGCAAGATATAATGAGCGTTAGTGAGGGGGAACATGCTTTCATGCTCATCCCGAACGGCGAATGATATAAGGTGATCATATGATAAATAAAAAGAAAAGTACCAAAAAAAATGACACTTCCAACAGTATGGTTATTAAGGTAATGCTGCTTGGATTCCTGGGTGGAAATATGATATATGCGGTCATTGCCTTTCTGATGGGAGATATGCAGTATATTCCTGAAGTTTTGACAAAAACAGGCGTCTGCCTGGTCATTCATACTATACTGTTATTAGGTGTAACTGCTTTGGAACACATTGAGAACAGAAACTGGAGGATTAAGAATCGTGTTGGAACCGATCTTGGCAGTGAATATAAAACGCTCAAATGCAGTGCTGCTTACTATATGATTTATGTTTGTACATTTCTGCTTACTCTGATGCTTATTGCACTTTTATACTTATGGTATCAGGATGAGAGAGAAACTCTCATTGAAAGTTATCACAATGGAGGTCTGACAACGGGTATTGTTTATATCATATTTATGTATCTTGTCTCCATTTATTGCTTTTTCAGATATACCTGTCAAAAAGTATTCTATACAAAACTTTTTATCTACCATGTGAGCTTCTTTAAAAAAGAAAAAGTTACATGGTCACAGATTCAAACGATAAAATACCGCTATAAGAAAAAGAAACAAAAATTCATCTTTACAACACACGATCATAAAACAATTACTTTACGTTCTGATATATTATATGATGGCTGGGCTGATTTTGAAGAATATGTACTTGATATGGCAGATATCTATGAAATAGCGATAAATTAATTAATAAAACGTATGTCTGCAGGCTCTCCACAGGCATACGTTTTATTATATTCTTGGAATAACTGTTTAATGAAATTCTTCAATATCCTTATCAGGGAGCTTCTTCTCAGCAGTATTCTTAAAGGTCTGTAACTCCTTGGCGGCTTTCATGATTTCATCATTGCCAATCCAGATAGATGCTTTTGCAATAGTTTTTATTTGTCCTTCAAGTTTATTTACACAATTCCCAAGATCCATTTTGATAATAGTATCTTTATCTTGATGTTTTATTTTTTCTTGTAAATACGGATATATCCTGCTATCCACCTTTTGACCATTCGATAATTCTGTTAATTCCACTCTATAATCTTCCGGTATTTCATTCCAACGGTTTACTACAATTAAATACCACTCCTCCGAAACCGGAATACTATGTAAATTCCCTAATCTTGAAGGAAATTCGTGAAATAGATTACATAGTATCAAAAGCAAGTAAACTATGATAATTCCTCTCAACCATTTCCCTCGCAACTTATTTTTTTATCTCTTTTCTTTTCCATATTGTTATTTATGCCTTCATCCTTCTTGACCAGCTCTTTATAGCGAATGGCATACATAGAATACCAATCAAGACAGGAATAGTAATAAGTAGATATGGTGACCAGATAAGCTTCCCAAAAATACGAAAAGTATTAGTTCTAAAAATATCTGTTGAACTTCCTACCAATGGTATTAAATCCAATGCTTTTTGCATCCCATAAGGAAGATATTCTGCAATCATCATTGGTCCATATACAACAGTCAGACTAAGCAGTAAGGTAAGTACATTATTTTTTACAGCCGCTGATATAAACATAACAATTCCGGCAAAACCTATTGCTCCAAGCAGTACAAAAGCATATTCATAAATTTCTGCCTGCAGCATATTCATAGGTGCAACAGCAATCAGCTTGATATTCTGAATCGGCATATCCCATCCGGCAGTTCCCATAAAAAACAACTGTGATATAACACTTGAAACAGCAAGTAATGCAAATAACTCCACTGTAAACGCTAAACCAGTAAGAATTTTGGCAAGAGCGATTTTCCCCCAACCATTTCGAGTCGTCAATACTAGTGTGCTTGTATTATCATGCCATTCGCCCGCAAATAAAGAGGATAAAACAATACCGAGAAACAAAGCCATCACAACTCCCAGATCCGCAACCATACTACCAAGAAGCGTTGACCAGCCTTCTACCCACTCATAACGAAATGGTTTTTCTACCTTTCTCTCTATCTGATGTAAAAACTCTTTTTCAGCTCCTACCTGATCACTGACCTCCAAAAACTCATCAAGCACCTGTTGTCTTCTTTCATAGAAGCCCGTTAACTTATCCGGATCAACATAGCTTATCATCGTTTTATAATTACTGGTATCTCGAAGCTCCGGATACAATGTTCCGAGCCAACTATTAACTATCTGCCAGTCTGTCTTTTCCAGTTCTTCCTCCATACCGTCAGCTTCCATTTGCTGATAATCACTTACTATTTGCTGCAAAGTTTCATCCGTCAATTCTCCACCAAATGAAAGTGCATATCCCTGACTATCCTTTATTACTGTATATCCATCAAAATTATTGCCAAAAGCACTTGTATAGTCATCTGAACTGCCAAAACTGAACCATTGAAACGAAAGTATGCTTCCAAAAATTACACAATAAACAAAACACAACAACACACATATTTTAACAATTTTCTTTCGCCATAACTTTTTATGCTCTAACCAAAATAGTTCCATTCTATTTCACTCCTTCCTCTGTGGGAAAATAAAATAAATAAAGATCTTCCAATGTAGCTTCACAAGGCACCGCTCGCTCACTAGGCATATTGTCTGAAATAATACGCAATATAATTTCTTTTCCTTCGTGCCGTAAATTAGCAACCGTTGTTTTTGTCTGCCATTGTCTAGCTTCTTGTGGAGAAACAGAAAGCTCCCAAACCTTACCATTTGCCTTGTGAATCAACTCAGGAACCGTACCCTGCAATACAAATTTTCCTTTTTTCATCAATAGCACTTCATCTGCTATTGCTTCTATATCCGATACAATATGTGTGGAAAGAATTACAATTTTATCGCCTGCATACTCTGAGAGCAGATTACGAAAACGGACACGCTCTTTCGGATCAAGTCCTGCAGTCGGCTCATCCAAAATCAAAATTTTCGGATTGTTAAGTAACGCCTGTGCAATTCCTACTCTTTGTTTCATACCACCGGAAAAAGTTTTTACTTTTTTGTTTGCCACATGGCTTAAATCAACCACTTCCAACAATTCAGTCACACGTTTTTTTGCAACATTCTTCGGTATTCCTTTCAGTGCTGCAATATACATTAAGAACTCCACTGCAGTATAATTTGGATAATATCCAAAATCCTGTGGTAAATAACCCAACACATTCCGGTAATCTGCCCCCATCGAAGTTACTTCTTTTCCATCCAGCAATACCTCCCCTGAGGTTGACTCCAAAACAGCACATAGCATACGCATCAATGTTGTTTTACCTGCACCGTTAGCCCCCAAAAGACCATATACTCCCGGCTTTAAGGTTGCACTAACACAATCTACCGCTATTTTCCTGCCATACTGTTTTGTTAAACGATCAAGCGACAATTCCATACATTTTTCCTTCCTTTCTCATCTCTGCAATATAATGGATTTCATTTATAAAGAACATAGCAAAAATCAAAAATGTAACAATCCACACCCCCACTGCTGATGTTTCATATAACCATGGCAATATTCTTGCTGACATCCCCCAACAAATGCAGGAACCCAGCATTACAATCGCACATATCTGTAAACTCTGTTTCTTTTGCAAACGGATCAAACGTAGCAACGCAACCATACACACTAAGTACGGAACCAGGCAGTATAGAACCATCTGTCCAATCTCTTTATAAGAATTTTGCAAATAAACTTCCATACACAAAAGAATTGTTATACACACCAAATTAGCAGCCCCAGCCAAAACCAGCTTTGCTAACGTGATTTGGGCACCAGAAGCTCTTGTTACCGCTTCAATCTCGCTCATTCCATAATACTGGCTTTTAAAAATTGCTGGCATGATAGCCAATACAAACAGCGGCATAAAAATTGGTATATTCTTTGGCACGTCTGCAATGCTGGCAATTGTTAAACAAACTATAAATAACGTTACTGCCTGCAAACCAAATATTGGAATACCTTCAAAGCGAAATACATCTGAAAGATAGTGAAAGAAACCTGTCCTCGGTTCTGCCCTAGTCACTTCCTGTTCTCGTACAATTTCAGTGCAAAGCTTAATCGTTTCCTCTAATCTTTTAGGCTGTACTTCCTCTCCTAAAGATTGCTGTAAATAGCCCTTCAAATTTTTATCTTTCATTTTCCTGCTCCTTTCTCATAATTTTTAAAGCATTACGAACCCTGCTTTGTGCTGTTCGCATATTGCATCCCATCACTTTTGCAATCTCTCCAAAACTAAGTTGTTCTCCAAAGCGTAGAATAACTGCTTCCCTTTGTTCTGATGATAAAAAATTCAAAAAATAGCTTATCTCTGCCCTATCCTCTAGCCGAACTATGTCGTTATACTCATGCACTATATTTTCTTCATCTTCTAATGGATAAAACTCAACTTTCCTACTTTCATCAATACATAAATGATTTCAATCGTGTATAGATAAGCCTTAAATTTCTTTTTCCCTTTATATCCGGATAAATTTTTAAACAACTTCAAAAATGTTTCCTGAGTCAGGTCTTCTGCTTTTTCCAGATTAGAGCAATGCCACCTACAGTAACGTAAAATAGATGTATAATAGCGTTTTATCAATTCTTCTGCTGCATTTTCATTTCCAAGTAGAATCTGTTCCACTAATTCGTCATCACTCAACACGCATCAGACTCCTTTCCATTGAATATCTGTATATATATAATAACGGGTTATGCACTTAAAATGATTAAAAGATTCCTCATTTTTTCTTAAAACGAATGAAACTATTAAACCAATATTTTATCTCAACCCCTTTCAGAAATATCAAATAAATCAAATACTACCTTTTTCTCCGCTTAGAGTAATACTTCCCACACCACACAATCCTGCACCGGAAACTCTGCTTACATTCATACACACACTTCTTGCACTGGTCATTATACTGTATCCTGTTCTTGTCATTCAAAAAGAATATCCACCACCTTTTTTCACCTACATTAAAATACCGACACACCCTCCGGGAGTGTCGGTAACACTCATAGCAAGCACTGCCTGTGTCATGGCACAGGCGAAATCCCCCACACTTTCCTATCGTCTGTGTGGTCGAATTTCCATAGGGAAGTATCCCTAACCCTCTCTCGATTTTTCTTCGGTTATTCTTCATTTTACCGTCGAAATGCATTGACCTTTCCTGCCGTTTTTGCTACAATTTGCTATGGGTAATTACACCCAAAATTGAATAAAACACGAAACAGACTGTTGTAAAAATCGAACATTTTACAGCAGTTTTTTTGTACCCAAATTTAGAAAGGACGTGGCACAATGGCAAACCGAAACCGCACTAATCCGGTGCAATTTTATCTCAGTGATGATGAGCAATACATTCTCAATACCAAGTTCAAAGCATCTGGCATGAAAAGCATGTCAGCTTTCTTACGCAAGCTGGTTTTATATGGATATGTGTATGATGTCGATTACAGTTATCTGCGAAATTATAATACAGAGCTTGGACGAATCAGTTCCAGTCTGAACCAGATTGCAAAGCGGGTAAACAGTACCGGAAACATCTATCAGGACGATATGAATGAAGTAAAGGAGTTGATGAATAAAGTATGGCATACACAAAAATCCATGCTATCAAAGCAACCGTTGATAAAGCAATAGATTACATCTGCAATCCCGACAAAACAGATGAGCAAATCTATGTTTCATCTTATGCGTGTTCGCCAGAAACAGCAGCGATTGACTTTAAGTACACCCTTGACCATTGCAGAGAGAACACTCCCAACAAAGCCTATCATCTGATACAGGCTTTTGCTCCGGGAGAAGTCAGTTATGAGGAAGCTCACCGCATTGGAAAAGAACTTGCTGGCAAGGTTTTAGAAGGAAAATATTCGTATGTTCTCACCACACACATTGATAAAGGACATATTCATAATCACATCATATTTTGTGCTGCTGATAACATCGAGCATAACAAATATCACGACTGCAAACAGTCGTATTACCACATTCGGAAACTAAGTGATGAACTATGCAAAGAGCATAACCTTTCCATCATCATTCCGGGTGGTGAACGTGGTAAAAAATATAAAGAATGGCAGTCTGAGCAGAATGGCTCTACTTGGAAAACCCAGCTTAGAAGAGACATCAATTTTTGCATCAAGTCAGCTTCCACATACGAAGATTTCTTACTTTTAATGAGAGCCAAAGGATATGAAATTAAAGGGGAATCTTTTGAAGAAAGTGCTGCCAAATACATCTCTTTCCGTCCTCTGGATAAAGAACGTTTTGTCCGTGGCAGTATGAAATCGCTTGGTAAGGAATACACAAAGGAACGTATCCGGGAACGCATCGAAATGAAGCGTGAGCGAAAATCTGTTATTCCGAAAAAAGACTACTCTGTCCGCAGGCTCATTGATACCTCGGATGAAAAATTCCAAAGCAGTCCCGGACTCCAGCAATGGGCAACTATCGAGAATTTGAAGATTGCTGCACAAAGCTATAATGAAGTTGGTTCTCTCTCCGATCTGAAGCATCAGATTACTGTGAAAACCGAAGCGGGAAAATCTGCCAAACAGAGCGTTGTGAAACTGGAACACCGCATGAAAGACCTTGCAGAAATCATCAAATATGCCGAGCAGTACAAAACCAACCGCTCCTATCACATCGCCTACAAAAAGTCAAAGACCCCAGACGCATATTTCCGCCGATACGAAAGCCAGCGCATTCTATATGGCGGTGCAAGGCGTGTACTTGAGCAGGCAGGGATAAACTTAAAGGGATTGAATGTTGATAAGCTAAAAGCAGAATATCAGGAACTGATGAAACAGAAAAATGAACTGACTTCCACCTACAAGAAATGTGAAAAAGAGGTTCAATCATTAAACCGAAAACTGGAAAATCTGAATCAATACCTCGGTCAGACACAGCCCGATTTTACCTCAGAGCAGTCTAGGAAAAAGAATAATCCCATCTTGTAGCTTGTTAATGTTAAACCCATGTATTATACTTAATTTATTATTACAAATGTTTAAGAGAGACTATGGCAAATACAGATTATAAATCACCCGATGCTTTAATGCGGCATCTTAGGGATAATGGAATTTCCATCTCAGGAAGTTCACAAAAACAACAGCTCATCAATACCGGATATTTTCACGGATATAAAGGATACCGTTTTTTTGTATCTTCCTCTAACAGACTTCCATTCACTTCATATAATGAGATTAACGCAACCATTCAATATGATACAAAATTAAAATCTCTTTTATATGGAAAAATGATGTTTATAGAAACTGCGCTTAAAAATATTGCTTTGAACACCATTATGTCAGAAATTGATTCCAGCAGTATCTATGATATGTACGATAAAGCAATCAGCAGCTACAAAAATGCACCAGCCGGAACCCGTGAAGATATAAAAAAGAAATACCAGAACAACAAACTAAATCTTCAAGGCTCCATACAAAATGCCATTGCTGCTGCATACCGAAAAGAGAATCCGAAAATCACTCATTTTTACAATAATGTCAATTACAATGAAGTTCCTTTATGGGCAATATTTGAAATTCTCACTATGGGCGATTTTGGATATTTGCTTTCATGCCTGACTATTGATATGCGTGAAAAAGTATCCCGTGCAATCGGCATCAATCTATCAAGTGATACTTACCGGGAATTACTTTATAAATATGTATATGCCTTAAAAGATTTAAGAAATGCCATTGCTCACAACGATGTGGTATATGATACCCGTTTCAAAAAAATGGACCCTTCAAGACCAATGAAACAATGCCTGATTTTAGAAATGGGGATGCCGTACATAAATTTCAAGACTATCGGCGATTACATTATCCTTATCTGTTACTACTTAAAATTACTGAAAGTCTCTAAAACAGAAATCAAATCATTCATCCGTGAATTTGAAAAGATTACAAGAGAATACGAATCTTCTGTAAACCCGAATGTTTCAGCTATCACGATTCATCCTGATTTGTTCTCTCGCTTAAACATCTTAAAAAATTCCATATAATGCTTGCATATTTTACCTGCCTATAGTATATTATAGGTAGCAATTGGGGTATGTGTTTGCGGACACATACTTGGAGGAGTCGGAGTGATCCGGCTCCTCTTTAATTTTTAATAAAAAAATGGTAGCCAAAAGGATATTTCCTAATGACTACCATCTTTTTATTCTGCCGCTTCCAACACTAATCTGGCATATTCTTCATCACTTATGCCGCATTCTCTGATGGATAGATGCCAGGCACATCTGTTATCTGTTATCTGTTACCTGTTTCTTATATACTGCAATAGAAGTCGCTGTATCTGTTTCAGCTGCTCATTTACCTCCTGCACATCTGACTTTGAGATAAATACATTCGTATTTGCCATTCGTGCTATCTGGTTGATGTTGTTGCCGATTGTAGATAGCTCATACATCAGCTTCTGCCTGTCCTCATGACTGGTCGTATCCACATTTCCACCATCCAATGCCATCGTACGGATATAGGCAGATGGTGTCATTCCTGTAGCCGCTGCTTTCTCCTCTATCTCTCTACGCTCACGCTCCGATACCCGGATGCTCATTGTCGTTCTTGGTGCCTGTCTGCTCTTTGGTCTGCCCATACGCATCCCTCCTCTCGTGTAATTCTTCTTATCTGTTTTGCTGTGATAGTCACTCTGTCGGTCTTTCGTATATCCACTTCCGCTGCTTTGGAAATTCCTGTAACATAGTAGGGTAACATAGTAGACGAGATACGGTTTTCGTGTTACAAAAACCCATCTCGTTAGTGGCGGCTGCCCCTAATACCCTGCTGTTAATCCCTGCGGTGTGGTATATATGACTGCATAGAGCAAGCTTCGCTAAGACTTGTTGCTGCCTTTTTGTCGTATGCTGGGCAACAAAAAAGCAGACACATGGAATATTTCCACATATCTGCTTCTTTCATTGTGTATATTCAATTTTATATGATTATAGCTATATATGGCTACATACAATACATTTTCTGTAGCCCAGTTCCTTTTATTATGATTGGTTTCTTTGCGATGGCTATCGTTTTTACATCAGATGCAGCCTTTTTACTGATAATGGTATTAATATACATTTATCTTGCAACCTTTCGCAATCACATCGCTCCAATAATTCATATCAGAAAAAAGAATCCAAAAAAGATCAGCCAGCTTCTAAACAAACTGTTGACTTTTCCACATCTCAATGATAATATGTATTCAGAAGCGGTTTTGTACCACTTGACTACTTGATAGTCTTGAGTGGGTTACTCGCTTCTTTTTTTATGCCCACTACATCATACAGATACATTTTTCCATTAGCTGCGTGGTTTACAACCAGACACGCAGAATAAACATTATATTCTCCGGTCTTTTTCTCATTGTTATATAATGGAATTGCAAATCTTGTCACATAATAAAACCATCCATTGTGAGCATCCTCGGAATCTTTTCCTTATGATTTTCCCGATATACTTTATCAGTAGCTATCTCAACCATTTCTCGGATTCCCTGTGCCGCATTTGCCTTTGCTTTTGCTCTTGCGCCCTTTGTTTTTCTTGTATAACTAGAACCGCCATATTCATCCGGAAATTTGTTTCCAATATAAATAATGTCTCTTGTCTCTGCTATTTCAATCAATTCTCCTACATATTTTCCCAAGTAATCCTCTACATCATTCCAATTAATATTCTGTTTATTGGAAAATATGATTTCAGGCAGTAAAACAACCTCATTGCCTGACTCATCTGTTACTATATCCAGTTTGTCCATGTAATCCCTTTCTCCATTCGTATTTTAAATATCATAACATGTCCTACTGCCATTTGCATTATGAATTTAATCGGAATTACATTCCAAAAGAAAAATCAGGAAATTCATTATCTTCTGGCTCCTCATCTAAAATATCCTCTGATTTTTTAGTTGCAGCCTGATTTTCTGCCATCCCACTTTTTATACTCTTGGTCACATTCTGTGCTCCAGCCTCCATCATATTTGCATTTGTTGGATCTGCTGTAAAATTCATCACCGGCATTCCTGCATTCTGCAGACCTGCCGTAAGCATTGCCTGTTGCTGCATCATATACATTCCTGCAAGAGTTGGCAAATTCGTCAGTATCTTTTCTGTAACCTGACTTACAATACGCTCCACGAAAGCATCTTCCTTTTCTCTCGTTTCAAGATAAGGATCATCCTTCTTCTGCACATATCTCTCATAATAATCATTAATTGCACAGATGATAAATTCATTCTGCGACTTAAAGCCATATAATGAACTTCAGATATAAAGAAAGACCGCTCACTTTCAATTTTTCTTGAAAATGAACGGTCTTTCACGCTTCTGTTATTTAGTTGAATGATGATGATATTACTTTCTCTTTGATGTGTTTCCGAAGCCGCAGTCCAATACGACTGAGACATTCACACCATCTGAAATTGCTTTTTTTATGTTTTTCGGTCACTCTGGTCAAACCTGAAAAACCTCTCAAAGTGCCGGAAGTCGAAAAGTTTTACAAACTTCCCGACTCGCGGGCAGTCGTCAAATTCCGCATAAACACTGGCTTTACAGCCAGTTGTTTCTTCGGAACTCTCCTCGTTGCCTTCGCGCAAATCAAGGATTTTTACATATTGATCCGATGTAGTGCAACTATTGTCTCCACGTGGCTCGATAGGTCCGGATTGATGTCAGTCATCGACAACCTATCCAGGCTAATATGGCATGTACCCAAATATCTCCGTTTGTTTGCGGAAACATATCTACAAATTCTGTAGCAAAAATATCTCTATACATTCCGCTATCCATATCGCAGCCTGAACCTCGCCCGTTTACGGAAAAAGTTCAACTTTTTTAATCGTTTCTACTATTATAGTGATTCCAACATAAAAGTCAAATCTTCCGAGGAAACGCCATCGCCTCAACCTTGTCCGTTCTTCCTACAAAAACAGGTCAACGGCTATTTTTAGACCTAACTGATGGCCTGCCTTCCATGCACTCGACCTTGGTAAGCTAGAAATTTAGCAGAAAATTTTAATAACGCCACTGCTACTTCTTCGCATTCTCTTCCAATTCCAGCATGTATTTATCAAAGTCAGACATAAACAATCTGTCCTGGATAACACGATACTTTTCAAATTCAGTCTCGGCATGAAGCTTTGCAATTTCAGCTGACACTTTCCCTGCATCCTGTAAAATACCATAATCAAACATTTCAATAAAGCTATTAAGCCGTTTTTCCCAGTCCTGCATCGTGAGTGGAATATGCCGTAATGTCATATTCTCAGCAAAATCCAAGTATGCAGTAACCATACGATTCAGCTGTTTCATTTCATCCTGACTCAAATAATTCTTGGCAACCGTAACATCACTCTTCTTAATTTTGCCTTCAGGAGCATCTGCCCAAGTAGTTAATCCCATATGCTCTCTTGTATGGTCAGCTCTTTCTACAATCAGTTCAGCCGCCGTATGACCATGAACTGCGTAATGCATTTTATTCTGAACTGTTGCGTAGAATCTCCTGGTAGTTGCAGAATTCTTATCGTAATCAATGGCTGTGGCATACAGGTCAGTTATTTTCTGATAAAACTTTCTTTCGCTTGCTCGAATTTCACGAATTCGTTCTAACTGCTCATCAAAATACTTTTCTGTCAGATAAGTTCCGCGTTTGAGACGCTCGTCATCCATAACCCAGCCTTTGATGGTATAGTCCTTTGCAATTTGATTGACCCATTTACGAAACTGCACCGCACGCTCAGAATTTACCTTAAATCCTACTGCAATGATCATCTCTAAGGAATAGTGATTTGTGCTGTAGCTTTTTCCGTCGGCGGCAGTTATTCGAAATTTTCGAATAACTGAATCCTCTTGTAACTCACTGTCCTCAAAAATTTTCTTAATATGATAATTTATAGTGTTAGTGCCGACATCGTACAATGTTGCCATCATCTTCTGTGTCAGCCATATATTCTCATCCTCATAGCGCATCTCAATACTGTCCTGCTGGTCGCCAACTGAGGCAACATAGGTCAAGTATTCTGCCGCGCTGGAACGGATGGTAATGTCGTCTTTTTTCTTTTTCAAATAGGAGGCCTCCTTTATAAATCAAAATGCGTTTTTGCTATTGTATTTAGCTGTCCTGCTATTTCATCAAATGGTAAATTCAAATCCAGAGTCCTGACAGTAATCTGGTTTCCACTCATCTGATACACATTATTCGGATATATCTCTTCATCAGTCTTGGCATACAAAAGCATTCCCGAAACCGTGTGGTTCTTCTCTCTCAGTTCATATTCCTTGTTTTTCACATAAGTAAAAATCTGATAAAGATTGCCTGAATGAAGTGTATGCTTGTCAAACTGCACCTGTGTGCTGTGCTCATAATACTTTGCGTCAATAATAAGAACTTTCTCACCACTTTGGAGCATGATGTCACTTTGCATCACAGGCAACATAGAGTTTTCTTCATTGTCCAGCTGCCAAGGAATCTGTGATGCATTTGCGGTAAACTGATTTTTAAACTCTTTCCTATAATATTCCAGGATAAACTTCTCATACAATCGACACATGCGCTGCTCGTCTAGAAAGTCCATCAACTCGGTATGCCCATTCGATTGTGTTTGCAATAGACTCTTTACTACCAGGTAGCATATCGAAATTAGCATACGATAAGTCTGGTTATTTCGATTGTACTGAACATTCCAATTTACCGTATACAAATCAATAAAATCCACCTCGCTGAAATACACCATTAACTTTCTAAGATTTTTCTTGCGCTGTTTCGATATATTCGAACGAAGGAGAAGTTCAACTGTAGATTTGATGATCCGATTCATGATGCTGTTAACCGAAAACTCATCATATGTACAGATTAGCTGTTTCCGTAACATCGACTGTGTCTTGATGGACTCTGCAATATCAATCTTTCCTCTCAGAGAAGAGAGCGCCTCCGTCTGCAGAATATATTCTTTACCAAGTCCTCTCTTTAGCTGAATCGCGATACCTTTTTCTAAGATAGCTGCCATCAGCTCGCCAGTATTATTAAATTGTTCTGTGGCTATATTCTTATAGCCTTGCTCATTCAATACCTGAAATGCATAGGACAGCATATAATAGATGTTTTGAATCGGTATCACTTAATCGTACTCCTTAGATTTTCGCTCCAATCTTTCACCTTCATAGGTTCATCAAACCAGTATTCTTTCAATAAAGGTATCAACTCATATTCCACAACACCATAAAGCCAACTATCATCAATTGTATCAGGCTGTAAATTACAGAAGTAGCTGTGACCAATACAGAACCCTTCGCCCAGAGATTCATCGACGGAAATCTCTCTATTCAAGCTCTCGACGCAACTGATCAGTTTGTTGAACTTCTCATTATCTAATGCCATGCGGTACTCACGGAACCCCGGAGTCTCAAACCCCGGCTTGATATCAAAGAAAGCAAACCTTCTACGAAGTGCATAATCCAGCATAGCCAGGCTTCTGTCCGCAGTATTCATCATGCCAATAATATAGACATTCTTCGGCACTGCAAACTTTTCATCCGAATACAGAAGCTGTAGCGCATTTCCTCTCTTATCATTTTCAATCAGCATAAACAGCTCGCCAAAGATCTTACTCAGATTGCCGCGATTGATTTCATCTATGATAAAGAAATACTCATTATCACTATCTACCTCGGCCTTCTTGCAGAAATTGTAGAACGCCCCCTTCTTCAGTTCAAATCCTGTAGCAGATGGACGAAAGCCCATAATAAAATCTTCATAGGAATAACTCTGATGGAACTGTACCATCATGACACGCTCTACATCTTTTACACCCATCATAGAATAGGCCAAGCGCTTAGCAACATATGTTTTTCCTACACCTGGTGCACCCTGCAAGATAATATTTTTCTTATTTCTAAGCAAGCCAACTAATCTGGTATAATTATCTTCAGACATGTACACATCATCCAAGAAATTTTCTGCTGTGTACTCCGGATAGGCAATTTCCTGCTCATCATCTGCAATATCGTCTTCCTCAAACAAAGCCTTAATTTCTTGTACGAAGTCACTATATGGCGTAATATCGGTCAGAGTCTTCTGAGGGGACTGATGATTAATTGTCCAATCGCCCTTGTTCGTCCAATTTACTTTTCTAACATTAGAATATTCATCTGTGCGATCTGCATCATATTCATAATCAGACTCAACAATTCCTTTGCCAAGAATTCCATTATTACCTTTTTTAACGTATACCACGTCGCCAATCTTAATATCATGTACAAACTGCCAAGTAGCATGAGCTGAATTCTTATAGGAACTGCTATCACCGTATTCTTTCTTCATCTGCTGTTTCATTTCATCCTTAGAGCTGAATACTCTAAGATCTCCAATCTCGCCCCAGCCCAGTAGCATATAACCGTTCTTATAACACTCTTCCCATTTATCAGCGTTTTGTCCTGGAGCATAAATCCAGTAATGAACTGTATCGACATCACTATCTGCAAGAGCATCGCTATCATTCGTTTTCTTACTCTTTGCATCAGAGACACCTTTTTTGAAAATATCAGATGCCATCTCCGCTGTTAATTCCACTGATTTGCCTGCTTCAGTAAGTGTCCACACACCTCTTACGCTTTTATCAATATATCCTGCTCCAACGAGATAGTTTCTGGCGAAAGCAACATCATTTTCAAATTTGTTAACCTTCGTTTTCCCTCTGGTTTCGCTTACTATCTCATCCGACAAATGCTCGTTTTCTATAATTTTCTTTCTCGCTTCTACCGGTGTCGCAGATCCTCCTAAATCGCGTAACGCCTGTAGCAATGGCATAAACCACTTAAGAAATTCTGCTTTCGAAGTCTTTTTACCTTTTTCAGCAGCCTTTTCCTGATTGACTTGCTCAGAGATCACCCAGGCCGTATAGGATAAATCAGGAAAGTTCTTGTATTCATATTCACCTGCATCCAGAGCTTTCTTACACAAATCCTTTATTTCAAGATAATCTGCAGCAAACGGCACTTTCTTAAGCTTCTTCTCGGCTGCGACAACAAACTCGCCAGGCATATTCTGGACATCTGCTATAAACCAGCGGTTTCTGGAATCCAAGTTGATAAATGTATAAGGACGAATCCAATAAAGGCCCATCGTAATATTCCAGCGAATGCAAAGCTGATCATGTACCTTGTCATAAGCCTCGGAGAATTTCTGACGGTTATCCTCTGTGTCATTGTCAGCCAATGCAAGAGCTACCTCAAACAAACTCCACAAGTTATCAATATCATTTGCTTTTCTATCATCCTTAAATCCATAAAACGTAGCCTTTAGATTATTAAGAACCGGAATTCCATCAAAATTGCTCGGCACAGTTGCAGCAATTCCAAACTCTGACGCTATCCCGTTAAGAATAGCAATTCTATTAGCATTTGTTATTCCCTTGTTGAATGTGCCAAAGATGGTGAACGGATCAATATCAATAATCTCATCACCACTTTCAAGTTTCGGAACACTAATTCCAACAGTGTCATACACCGCATATATTTTCTGAATAAGAGTCTTTCTATCAGTTTTGAAAGGAAGAAGCTTAGTAGCAAACTCTGTGTAAAAATCTATCCAATCGTATTGCATTTAATAAAGTACCTCCTTATGCATTATCCCAATTTTGAACTACCAAGTGGCTCAAAGCCACAAGATTCCAACATCTCATTAACCTCATATATGCTATTCTCGGCACATGAGCTTAATACGCATCTATAAGCATTATTTTGTGGATTAGTTGGCTTTATATTGAAATCGGTTTTCCCAACTAACATTTCTGCTTCAGGCACTGAAAGCTGCAATCCGTAACACAATCCCAAAACCGTTTGAACTGTTGTTGGATATTCTTCCTCATTTCTTAATCTCTGTATTGTACGTTCGCCCACCAATGACGCGTCTGCTAATTTCTTATTAGAAAGCTTTTTCTCTTTCATAAGCTGTACCAATGTTTCGGAGAAGGCTCCTGGATACAATCTCATTGCATCAGCACTTCGACTTGCTCTCTGAATTTGAGATAACAATGTTCTGTTGTGAGCATTCATCTCAAATGAGTATTCTTGTGCTGCCACCTGACTCGGTGTCTTGTACATCATTTGGGTATAGTATTTTTGTCCCTGATACTTCGGCTGATAACTATATCCATTATCAAAAGCAAGACAACATTCATCCATGTGAGATAAAACATACTGTGTAAGTTTTACTCGCCCATCTGAATGTATGATATACTTCTCATCATCAAGGCAAACCTCTCATAACGTATCCTCCTTTTAAGTCAGAAATAAAATTCCTAATAGCATCATAACAGATACCAGAGGTAACAATATTCAATAATGTCATAACAAATGAGGAGATGCTTGGAATCGAACCAAGTCCTGCTGCAAACTTATTTGCATAAAAATTATACCATATTAGGCTTTAAAAAAAAGAAAATATATTTCAACCTAGCCTTGAAGTATTTTAATTACCTTTTTAGCAATCGACAGATTCATAAAAGTTCTTTTTCTTTGTTCCATCAAATCAAAATCAACTCTCCATTTTTCAGATACTTTTGATTTTTCTATAACCTTTTCAATCGAATAGTCTTGAAACCATTCTATATTCTTAACTGTATAATATTTGTGAGCATATTTCTCAAATGCATCTGTAATAGCTTTTTCAGCTTCTTCTGGATATACCTCAAACTCCATCTTAGAAACCATATCATTTACATATTCTTCAAGGAAATAATAATCAGGAGGATAATCATATGCTACTGTTTCTCCTTCATCGTCAGTAATAGGACATGGTTTAGGATTAATGCCAATCTCACCTAATTTGAAGTCAAAATACGATAATATACAATCAGTATCCTTCTTTGACCTATTATATTAACAAACTATACTGTACTGTTCTATTAACAGCATAAGTGTTCTTCTTTCTTTTTTCCCTAATTACCTTATTGCATAGTTTGATTTTATTGATAATAGCTCATCATAGTTTTTCCTAGAATAACTCTTATTTAAAAGTTGCACCACAGGAAATATAACGCTCATTAACAGTTCATCTCTATTTCCCTTTCGGTAATACATCATTGATATTAACAATGATATTAATGATGAAATGATTATAGCTGCTGAATTTTGATAAAGCCATTTCAATATCATATCTATCATCTAAAACTCCTTATATTATATTAAAGTTCTTAAATGCATCTCTAATAGCCTCTTCCTTTTCAGATGTATACTGCGGCTCCTTTGACTTATCATTTTTCTTCCAGTTATTTCCAGTACGTTCTTTACCAAGACCACACTTATCTTTAATCTGTGCAATGTACAATGATGACACTTTAAATCCATATTTTTCAAGAATATAAGCCTTAATTTTCTGATAAGTTATTTTTTCCTCTGGTGTGTAATTACTTTCTTCATCAGGCTCCATTGTAACCTCAATCTTAGGTGTATCTTTTTAGAGGGATAATTTGACAACCGTCTCCACATGCACGGTATTCGGAAACATATCCACGCACTGCACCTTATCCACGACATACCCCCGCGCCAGCAGCACCTCCAGATCCCGCGCCAGACTCGTCGGCTTACACGAAATATAAATCATATGATCCACACCATAATTGATAATCTTTTCCAGCGCCTTCGGATGAATACCATCCCTTGGCGGATCAAGCACAATATAATCCGGTCGTTCTTCAATCGTATCAAGCACCTTTAAGACATCACCCGCCAAAAATTCACAGTTGTCCAGATGATTGAGTGCCGCATTCTCTTTTGCCGCCTCTACCGCTTCCTCGATGATCTCCACGCCTACAACTTTTTTGCAGACCGGAGCGAGCATCTGTGCGATCGTACCGGTACCGCTGTACAGATCATAAACGGTCTTGTCTGCCAGCATGTCCGGATTATCCCCGAGGATAAATTCGCGGGCTGTGGAATAAAGCACTTCTGCTCCGAGAGAGTTTGTCTGGAAAAAAGAAAACGGTGAAATCTGAAAACGCAGTCCCAACAGCTCCTCATAAAAATAATCCTGTCCGAAAAGTACTTCCGTTCCTTCGTTTTTTACGACATCCGCCACGCTGTCATTTTTGTGTGGAGTACTCCTTTTAAGGTTCCTTCCAGGGAAAGTGCCAGAAGTACATCTTTCCATCCGGCTAAAAGCTGCTTTTCTTTTTCTTCGTTTACCGTTCCGGCATGTGGACATCTGCCCTGCTTTTCCAGCAATGCAGCCTCTATCTTTGCACGCTCGTCCGGCTCCTGCTCCTGTACATTTCTCCAATCCTGCGTCGTAGTGATCAGATCAACTAAAATCTCTCCGGTCTTTACTGCCTTTCGCACAAGAAGATGGCGCAGATACCCGGTATGACGCAGTCTGTGATAGAAGAAGATTTCCTGCTCCCTGAAATAAGCGAGCGTTGCCATGAGAATCGCACGGAAATCGCCATCCACGATCCGGCAGTCCTCTACCGTTACAATATCGTAAAAACTGCCGCGCTTGTGCATTCCAAGTGCCAGCGGTCCGTCCTTGTATTCATCTCCAAATGAAAATTCCATTTTGTTACGGTAAGCAAGCACACGCGGACTGTGTCTGATTGGCAGAAACTCATAAGCACAGGCATCCCCGATCGCCTGCTCTATCATGCCGCGTACCTGTGTCTCCTTGATCTTTAACTGTTCTTCATAAGGCAGACTCTGATACGTACATCCTCCGCACTGTCCGAAATGCCGGCAGGTATCTGCGGTCTCCCGTGGCGATTTCTTCACGGTTTCCAGAAGCCGTCCTTCCGCTTTTCCTTTTCGTACCTTATTTACTGCAAAGGAAACACGCTGTCCCGGAATGGTATTCTTGACGATGACGCGTTCTCCCTCGTCTGTCATCACAATCCCTTTGTTCGGGAATTCTACGGTTGTTACGTTTCCTTCTGCAATCTGCCCTTTTTTCATTCTTTTACTCCTCATGCATCATTCTGAATCTTATTTTCTTACAGAAAAAGGGACTACACAACTGCAGTCCCTTCTTTCTTCGTTCGGTTTTCTTTTTCTGCGCACCGCTCAAACTGCCTGAAAGTTCTCACGCTTCCGACAATGATTAGTCCTCTGTCTTGTCTGCGGAAGCATCCTTAGACTCTGCAGCCGGCTCATCATCCTCATCCTCGAAGAAGTCATTGTCGAACTCATCTTCAAAATCGTCCTCAAAATCATCCAGATAATCCGGTGTAAAGAAACGATAAATTCCATAGATTGCTGCTGCAACTGCGACAACGATTCCAATCACGGCGAATACAATCACGAATTTGGAAGGTTTCTTCTCCTCTTCTTCCTGTCTCTTCAAAAACTTATTAAGCTTTGCTGCATCCAAAACATCCCCCACTTTGGTAGATGCTAAAATATCTTCTACTTTACTCATGATGGCACTTCTCCTTCCTGCATTTTTAATTACATCCATTATAGCATATCTTTCCCTGTTTTCCTATGAAAAATTTGTGTTTATAAAAAATTTATCATATCTTTTTTAATTTTGCAAAGCTTGCAAACATCTTCTTTGTTCCGACTTTGTCGAAATCTACGGTCACTTCATAGTCCCTGCCCCCGGAAACAATTGCCATGATTTCTCCATCGCCAAATTTAATGTGGCGGACACGATCTCCCACCTGATAGGACAATGCTCCACCCGCGGAACCAAAATCACGCTGGTTTTCCACCTTTGTATATACCGGTTTTGTGGCTTTGGAGGAACGGAAGGTCGATCCATATCCCTCTCCCACTTCTTTTCCATATCCGCTTCCACCATAACTCGGCACCGTCCGGAATGCCTTACGCGCCTTCTGAAATGTGGACTGTTCGATGGGTTCTTCCTTTGTCTTTGGCTCATAAATCTTTCCGGAAAGAAGTTCCGGCGGAATTTCCCTGACAAAACGGGATACTTTTCCATACTGTGTCTGCCCCCGCACCATGCGCACACGCGCGGAAGTGATTGTCAGATTTTTCTTTGCACGGGTAATTCCCACATATGCCAGACGCCGTTCTTCCTCGATCTCGGCCTGGGAGTTATCACTCGTAATAGACATATAACTCGGAAACAGTCCGTCCTCAAGTCCTGCCAGATAGACATTCGGAAATTCAAGTCCTTTCGCACTATGTAAAGTCATAAGTACCACATAGTCACTGTTTTCGTCAAAACTGTCAATATCCGCAACCAGAGCGACATTTTCCAGAAATCCGTTTAAGGTCGGAGCTTCTTCCCCCTCCGCATAATCCACAGCTTTGCTGATCAATTCGTCAATATTTTCGATTCTTGCCTCTGCCTCATCCGTTCCCTCTGCTTCGAGTTCTCTGACATAACCGGTCGTTTCAATAACTTCCTGCAGCAGATCTGCCACGGAAAGCAGCTTTGCCTTTGCTTTCATAGACTGGATAAACAACACAAACGGCCGGATCTTTGCTGCCGCTTTGCCCAGCCCCGGTACCTGTTCTGCCACACAGAGCGCATCATAAAAACTGATCTCCTGCTCCTGGGCATACAATGCCACTTTGTTGATCGATGCCGCACCAATTCCACGTTTTGGGATGTTGATGATACGCCGCACCGCCAGATCATCCTGCCCATTGTCGATGGTCTTTAAATATGCCAGCAGATCCTTCACTTCCTTACGGGCGTAGAAATTTACGCCGCCAAAAATTTTATATGGAATATTTGCTGTAATAAAACGTTCCTCAAAGAGACGGGACTGTGCATTGGTACGATAGAGAATGGCACAGTCTTTATACTGATACTCTCCTTTGCGTACCCGCCGGGCAATATCCCTTGCCACAAAATCCGCTTCCTCTGCCGCCGTATCCAGCTGCTCAAAGGTGATCTTGTCCCCGGCTCCATTGTCCGTCCACAGACGCTTTTCCTTTCGCCCCTGATTGTTGGCAATCACAGCATTGGCTGCATCCAGAATATTTTGCGTGCTCCGGTAATTCTGCTCCAGTTTGATCACTGTGGCATCCGGAAAATGATGTTCAAAATTCAGAATATTGTAGATATTCGCTCCCCGGAACTTATAGATAGACTGATCATCATCACCTACAACACAAAGATTCTGGTATTTTAAAGCCAGCAGACGGATCAGTTCAAACTGTGCGGTATTGGTATCCTGATACTCATCCACCATAATATAGCGGAAACGATCCTGATACGAGGCAAGCACCTCTTTGTCCAGTTTGAACAGTTCCACGGTTTTCATGATCAGATCATCAAAATCCAATGCATTATTCTGCTTTAACGCCTGCTGATATTCCCGGTAAACCTGGGCCTGTTTTCGTTTCACATAATCGCCTGCCGCGCGCGTCTCAAATTCGATCGGATCGATCAGCTCATCTTTTGCGGAGGAAATAGCAGAAAGAAACATTTTCTCTTTGTACATTTTCGTATCGATTTCCAGACGTTTGCAGATATCCTTCATCAGAGTCTTCTGATCATCGGAATCGTAGATGGTAAAATTGGTGCCAAACCCCAGCCTGTCAATATATCTGCGCAAAATACGCACACAGGTGGAATGGAATGTGCACACCCAGATACTTTCCGAACCATATCCCACCATCTGGTCAATACGCTCCCGCATCTCCCCTGCCGCTTTATTGGTAAACGTGATTGCCATGATATTGTAGGGATTAACCCCGCATTCCTCAATCAGATATGCCGTACGATGTGTCAGTACTCTGGTTTTTCCGGACCCCGCACCTGCCAGAATCAGAAGCGGTCCGTCGGTTGCCATCACAGCCTGCCGCTGTGGTTCGTTCAGTGCATCTAATAAGCTCATATCGTTTCTCCGTCTCTTTCCATAATTCATTATTCGTGTGTCTCATTATATCATAGATAGTCCGAATAGAACATACATTCTTTTGTTTTTTGAAAAAAGCATGAAAATGCCTTGTCATCTAGTTTTTATTACTATATAATGTGATATGATATGAGGTGAAAATATGGACAACGAAGTAAAAGAATTTCTTGCTGCACTGCAGAAGAAACTGGTTTCAATCGATTACATCAAAACGGAAGACATTCCAAATATCGGTTTATATATGGATCAGGTCACGACCTTTATGGACGAGCAGTTAGAAGCCTGCAAACGCTATGAAGATGATAAAATTCTGACCAAAACAATGATCAACAATTATGCCAAAAACAATCTGCTCCCTGCCCCGGAGAAGAAAAAATATTCAAAGGAGCATGTGCTGACCCTGTTATTCATTTACTATTTTAAGAATCTGCTCAGCATCAACGACATCCAGTCCCTGTTAAATCCCCTGACGGAACATTATTTTGGCAACAAAGCCGGATTTAATATGGAAGATGTCTATAACGAGGTTTTTAATTTAGAGAGCACCGAGTCCGAGAAATTATTAAAAGATCTCGGAAAAAAATATGCACTCTCCCGTGAGACGTTCCGGAAATTTCCGGAAAATGATCAGGAATTTCTGCAGAATTTCAGTTTTATCTGTCTGCTCAGCTACGACGTATACATCAAAAAGATGATTATCGAAAGTGTTATCGACAATATCAACAGTCAAAACAGTAAAACAAATAAAAAAGAGAATTCCAAAAAGGAATCCTCCAAAAAAGACACCGTTTAATCCAAACGGATGATTGTATTTTCAGGCACAGATGCAGATACGCATCCGTGCCTTTTTTCTATTCCTGTTCCGGATGTTTCTGTGACAGACGGCTGAATACCATCTCATATCCGTCATTTCCATAGTTCAAAGAACGATTGACACGGCTGATCGTCGCTGTAGACGCCCCCGTCTTTTCCGCAATATCAAGGTATGTCTTCTGATCCCGCAGCATTCCCGCCACTTCAAATCGCTGTGATAAAGAAAGCAATTCATTGACCGTACACACATCCTCAAAAAATGTATAACATTCCTCTCTGTTCTGCAGACATAAAATTGCATCAAACAGATGATCTACTGCCTCTGTTTTAAGTTTCTTGCTCATTATGCTCCCTCTTTCCTTCCAAAAATCATGTCTGTATTTTATCATATTAAAGTTTTAAAGTAAACAGATTTCTTGCATTACCTCTTTGTTATGCTATAATGTTTAGTACAGTTTACCAAACACGAAAACGAATGGAGAATCTATGATATGAAAAAGATCGGTTATTTTTTTTCCGGCTTTCTGCCAATTTTAACAACAACAGCTGCACAGATACTGGCCTCTTTTTTTATGTTCGGAATCGCAGCTCTGTTTCTGTGTCCGGCCTCCCAGAGCACAGGCTTTGATTCCGATACCATCGAAACACTTCTGACCAATACGGAGTTTAATGCATGCATCATGCTGATTTATACCGTAACCTGCATCGTATTCATGGGAATATGGTATTATCGCTCCTGTGGGGGCAATTATCTTCCAAAACCATCCCTCACGTTTCATCCTCTGCAGTTTTTATCCATCATTCTTCTGATTCCCGGCATGCAGTTCTTTTCCGGTTATCTGACTTCTGCGGTATCTCTTCTTTTCCCGAACTGGCTCAGCCAGTACGAAAAACTCATGGAAACCGCAGGCTTAGACTCCGACATCGGACTGTTCATGTTTATCTATGCCGTAATTCTCGGTCCTGTCTGTGAAGAACTGGTTTTCCGCGGCGTCACCATGCGTCTGGTCCGACGGGCACTTCCGTTCTGGGCTGCCAACCTGATGCAGGCGGTTCTCTTCGGAATCTTTCACATGAACTGGATTCAGGGAATTTATGCATTTGTTCTCGGTCTTGTACTGGGATGGATCTGTGAAAAAGGAGGAAGCATCTATTTCTCAATGTTCTTCCACATCCTGTTCAACTTCTGGGGAACCATCATCGGACCGCTACTGAACAATCTCAAAGAAACGGATCTTCTGGGAATTATCATCTTTCTCTTTACGATTGTTTCTCTCGTTTTGGGCTTTTCCTTATTCCGCCTGGGAACGAAATGGCGCGATCAGAAAGCGGCGCGCCTTATGGCTGCCCCTGATCATGATGATCATTTCGAAGCAGCTGAATGATCCGGTACTCATAAAACACGGTGATCACAAGGATAGCGGCAATCACCAGCAGACTGTACGCGTCCTTGAGTTCGATCCCGATCACATCTCCCACACACGGAACCATCAGACCGATGATAAACACCAGTTTTACCAGCCGGATCATCCGGATGGAATATTTACGCACCTTTCCCACACACACCTCTTTCGGAAGCCGGTTTATTTTTTCCGGCTGACAGCTTACCAGGCTGAGTCCCACATAGATCAGAACAACTCCTGCAATGTTACAGATAAATTTATATGGCGCAACTTTATAGACAATCCCATAATAGATCTGCAGTCCGATATAGACAATTCCAAGGATCATTCCTATCGCCTCCGCAAAAATTGCCGGAACGGTTAAATCTTCTTTTTTCATCTGCTTTTCTCCATTTCATTCTGTAAAATCATATCCTAATTCTAACACCTTTTTGACTTGAATTCCATAGTTCATGTGCTATAATGAAACACAGAGTAACAATATAACAAAGGAGATCTCATGGAAAATCTTATTTTACCAAAACAATACAAATCAGAACTGAATCTTCATGACACACAGCTTGCCATCAAGACAGTCAAAGATTTCTTTCAGGCACTGCTGGCGCAGAGACTGCATCTGACACGTGTTTCTGCTCCTCTTTTTGTAGACCCGGCAACCGGTCTTAATGATAACTTAAACGGTTATGAGCGCCCGGTTACTTTCGGTATTAAGGAGCAGGACGATAAAAATGCCGAAGTTGTCCATTCCCTCGCAAAATGGAAACGTTACGCCCTGAAAAAATACGGATTTCAGGTCGGAGAAGGCATCTACACGGATATGAATGCCATCCGCCGCGATGAAAGTACGGACAACATTCATTCTATTTTCGTAGATCAGTGGGACTGGGAAAAAATCATTCATAAAGAAGACCGTAATCTGGACTATTTAAAAGAGACCGTTCGTACCGTATATAAGTGTCTTCGCAAAACAGAACAGTATATGGCCATCCAGTATGATTACATTGATCTAATCCTTCCAAAGGAAATTTTCTTTATCACCTCCCAGGAACTGGAGGATCTGTTCCCGGACAACACACCGAAGGAACGTGAGTATTATATTACCAAGGCAAAAGGTGCTGTATGTATCATGCAGATCGGTGACACCTTAGAGTCTGGCGAACCGCACGACGGACGTGCTCCGGATTACGATGACTGGGCTTTAAATGCAGATATTCTTGTTTATTATCCGGTTCTTGATATTGCACTGGAATTATCTTCGATGGGTATCCGTGTAGACAAAACTGCTCTGATTTCCCAGCTTGACAAAGCCGGCTGTCCGGAACGCAAGGATCTGCCATTCCAGAAATCCATCATCGATGGAACACTTCCTTATACCATCGGCGGAGGAATTGGTCAGTCCCGTATCTGTATGTTCTTCCTTCGCAAAGCTCATATCGGCGAAGTGCAGAGTTCTCTCTGGCCGGAAGAAACAATTGCAGCCTGCGAGGAACATGGTATTCAGCTCTTATAATTTATTTTACATAATAAAATAAACAAAGCAAAAAATCAAAGAGGAAAAACGAAAAAAACGTTTTTCCTCTTTTTGTATTATCTATCTCCTCTAAATTACAGCTATAAGGTTTCCTCATCCGCCTCGCACATGCGATACCCTACGCCCAGTTCATTTACAATATAATTTTTTTCTCCCGGTCTGGCTCCCAGCTTCTTACGGATATTTACCATATTGACCTGCAGTTTTTTGATGCTGCCCTCATCGTTATACCCCCAGATCTCTTTGATAATGGCTGAGTATGTCATAACCTTTCCCGCATGTTCCGACAATGCTGCAATGATATTGTACTCTGTCTGTGTCAGCTTCACTTCTTTTTTATGCAAGAAAACTCTTCTTGCATCGTAATCAATGGTCAGACCGGAGGCCTTAAATTTTCCACCCGGAAACATTCCGTTTTGCATGCGATGTGTTGTCATGCGGAGCGTAGAACGTATCCGCGCAAGAAATTCATTGGAGCCAAATGGTTTTGTAACATAATCATTGGCTCCCATATCCAAAGCCTCCACTTTATCTTTTTCATCTGACCTGGCAGAAAGCACAATCACCGGCGTCAGGGAATCTTTCCGTAACCGCTTTAAAAAAGTCATTCCGTCCTGATCCGGAAGTCCCAGATCTAAAACAACGAGATCCGGTCTGTGAGAAGCATACATCATCATTCCGTCTTCGCAGGAATATGCCGATAATGTCTGATATCCGTTTGCCTCCAGAAGTGTAGCCACCAGATTGTTAATATGTTCATCATCCTCAATAATTAAAATCTTATATTTATTTCCGTTCATGCCTGTTCCTTCTCCTCCATATCCAGATAAAACCGGAAAAGTGCACCTCCATTTTTCTTATTTTCTGCCTTGATCTTTCCACCGTGCGCTTTGATAATTGTTGCGCACACTGCCAGTCCTATTCCTGCATTGCTCCGTTTGCAATCGGAAGATACCTCATACGGCTCATGACTCCCGTAAAAAACGGATTTTAATTTTTCTTCCGGAATTCCACATCCATCATCCTGTACTTCAAATACGGCTTTGTCCGCCACAAGAAATACCTTCAGTCCCAGGTGCACCATTCCCTTTGCATGCTGCACCGCGTTTTCTAAAATATTGATCAACACCTGCTGGATCAGGATGGCATCCATGGGAATTACCACAAATTCATCTGGAATATCAATTTCAACCTCCTGATCCGGATATCTTTTATGAAACTTTAAAATCACCGAATCAATCAGCTCATCCAAAACCGTAGGTGTCTTAATGATTTTTACTTTTCCACTGTCAAGTTTTGTGATCGAAAGCAGGTTCTCAACCATCCGGAAAAGCCACTGTGCATCCTGCTGGATGTCCTGCAGCATCTTTGTCCGCTGTTCCTTCGTAAAATCATTATCCGAATCAAGCAGCGCCGAGCTGGAGCCATAGATCGTGGTAAGCGGAGTCCGAAGATCATGGGAAACCGCACGGAATATGTCTGCACGGATTTTTTCTTTTTCTCTCTCTGCTTCGAGAATTTTATTATACTTTATTTTGGTGGTAAACCCACAGGTAATCAAAGCCATCAGTATAATGATCACTGCCGATGCCATATTCTCCGGTATGGAAAAATTAAAGTGAAAAAATGGAAATGTGAAAGCAAAATTCAATTCAAGAACGCTGAGAATTGCAGCTGCCACACCATACAGATACCCCGGTGTGATCACAGAAGTCAGAAAGACTCCAAAAATAGATACTGCCGGGATCAGCGCATTTTCCACAGTACTGTTTTGTATCCACAAACAGACCATAAAACACACCAGCTGAATCCCGACGGTAATGGCTATATCTCTTATGATATACAATGTTTTTTTCATCCGAATCTTCTTTCTCCTTATCTCTTGCATCCATATGTTTCATTATAGCATAATGGCGGTTAAGATTCGAATAAAAAATGTATTTTTCTAAGAAAGCGTATTCAGTTCCTCCATCCACAATGTTGCACACGCATCACTCGGCATACGCAGATCTCCTCTCGGGGAAACAGCAACAGATCCGACTTTCGGGCCGTCCGGAAGGCAGGAACGTTTAAACTGCTGCGCAAAAAATCTGCGGCAGAACGTTTTCAGCCATTTTAAAATAAATGCATCTTCATAAGTTCCCGCAAATGCAATTTTTGCCAGACGGTAAATTTTTGCAGGGGAAAATCCCTGACGCAACATATAATACAGGAAGAAATCATGCAGTTCATACGGACCTACCAGATCCTCGGTCTTCTGTGAAATTTTTCCGTCTTCCGGCGGCAGAAGCTCCGGAGAAACAGGTGTATCCAATACATCATACAGTGTATCGGAAAGCTGCTTGTCCTCACAGGTATCCGCATAATAACGCACCAGATGCCGGACCAGTGTCTTTGGCACAGAAGCATTCACGGCATACATGGACATATGATCTCCGTTGTACGTTGCCCACCCCAGTGCAAGTTCCGACAGATCTCCGGTTCCGATCACAAGCGCATTTTTTTTGTTCGCAATGTCCATCAGAATCTGCGTGCGTTCCCGCGCCTGGGAATTTTCATATGTCACATCATGCACCGAAGGGTCCTGTCCGATATCCGAAAAATGCACATTTACCGCCTGACAGATATCCACTTCCACAAATTCTGCCCCAAGGCTTTGAATCAGTTTGACAGCATTGTCATATGTGCGGTCGGTTGTCCCGAATCCCGGCATGGTGACGGCCGTAATTCCCTTATGATCCCGCCCACACAGATCAAAGGCACGCACGGTCACCAGCAGTGCCAGCGTCGAATCCAGTCCTCCGGAAATACCTACCACAGCATTGGCTCCGGTATGTTCCAGACGTTTTTTTAGTCCCATTGCCTGAATCATCAGAATTTCATCACAACGCTTTTCCCTGTTCTGTCTGTCTGTTGGCACAAACGGTGCCGGATCAATAAACCGCGTCAGTTTTGTTTCTTCTATTTTTAAAGAGAACAGAATCTCGGTATGTGTCTGATCCTCAGTGACAAAAGTTGTCATTCTGCGGCGCTGTGCACAGAGACGTTCCACATCAATCTCCGAATACAGGATGCCATGTCCAAAACGCTTGGATTCCGCAAGAATCTGTCCGTTTTCCGCAATGATGTTGTGCCCGGAGAACACCAGATCCTGTGTAGACTCTCCCTCTCCCGCTGACGCATAAATATATGCCGCAAGAAGACGTGCAGACTGGCCACTTACCAGTTCCCTGCGGTAACTGTCTTTGCCGGTCAGTTCATTCGAAGCCGACAAATTCACCAGAACAGACGCCCCCGCCAGTGCATGGGAGATACTCGGCGGATTCGGTGTCCACAGATCCTCACACAGTTCCACACCGATTCTGAGTTTCGGCATCTGCTCACAGACAAAAAGCAGATCCCGGTCCGCAGGAACACAGCTTCCGTCCGGCAGAACCACCTCTGTCGCAAGCTCTGCTCCGGATACGAAATGTCTCGCCTCATAAAATTCATTGTAATTCGGCAGAAACTCTTCGGTACAAGTCCAAGCACTTCTCCATGGGAAAACACTGCCGCCACATTGTATAATTTTCCAAGGATTTCAAAGGGAAGTCCCACGAAAAAAATGGCGTCCAGTGAAGCACTCTCTTTTACTAATTTCATCAGCGCATCCTTTGCGCCCTGCAGCAGACGTTCCTGCAAAAACAGATCCTGACAGGTATAGCCGGTCAGACAAAGTTCCGGAAAAACTACAATCTTTGCTCCCTGCCGGGTACTTTCTTTCATCATATCCAGAATCAGTTCTGCATTGTATTTTGTATCTGCCACTTTAATTTTCGGTGTGACTGCAGCTGCTTTTACAAATCCCTGTCTCACTTTCTCAACTCCTTTAATTCCTCTACGGAAAATTCATATGCCTTGTTACAGAACTGGCACTTTACCTCGATGCTCTCCCCATCATTGATGATGTCATCAAGATCTTTTTTGCTGAGCGTTGAAAGTGCACGCGATACCCGCTCCTTAGAACAGTCACAGACAAATGCTGCCGGAATTTTGTCGGTGATTTCCAACCCGAAATCTCCGAGAATTTCTTCGAGAATTCCTTCCGGTGTCAATCCTCGCTCCAGCATCATAGTCACAGAATCGATCTCTGCAATACGCTTTTCCAGTTTTTCAATGATCTCGTCACTCGTAAACGGCATAAGCTGAATAATAAATCCGCCGGCCTGACGCACCGTGTTGTTTTTGTTCATCAGCACACCCAATCCTACCGCAGACGGAATCTGCTCGGAAGTTGCAAAATAATAGGTTAAATCTTCTGCAATCTCTCCTGTCTGCAGCTGACACTGTCCCACATATGGCTCTTTTAGTCCCATATCTTTGATGACGCTCAAAATACCGAGATCCAGCGCACCCCCTACATTTAAATGTCCGTCTTTGTTTGGCGGAAGTTCCACAATCGGATTATTGACAAATCCCTTGACATGTCCATTGGCATCCGCAGTAACGGTAAGTCCCCTGGCCGGACCGCTGCACTGAATCTGCAGGGTCAGAAGATCCTTTTCCCCTTTTAACATTGTTCCCATCATTGCACCGCCGGACAACAGACGTCCCAGGGCTGCCGTCATGATCGGGGACGTATTGTGATCCTGTCTGGCGGTCTCCACCAGATCCCTCGATGTAATTGCAAATGCCCGGATTGCGGCACCTGCTGCGGTTGCTCTAACAATATAATCTGCCATGTATCATTTCTCCTTTATTCTTTTCTTGTAACAAATGTGATACGCTCACTGTCGGCTTTGACCCCGGCGTCGGTGTAATCATCATACATTCCTTCACAGACCAGTCCCGCCTGCTGCAGAAAATCCACTATCTGTTCCACCTTATAATTTCTCTGATAGTGTGTTTCCCATATCGGCGGTACAGCTCTCCCGCTTCCGGGATAAACAGTGTCAGGTCATATTCATTGATTCTGGTCTCTTCGTCATAATAATTTTCCCAGATAAAACTTCCTTCCTGCCTGCTCTCCGCAAATGTGTGATCTCCGAGAAGCTGTTCGTATTTATAGGCGGTATTCATATCAAAGATAAATACTCCACCGCTTTCCAGACAGGCGGCAACCCGCCGGAATGCATCGGAAAGTTCCTGTGGCTCAAGTACATAATTGACACAGTCACAGGTACAGCAGACTGCCCGCACACATCCATCCAGTTCGAGTGTCTGCATCTCCTGCAGCAGATAAAGAATCGGTGGATCTGTCTGCTTTTCCATGGCTTTCTGCAGCATATCCACAGAAACATCCACACCGGTCATATCATACCCACAGGCAGCCAGTCTCCGGGTCAGTTCTCCGGTTCCGCATCCCAGATCCAGCACTGGTCCGTCTGCAATTCCATGCTTTTTTAATGTCTCACAAATATATGCACACCATTCATCATAGGGCACATTATCCATAAACAGGTCATAAACCTGCGCAAAACCCGTATACGCGTCCATTCTTTTCCTCCTGCTTTGTATCATAGTTTAGCAAGTTTTTATGGCAAAAGCAAGGTTGATTATTCTTCCCGAAACCTTTATACTGAATGCATAAGTTGAACTACAGAAAGGATTTTCCATGCCTGACAACTACGAACATTATATTTCCAAAAATATTCAGGCCTTCTATCGCAGAAGACTTTTTTCTCCAATGATATATCTGGTTTTACTTGCAGTTCTCTGGATCGTATTTCCACTGGGTGCCATGCTGCGCCCTGCACAGCTTTCCGACAATACCAAAATTGCGGACGCCTACAAGAACCATCACCGTTATGTGCGCATGACCTTCACAGATCTGAAATTCAGCGGATATACCTGTGAAACCTATGGACAGACCCGCGGATATTATTATTACACCACACAGAAAAATAATTGCAGCATCATTCTCCTTACCCCGCATACATGTGAGGAAGGACTCCCTACGATCGACCGTCTGACCGTCACCGGCCGGATCGTCAAAGGAAAAGAATCTTATCTGGCACTTTTGTCCCAGCTTTCCTCTGACCTGAACTGGACCGAAACCGGTATCCGCAATCAGCTGTCTTCGTATTATTTCAGTGAGCCTGACTATCATTTAACCACGACGCGCATTTTATTCTTCGCGTATTTCGGTTCCATGATTTATACCGTCCTGTATCTTCTGATCTGTATGGTCTATATCCGGTTCCCGGTGCTTTCCCCACCGTGCCAGAACCTGATCGTCTTCGGACATCCGGGTCAGATTCTCGCCGAGGCCGAGGAAGAACTTGCAACACTTCCACAGCTGGCAACGGAGGATATGTTTATTACCGAACATTATTTTATCATGACACACCATATGGAAATGCCATTGTGCCTATTCAGGAGATTCTGTGGATCTATAAACATTCAACGCTCCACAAAATGCTCTGGTATCATTTCAGCATCTCTTATACCATGCATATTACCGCAAACAAACATATGTATGTAAACTGTCCGAAAAATACCAAATCCGATATTGACGGTATTATGGATTACCTGGCAGAGGCCAATCACAACATTCTGGTAGGTTTCAATGAAGAAAACCGCCTGAAAGTCCAGGCGGTTCAGGGAAAACCTTTCCATATTGAAAAATTCTATGCGTTATTGCGCCGCCGTGTCTAAAACATACAGGCTTTGCTTCCAATTTCATAATCCAGATTTTCATAGGCTTCCCTTACCACGGGAAGCCTTTCTTTTTCTTCCGGCGGTAATTCATGTTCGGAAAGTATCTTTATATTCTCCTCAATCTGTGCAATATCATAGGTATCAAATCCATACTTTAACCCTTTCCAGCACAGTCGTCGCTGCTCTTCATCCATCATGTGGAGTTTTCCCTGCCGAAGTATGTGACCACTCTCCGGTAAACCTTTGGTCTCCTGTTTTATTTCTTTCACCGTCCCCCGCAGCTGCTCTAAGAAGATATGCAGATTCCGGTTTATAAAGGCACGGTTTTCGGTCTTTGCCGCCATCTCCATAATTTCTGCCTGCTGGGCAATCTCCTCTTTTCCAATCTGGCGGCTGATCCCTTTGATTCCATGAACTTTTGTCTGAAACATATGCAGATCCCGCTGGACATATTCCGGAAGTTTCGGAAGTAAACTCTCCACCTCTTTCCAATAAGATTCCAGCGTACGGATATCCGTAGCGTTCCTCTGCCCTGTGGCTTTCGCCTTCTTTGACGCATCGACCGGATTCGGAAGTTCCCTGTATCTGACCGGAATTCCGGTTTCTAAAACCTGCCTCATCCGCTGCAGCCGGATCGGTTTCGGCATAAAATCGGTAAATCCATGCCGGATGGAACGGCTTCTCACTTCGTCAGAAATATCCGCTGTCATAAGAACAAGCGGTGCATGACTGTATCTTTGTATCTGATCCGCCGTCTCAAATCCGGACATTCCAGGCATCATCTGATCCAGAATGATCATCTGGTATTCCCGTTCTTTTACCATCTGTACAGCTTCTTCTCCTGACACCGCCAGATCCAGTATAAACTTCCATGGAGCCGCAAGTTCCTGAAAAATCACCCTGTTTGCTTCCATATCATCCACCAGAAGGACACGTGCCCGCGGATAAATCCAGTTCGGCTGTATTTCTTCGACCTGCGGATCATTCTGTTCTTTTAATATTTCCCGTCCGATGTTTCTCGGCTCTGATATCTCAGCCATAACCTGTTTCTGATAAAACCCAAAAGATACGCGTGTCCCTTTTCCCGGATCACTCTCTGCTCTTACCCAGCCATGCATCATTTCTACGAGCTGTCTGACAATTGACAGACCCAGGCCAAAGCCCTCTACCCCCATATCCTCGGAGAACGAGACATATTCCGCAAATACCTGTGCAAGTTTTTCCTTTGTCATTCCCACACCGGTATCTTCCACACAGCCGTCAAACCATACCTGTCCTTCTTCCATCTTACAGTGGAGTGACAGCGTGATCGTTCCCTGTTCCGTAAACTTGCAGGCATTCGAAAAATATTCTGAAAAATCTGTGCCACACGTAAATAGTCCCCACTTACCTGCTCCGGAAACCGGTCCAGAAACCTCACGGTAAATACGATATCTTTTTCCCGGATATTCAGCAGACAAAGACGAGCCTGTTCCTCGATCATCTCATAAAAATTGTATGTTTTGTCTTTGAGCGTCAACATTCCTGCTTCCAGCTTCGAATATGCAAGGATGGTATCCACCTGTTCAAGCAGATTATTTCCCGCGACGCGGATATATTCAAGAATGTTTTTGCTCTCATCCGGAAGATTCTGCCTCTTTAAAATGTCCGAACCTCCGATAATCGCATGCAGCGGACTGCGCAGATCATGACTGACCGATGCCAGAAAACGGCTTTTTAAAAATGACTGTTCTTCTGCTTTCTTTTTCAGATCCTCCATCAGAACCGTTTCCTTCTTTTGCTGTGTGATGTCGAGCAGAGTAAGAATATATCCTCTCACCACATTTTCACTGCAGACCGGATGCAGCTGACACCTGCAATAACTTTCTTTCCACTGAACCACATAATCCTGATCCGGGTCTTTACTCCAACGCATCATTTTGGTATAAAAAGGGTACTCCTGCGGATCGTCCGTCAGTTCCCCCACAATTTCCGGAAACCATCGTCTGGCACTGGCATTGGCATCCCGGTAACGCATTCTGTTGTCAAACAAAAACGTAGGGATATCACTGATATTATAAAAGTTTTCCCGGATAATGTTCGTCACATTGGATAATCTTCCCGTCATCATCAGATAAAAGACAATCAGACAGGAAATTTCAAAAGCTCCCGGCACCAGAAATTCTTCCGCTTTCGGCGTAACTGCGCGAAACAACATTGCAACTCCCGGAAGTGCCATGCCAAGATACAACATATCATTTACATGTCCCTCCCAGACAGAAACCTCGCTTTTCACTCTCACATAAGTAGCCAGCCCCAGAAGAATTCCCGTATAACAAAGCAGCGCAATCCGAAACGCATCCTGATACGTCTCGCGCTGCGCAGCACGTATAATCAACATGGAATTAAACAGCACCAGACTGCAGAACAAAATCACTTCCGTCCTGAGTTTCAGCTGGAATTTCATAAAATCACCCACATAATGAATCATAAGATACAGCATGTGAATGGCCAGTAAATCTGTCAGTATACGAAGTGTCTGTGCCTCTCCCGTAACATAATAGGTAATGCGATAAAAACTGTTCAGTGCAATCAGCCCTAAAACCAACGGCAGCAGCCGGTGTTCCCTTGCGTGAAACCCGCTGCTGACATAACTTTGTAATACAAACAGTGTAAAAAAAAGACAGATCAGATGGAAAACCAGTCCCATATCCGTTTTACCTCCAACCACTAAATATCCGCTCTACTTCGGATTTGATATAAATGGCTTTATATGGCCGCACAATATATCCTGCCGCATGCAGTCTCCGACAGGTCATTACCGTATGCGCATCACACATGGCCGTGACAAACAGAACCGGTATCCTGCCCCCTGTGAGCTTGTTTGCTCTCATGGTAGTCTCGATTCCGTTCATTTCCGGCATATCAACATCCATAATGATCAGATCCGGAAACTCATTGTGTTCCAGATAATGCAATGCCTGTTTTCCGCATTTACAGAGAATGACGGTATACTCATCCTCAAGAATTCCACGCATGGCATCCAGATTAGTCTTCATATCATCTACGATCATGATTTTTTTTCTGGCAGTTTCCTGAACCATCTTCTTTCTTCCCGGCTCTTCCGAATCTGGAGAAACCGTATCAAGATATTCCGGTGGAAGAATCGTAACATTTAAGTTTTTATTTTCCATCAGATCCAGTTTGGTTCCATCCGGCATATTCAGAACCGGACGCAAATTATGCGGTCCCTTGTTTTCATAGATCAGTCCCTTACGTCCGTCCGACAGGTTTACCTCCGTCCCTCTCGGAAACAGTGGGACACGTTCCATAAACACTTCCACAACGTTTTTGTCAAACATGATGCCACAGGCTCCCATGAGATATTCTACTGCCTCATAAGGAGAATATGGTTTCTTATACGGACGTCTTGATGTCAGCGCATCATACACATCCGCCACATGTACAATTCTTACGGAGAGTGACTGTTCATCTCCCATCAGCCCCTGTGGGTATCCGCTTCCATCTACATTTTCATGATGAAGAAGTACCGTCTGCTTGATATGCGCCGAAATATTCCAGCGCTTCGAAAGCAGCTGGTACGAACGGGTCGAATGGGTCTTCATCAACTGGTATTCATCCGGTGTCAGCCTGCCCGGTTTGTTTAGTATTTCCTTTGGAATGGCAAGTTTTCCAAGATCATGCAAGAGAGCCGCTGTAACCAGATAATTCAGATCGCGTTCACTCATTCCCATCCCCATACCGATCACGCAGCAGAGCACCGCAACATTCACCGAATGTGCATATGTATAATCATCGTATGAGCGCAGATCTGTCATATCCAGACACACATTTTTTCTGGACAAAAGATTCTCCACAATCTGTTGTGCAATCTCGGCACAACGGTCAATATCATTCTCCTGCACACATTTAAACCCTTCCTGGCGCAGTTTTTCCGGTATTGTTGCTTCGATGTAGATATCTTTCGACTGTTCATCCTCGATATAGACACCGCTAAATCCGTATTCATTTAGTTTATTGATATAGGAAGCCGTCAGTTCACAGCCACTTCCCACCATGGTACGTCCCATGGAATCATATAAATCATACGCAAGACACATTCCCGGTCTGGCATCTTCAATGGAAACAAAACGCATAAAGCCTCCAATTATAACTACAACTTAAATCATAACCAGATAAATTGCTGCAAGTGAAATTACAATCTGAATGATAGCAAAACGAAATACCACCTGGGCATTGGACCACCCACCCTTTTTTCTTACATGGTCGTGGATCGGTGTGATGGTATTCTTTAGAATATGTATCTTTAAAAACCGAAGCAATGAAACCTTTACCAGACCAAGACCACCGTCTGCGATAAGTACCGCAGCAACCAGCAGGTACATAAACGGACTGTGCATCTTCAATACCGCAATGGCAATAAAAATACCCATTGCACGTGATCCGGCATCTCCCATAAGAAGCTTGCTCGGTGTTGCGTTATACCACAGATATCCCAGCAGACATACCGCAAACAGTAAAATACAGTAATTGAAAGAATCATTGACTTTTAAAATATTGTCAAGAACAAACACACTCATCAACGTGATAATGGTCAGTGTTCCCGACAATCCATCCACACCATCCGAACAGTTGGTAACATTGATGGAAACCCACACCAGAATAACGGTCAGAATGGCAAATACAACCGGTGGAATCACGATGGTCGTTCCCGTAATGGCAATGGTGATCTCACTGGAATTGTAATGCAGATAGGAAATGGCTACAACGACTGCCACCGCCAGATCCAGAATTCCCTTTAAATACTCTCCCCATGGTTTTTCTGCGGCATCATCAAAGAATCCGGTGAACATTTCGATGACGATCAGCACCAGATAAATGATAATTTCCTTATTCATTTTGCCAAACAACAATGCGGAAACAACAAAAGTCAACACAAAAATAATACCCGCACCTCTTGGTTTTCCTGCGGAAAGAGCTCCATCATGTGCATACTGTCTTCCCATGTCCTTCGGCAGATATCCGTTTAATTTTGCAATTGCAATACAGGTCGCTGCAAAAGCAAATAAAACACCGATAAAAGCAACCAGTGCGTGTTCATATGTTCCTAATAAGTATATCATTTTCTCCTCCTCGGGCTTTCACCCGATTTAATTATATTAGGAGACTGGAAAAAAGTAAAGTTTTTGCTTGCATTTTTATCGAATTGTGTTATTATATACTCACACGCGTCAAAGCGTTAAAGTGTAAAAGATTCAAAGAACCACAAGGAGGAAACAAAAATGGCTCAAAAAGGAGACTTAATGACAGCACGTTCCGATATTCGTGTATTGGACGCAACCATTCGTGACGGAGGACTCGTAAACAACTTTATGTTCTCCGATGACTTTATCAACGCACTCTACCGCACCAATGTAAAGGCCGGCGTTGACTATATGGAGTTTGGTTATAAAGCTTCCAAGGAGCTGTTTGACGTAAATAAATTCGGCAAGTGGAAGTTCTGTGATGAAGAATCCATCCGTGAGATCGTTGGTGACAACAACTCCGATATGAAGATTTCCGTCATGGCAGATGTCGGACGCTGCGATTACAAAAAAGATATCATTGACAAAAAAGACAGTGTAATTGACATGGTTCGTGTGGCAACTTACGTGCACCAGATGCCTGCTGCAATCGAAATGATTGAAGATGCCAAGGCAAAGGGCTACGAGGTAACCTGTAATATCATGGCAATCTCCAATGCCAAAGAATCCGATATTGACCAGGCACTTGAAATGGTCGGTCAAAGCAGCGCCGATGGCATTTATATCGTGGACAGTTACGGTGCTCTTTACCCGGAACAGATCCGTGCGATTGCAGATAAATACACCGAACTTGGAGAAAAATATGGCAAATACATCGGTATGCATGCACACAATAACCAGCAGCTTGCCTTTGCCAACACGATCGAAGCACTCTCCCACGGTGTCAGTCTTTTAGATGCTACCATGATGTCCATGGGACGGGGTGCCGGAAACTGTGCCATGGAACTGCTTCTGAGTTTTCTGAAAAATCCGAAATACAATGTATTCCCGGTACTCCGGTTCTTAGAAGACTATATGCTGCCGCTCAAAGAAACCGGTGCCGTATGGGGATATGATATTCCGTATCTGCTGACCGGACGTCTGAACCAGCATCCATCTGCTGCCATTGATTTTTGCAAGGACAACCGCAAGGATTACGCAGATTTCTATACCGATCTGTTAGACAAATAAAGCATAATACAAAACAGGCATCCGGGGTTCGCCAGATGCCTGTTTTATCTCTGTTATAAACGTTTAAATCTGTCTGCAAAGTGCATCCACTTTCGCAATTTCTTCCATCATACACATTTCTTTCAGATCCTGTGCATTTCCTTCGGAATGTTCCACTTCCTTTGAGAAAATACGCGCTACGTCAATACGGTCAGACATTGTGAATTTGCCACCGTTTCTGTAAAAACGTGCCGCATCCATATCTCTTACCACAAGGGTTGCCATCACAATCATTTTGGCATAGGATAAAATATCATAATCATATATCGAATTCATCAGATAACGATACACAAAATAAACCAGAAGATGTTCATAGCCAAGTTCCGAATAATCCGATGATCGCATATATTCTGTCAGAAATGCCTCATAGGTATCTTCGTGATACAGCTTTTCGAATTCTTCCTTGGTGTGAACCCATTCCTCATCCAGCTCTTCCATATCGGCAAAAACCGCAAAACGTTCCTCGAAATCTTCATAAGAAAGTGCACGAACCGGCTTCTCTTTTCCCTCAATATTTTTCTGCTCCCACTCCCGAAGTTCATGACCGGCATCTTCGTATCTCCAGTCTGCCAGTACCGACATATCCTCTTTTGCCTGTGCATAATTGATCACGGTCTGTACACGGTCACACCACGCCAGAAACTCTCTCATGCGCTCCGGAATATTATGGGTACGATTCTGCAGAATATTCACCGACTCCTGCTGCACCCATTCCATGAATGCAACATATGCCGGATCATCCTCACCGTCATCGCAATTTCCGGGCAGCTCTATATCCACCAGCTTTTCCGGTTCTGTCCGCTCAAACAGAATCCGTCCGACTTCCTCGCAGGAAAGACTCAGTGCTTTCTGCTCCACATCTCCGTAAATCAGGGAAAAACGCGGATATTCTGTACACACTTCACACAGAGCCTCTTCCCCAAGTGCTGTATAAAGATCACAGAGATTATGGTCATTGAGCATGGCACAGCGTTTCTTCCCTTTCAGCTTAAAACGGTATCCACCGCCATCATCATCCGGATCGGCCTCATACATACTTTCTTTGAGTCTTTTGCCAAATTTGCCTTCCACACTGTTGTAATATGCATAGGAATCCTCATCAATGTCAATTTCCCAGCCTGCACAGCAACTGTCCTTGCAGCGGGATGCAATGCAGGAAAATTTCTCATAATATTCCGGAACCCGTAAAATCACGATGCCTGCCTCTCTTTCTCTTCTTTTTCTGCCATGTACTCTTTCTCCATAGTTTCCCAGTCCGGATCCTGTGTGCCTTTAAAGTGATTATAGGCTATATAGCCAATGCACCAGATCAATCCTGCCATCGTTGTTGAAAAAAGTATTTTGACAACACATACCGCAAGCAGTGTGACATTCAGGTTCCCTGCCAGAAAAGAAACTGCCAGAGTATGAAGCGGAAGCACAAGCATCTTCCACAACCCGTAATATGCTGCTGCAATCACACCGATTGTATAACAGACAAATCCCAACAATGCATTAATATGCTTTTTCATATGTATCCATCCTCGTTTTCCTAACTATTCCATCAACTTAACTATTTTGCCACTTTCCATGGTTTTTTTCAAGTCAAGAATGCGCTGATTGACCGATCCCCGGAACTTGAGCGTAATATCCTTCTGTTCCTCAATAAATGGACCGTCCACCAGTACATCGATCAGGGAAAGCAGGTCATCCGTGTCTTTCGTATGTTTTCTGCCTCCCAAAATCAGGTCTTTATCATATATATATCCGGTAAATGCCCAGACATTCTTATCCGGATACAAACTTTTTACTTTTTTCATAAAAGGAAGAAGAGCCTCCTGATTTTCTTCCTCAAACGGCTCTCCTCCCAACAGGGTCATTCCCTCTATATACTCCGGTTTCAGTGAATCAAGCACCTTTTGCTGTACCTGCTCATCGAAACATTCTCCATAGGTAAAATCCCATGTCTGTGGCTGAAAACAGCCCTTACATGCATTGCGGCATCCGGATACAAACAGTACCGTCCGACAGCCGAGACCGTTTGCGATGTCACAATACTTAATTCCAGCATAATTCATAATTTACTCTTTCTTTTTATTCAGGAAACGGATGCAGCCTGCTGCTGCCAGTAAAAAAACAATTACTGCTACTCCAAATACCATCCGCAGATCAACCGCACCTGTCTTTGGTGTTGCATCTGTCCGGTTTCCGTTTTTTGATGTATTTCCACTGTTATTCTTTTTGTTCGATGAAGTTTTATGTGTATTCCCACTGCTGCTCTGGGAATCCTGCATATCGTCTGTATCATCGTACGAATCGGTATCGTCCGTATCGTCTGTATCATCTGTATCATCTGTATACTCTGTGTCATCCTGACTGTCCGACTGACTCTGGGAAGTGCTCTGGGACTGTGACTGGCTCTGTGTCTGTCCTGCAGAAGCATCCACAACCGTTGTAACCGTAACCGGATTGTAACTTGCATCCGTCACTTCACGCACTGTCAGGGTAACCGGCATCGTTGTATATGCATTTTTCGCCTTAAAGGTAACCGTGGCAATGGTTTCATTCTGGGAATAAGTCTTATTTAAAATTGCCGAAAGATTAAGTGCCTGCTGATTATTTTCCGTAACCGGGGAAACCAGCTCAATATTTCCCGAATCCGAAGAAATCGTATTTGCCCATGTGGTTCCTACATATTCCAGATCAGAATCGTCATATGCCAGTCTTGCTGCAAATGTCGAAAGTCCCGGATTATTGCTTCCGACCAGACGTACCGTTACCGTATCCCCGGCTTTTGCATCATTGGTTGTTCCAACCGTCAGATTCATCTGGCTGTTCGCTGCCATAACCGGCTGCGGAACGGCTGCAAAAAGCAGCGCCAGCGCACATCCCATCATCAGTATCGTTTTCATCATCCCTAATTTTTTCATCTTCTGCCCTATATCCTTTTTGCTATGACTACGAGTCTCCCATTGTTTACCGTGTATTCACAGGTAGAGAGCATAATTGTGGTATCTCCATAGATAAGATGCTCCCCTGTATCATACACACGGTTCTCTTCCACAAAATCCAGCAGATTCTGAAACTCTTTCCGGTTTTTATAATTCCGAAACCAGTAATAACGGAATCCGGATTCGTCTTTTTCCTTTACATGTGTCTTTACCACCGCAACAATCTGATATTGTCCAGTTTCATAAATCGTATCAAAAGTAATCACCGGATGCTTTTTGTAAAATTTCTTATCCAGATAGGCATCCAGATCTCCAAACTGGCTTCCATCACTTACGTTGTGCCCAAAGATCACAATATTCTGATCCATCGGATCAATGCTGGCATCTGCGGAAACAAACGGGTTTCCCTTATTATCATCTTTTCCTTCAAAATTGTGTTTCAGATAATATTCCCCGCCTGTATGATCCTGCATCACCGGATAATCGATTGGTGTCCCGTCAACTTTGATCCATCCAACCAGATCCGGATACATACTATATAATATATCATATTGGTCTAAGATTGCAAGCTGGTCCGTCTTTTCTGTCTCACGATTTTTCATTTGCTGCTTTTCTTTGCGGATATATTCCAAAACCGCTTCCTTTTTTGCCTCTTTGATCTGAAAATAATTCAATGCAAGTAACAGAACAACCGCCATGGCCAGGAAAGAAAAGGCGATGCGTCTGCATACCTTTTCCACCATCGGCCGATGGCGGGTTCTGCCACTCGGCCCGATGGGTTTTTCTTTCTCTTCCCGGGGTTGTGGATCTTCTACCTCATGGTGTTCATACAAATGGGCATATTGTTTCCGTTTGTTTTCTTCCATGTTTTATAAATGTAATACTCTTTCTTTGATTTCCTGTGTACGTCCCTGATTCCAGAACTGTGTTCCAATATACCCGCACGTACGACGTGCAACACTCATCTTATCCTGATCACGGTTTCCGCAGTTCGGACACTCCCAGACGAGTTTTCCGCTGTCCTTTTCCTCAACAATTTTGATCTCACCGTCATAGCCACATTCCATACAGTAATCACTCTTCGTGTTGAGCTCCGCGTACATAATATTATCGTAAATGTATTTCATGACGGCAATCACGGCATCAATATTATCCTGCATATTTGGTACTTCCACATAGCTGATTGCACCACCCGGAGACAGCTTCTGGAACTGTGACTCGAATTTCAGCTTGTCGAATGCGTTGCA
>ERZ791624.210-NODE-210-length-43444-cov-7.675079_pt1 | contig 43444 bp, 43 predicted proteins | sample MGYA00510058_ERZ791624 | MGnify/ENA primary metagenome ERZ791624 (study PRJEB30046, sample SAMN00715158) | human gut metagenome | study: EMG produced TPA metagenomics assembly of the A metagenome-wide association study of gut microbiota in type 2...
ATATAAATTATGTTATCCCCATCTATTCACTATACGATTAAAACAAGTAAACTATGGTAAAATCATTTGGAAAAACCGCTGATATGAGAGCAAGTGACGTATTGATTGAGAAGATTAAGCAGATGGAGGGTTATCGGGCTAAGGCTTACAAGTGTGCGGCGGGTCGATGGACGTGTGGGTACGGTCATACTAAGGGTGTGACGGCTCGCACGGTGTGCGACAAGGCTAAGGCGGAGGTGTGGCTGAGGGCTGACCTTGAGCCGATTGAAGTGTTTCTGTCAGGCATACCAGAGATTTGCAAGACGCAGGGGCGATTTGATGCTTGTGCCGACTTTTGTTTCAACGTCGGCATAGGCAATTTCAAAAGCTCCACTCTGTTTAAAATGGTTCGTCGCAACGCTGCCACCGCTGATATCCAGCGTGAGTTCTTGAAGTGGGTATATGCAGGAGGTGTGCCACTCAGCGGCCTGTTGAAAAGACGTAAGTGGGAGGCCGCCCGCTGGGCGGAATGTTGAGTTTTGAGTTTTGAATTGTCGGGTGCGCCGTTTTTTTACAATCGATGCGTTATCGGTATCTTTGCTCATATTTTCAATGTTTAATGCTTAAAAGTTTGTATTATGATAGATAACATACGTCATATGTTTGTGGGCATCACGATTGCCGTCTGGGCATTCCTCAAGCCCATCGAGGGCGACCTGCTCTCGCTGATAATAGTGTTCTTCCAGAACTTCTTCTTCGGCTACCTGTCTGGTCTCATAGCCAACCGCGAAGATTTCGAGTTGAAGAAGGCGCTGCGCTGCATTGTAGAGGCTACCATCTTCTTCGTGCTGTGCTGTGCCATCTACACGATAGGCAATCTGAAGCACCAGCCCGAGGGTGCTCTGCAGTGCGTGAGCTTCGTTACTTATGTGGTGCTGTGGTTCTACACGCTTAATATTCTCAAAAACCTAAAAAAGATGTTCAGGCGTGACACCACACCGTGGCTGATAGTGTCATTCTTGTACTACATTCTGCGCTTCAAGTTCATCGAGCGCATTCCCGGGCTGACAGAGTATCTGTCGGTTGGGCGTGACTAACTACAAGGTTTATGAGTATGAGATTTATCCGTTTCTTCTTCGGCATCCTTGCATTGATGTGCCTTGCAGGGTGCTCAACGTGCAAGCCGGTGGTTGTAGAGCGTGTGGTCAATAAGACTGACACGCTCTACAACGCCAGCCAGCGTATAGACAGCTTCCGCATACACGACTCTGTGTACGTGGAGACTTACACCATGGGCGACACTGTGTACAAGACACGTGTCGAGTGGCGATGGCGTGACCGCATAAGCTGCAGGGCTGACACGGTATACAAAACTGTGCTGCGGTGTGATTCGGTGCAGGTTCCGGTGCCGGTAGAACACAAGACAACGCTACGGGGAGTAATTTATAGAGTCTTGGGCGAAGCCCTTGTCATAGTGGCTTATGTGGTGCTATTGCTTTCCTTAATGGCGTATGTCCACAGAAAAATGAATAAAAGTTGACGGTAGGCTTTGTCACCTCAAATAAATTTCGTATATTTGGGGTGTAATAATTAAATCGTCTGCTATATGGAAACATTCTTTATTTTATCATCAATATTCATTTTTTCCTTGTTCATAATCAAAGGCTTGGAGAGTATTCGTAATAAAGCCTACAAGTCCTTAAACTCTACTCGGGTGGTAAAAAAATCGACTTCTATTGTGAGACTATATCGATTCGATAAAATGTATGACCCTCAATCTTATTTTTACAGATTAGAGCGTGAGATAATGATTTCTACTCTTCCTGACGACTTGATAAATAGTGAGCTTGCAAATCTAAGAGAACAATATAATGCTTACTTAGAGGCGAAAAGATGAAGTATTTTTATTAAATATACATTAGTGCTACCTTTGGTTTTAAATCAAAGATAGCACTTTTTTATGGCAACAACTCAAACATTTGAAACCATTATTCACCTCAATGCACAAGAGGCGAAGAATGAGATGGCAGATCTTCAGAAAAGACTCGACAATCTGAAGAGAAAAAAGGCTGAAGCACTACGTGATCCTGGCACATCAGTCAAGGATATTAATAAATTCAATAAAGAGATTAAGGCTGCCGAAGCAAGCCTTAAGGCTTATGGCAGCAGTGTATCTAAGACTATAGATACTGTAAATAACTTGACCACAGCTTCACTCGGTGACATAGAGAAGGCTGCACGTGAAGTGCGCCGGGCAATGAAGCAAGTCACCAGTCCTGAAGATTACAACAATCTGAATATAATTCTGCAGCGTTGTAAAGACCGTATGGATTTCCTAAAGGACTCGACAGTCCAGTCTCTCAAAGAGATGCAAGACCTTAATAGTGCTACAGCTAACCTGCAGCGCGTTCTGGGCAATATTGATGGTGCCTCGCTCAATGAGTTGACAGCTGCGGCCACGAAGCTTCAGGCTGAGATAGGCGACATTAAACCCGATACCGATGCCTTCAGACAGGCTTCGGAGAATCTTCAGCGCATTAAATCCCGTATACAGCAAGTCAGTGCTGCGCAAAAAGAGGCTAACCTGACCATCGACAAATACGACAAAGAGATAGCAGCAGCCAAGAGGTCGGCTGCAGATCTTGCGCGAGAGAACAAGCTAATAGACACTACGCTTGAGAATATCAGCGGTTCGTCATTGCGCGACCTGGAGTATTCTCTGAAGATTGTCAACGAGCGCCTTGCTGACACAAAGCAGGGTTCTGAGGCGTTCGACATGCTTAATGAAAAGGCAAAGGCTCTCAAGGCTCAAATAGCTGCTGTCAATGGCGAACAGCAGACTTCTTCATCTTTGTTTGGCAGAGTAGTCAAAGGCCTTAACGAAAATTGGGGAGCCATTTCTCAAGGCATTGCCACGCTGACCGGCTTGTCTTACACCATCCGACAATGCGTCAACGCTTATACCGAGATGGACCAAGAAATGAATAATGTGCGCAAATATACGGGCCAGTCCATGGAGGAGGTCGTGGAAATGAACGAGACCTTCAAGGAGATGGATACCCGTACTCCACGCAAGCAGCTGAACGAACTGGCTGAATCTGCCGGTCGTCTTGGCATTACATCAAAGAGTTCGATCGAAGAGTTCGTTGATGCTGCCGATAAAATTCAGGTGGCACTTGGCGACGATCTCGGCGATGGGGCTATTGACAAGGTGGGCAAACTTGCTATGGCTTTCGGTGAGGATGACCGTCTTGGCTTACGTGGTGCTATGCTCGCTACTGGTTCTGCCATCAATGAGCTGGCACAGAACTCATCTGCTTCGGCTGGTTACCTCGTCGAGTTCACGGCACGAGTGGCTGGCGTTGGCAAGCAGGTAGGTCTCTCGCAAGCTCAAATTATGGGCTTTGGTGCCGTACTTGACGAGAATATGCAGAAGGACGAAATGGCTGCTACTGCTTTCGCCCAACTGTTGACCAAGATGGCTACAGATACCAAGACCTTTGCAAAGATGGCTGGCGTTGATGTCAAGACTTTCTCAGAATTAGTGAAGAATGACATGAACAAGGCTGTCATCACGCTTATGGATAACCTTAAGTCCAAAGGCGGTCTCGATCAGTTAGGCAAAATGTTCGGTGACATGGGGCTTGATGGTGCACGTGCCGTGTCTGTCCTCACAACCATGGCAGACAAAGTAGATGATGTCCGTAAACGTCAAGAGATAGCTACCGATGCATATAAAAAAGCCACGTCCGTAATAGAGGAGTTTGACGTGCAAAACGAGACTGTTCAGGGCGCAGTTGAGAAAGCGAAGAATAAATTCCATGATCTTACTGTCGAGCTCGGCGAGAGTCTGCTGCCTGTAGTCAAATATACGATAAGTGGCAGTAGCCTGCTTGTCCAGGGTCTAAAGGCTCTCACTACATTCTCGCAGAAATATTGGAAGGTTCTGGTAGTGCTCACATCTGGTATTGTGGCTTATACTCTTGCAGCTAAGGCTGCTGAGATTGCTGAGACAGCGAGCAGAATAGCTAAACTAAAAAGCTTGGCTGTTGATAAATTGAAGGCCGTCTATACTGGTCTTGCCAAATCTGCCCAGACTGCTTACAGTATCGCAGTGGATGCATGTACGCGAAAGATTACACTTGCCACCGCAGCCCAAGAGCTTTGGAATAAAGTGATATTGGCTAATCCTTATGCAGCTGCATTGACCACTATGGTGGCTGTTACAGCTGCGATTGTGGCGTTCTCGCTAAAGACAGACAAGGCTGTCAAGGCACAACGTGAGCTTAATAAAGCCAACGCTGAAGCTGCTACAGAGTGTCGTTCAGAAATTGCAGAGTTGTCAAGTCTGGTCAAACTGGTGCAAGATAAGACTGCGTCTGATGAGGTGCGTGCAGAGGCGTTGAAAAAACTGAAATCTCAATATCCTGACTATCTCAATAACCTTACGCTCGAGAATGCTCTGTCAAATAATGCCCGTGAAGCCGTTGACAACCTGACTGACTCTATTCTTGCTCAAGCTAAGGCCCGTGTGTATCTATCGAAGGTCGAGGAGCTTGAGCGTAAGAAGCAAGACGTTGACGAGAAGTATATGAATAGCTGGTGGGGTGGTATGGTTCAGAACTTCCGCTCACAGTTTCAAGCTCTTGGCAATAATATTGCCCATTACATGCAAAAGGGTTATAATGCTCTGACTGAGGGCTTCGACGGGGGACAGTTCCGAAAAGGGTTGAGAGGTTTCAAAGAAGGCTGGAACACGCAGACATACATCGATAGAGAGGGCTATAGCAGAACTTATGTCGGCAACTACAGCCGTAACCATGACGCTGAAATTCTTGAGTTACAGAAAAAGCAGAATGAGTGGCTTGATAAATATCGTGAGGTACAGAAGCAGGAGGCAGAGAGCCTGCAGAGGGTTCGCAAGGCCAATGAGGCTCTTGGCGGTGGCAAGGGCAAGAGTACTGTCGTAGGTGAGGATTACAAATCTGAAGCTGAGAAAAAGGCTGAGCAGGCTGAAGCACGCAAGGCTGCAGTAGCTGCGCGTAAGGCAGAAGCCGAGCGCAAGCGTCAAGAGGCTCAAAAAAACAAAGACCTCAAGGCATCCATCAAGGCGCAGCAGGCTATTACTGATGCCGAGCTCGTCGAAAACTTCCGTAGATACGCTGACGAGAATCTTGCGTATAAAGATTTCATGCAACAACAGTATGAGATAAAACAGAAGGGTCTTGATGAACAGATCAGACTCTATGGCAAAGACTCTGACGAGGCGCAGGCTCTGATAAAAAAGAAGACGGAGATGGAGCAACAATATCAGCAGCAAAAACTACGCTATGACGAAGACGAAATACAACGTGAGCATGCATCAAAGGCTATTGCTCTTCAGATGGCATACGAGAAAGGGGGCATTGACAACGATCTCTACCATGATGAGATTGCTCTTGCTGAAGCTCTATATAATAATGAGATAGACATGCTGAAGAAGCGTCAGTCTCTCTATAAAAAAGACTCGCAGGAGTGGCTCAATATTGAGGCAGAGATTAAACAGCGTCAAAGCGAGCAGGGGCTTGCCCGTGAGCAAAGATATGCCGACCTGCTCTCCCGATACAAAGAGGAGTGGGCCACTAAAAACATCAATGAGCAGGAGCGCATTACTCTCAAGGGTCTCGACTTGCTGCACGAGAAGGGCCTACTGAAGGAGACTGAGTATCAGGATATGCTCAAGCAGATAAAACTGCACTATGCTGAGCAGGAGTCTGAGCAAGAGCTGCATGACTCCAAGGGTGAGAAGTTCAAACGTAACGCTAAGTCTGCTTATAATACGGCTTCCAACAAGGCTAAAGCATCATGGTCTGACGATCATCCTGAGGGTTCAAAGATTATGGATTTCGTGACTTCTGATGTTGACATATACAAGTCTACTCTTGCCAATATCAAGTCTATGGAAGAAGAGGGGCTTATCTCGCATCAGGAGGCTATGGCTGCTATGGGCGAGGCTACAGCAGACATGTGCAACGGTCTTGTGGCCAAGTTCCAGGCTGCTATGGATACTATATCCCCGCTCATGAGCGCTATGTCTTCATACTATTCAGCGCAATCAGACTACGAGGTGAGCGTTACCGAGAAGAAGTATGAGAAGCTTATCAATGCTGCCGGCAACAATACTGCCAAAGCTAAGAAGCTCGAAGAGAAGAAGGAGAAGGAGGTTGCTAAAATCAAGTCTAAGTATGCCCGTAAGCAAGCTGCTATGCAGATTGCACAAGCTATTGCACAGACTGCTATCTCTGCCATTGCAGCCTATAGTTCTGCTATGCAGGGCGTGCCCTACCCTGCCAATATGGTTCTCGCTCCGATAGCTGCCGGCATTGCTGCAGCTGCTGGTGCTATCCAAATCGCCACCATCAAAAAGCAACAGCAGGCTCAGGCTGCCGGCTATTATGATGGTGGCTTTACGGGCGGTTCACGCTATCGCCGTGAGGCAGGTGTGGTGCATGAGGGTGAGTTCGTGGCTAACCATAATGCGGTCAATAACCCAAGCATCCTGCCTGCTCTACGTCTCATCGACGAGGCACAGCGCAACAATACGGTGTCGTCGCTTACAGCTGCCGACATCTCGCGTTCTGTCGGGCAAGGTGGGGCTACCGTGGTGTCTGCTCCTTCGGTTGTGGTCAACACTGACAACTCAGATATTAAGGCTGCGCTCGATGATACCCGCAACACTATCGGTGCGCTCTCAGCTCAGATAGCCGAGGGCATCGAGGCTAAGGTCTACATCGATGGTCCGCACGGTGTGGCCAAGAACCTCGATAACTTCAAGAAGATGCAGGCCCGCACATAATTCAACACTCAAAAATTCAAAATCGGCTTTGCCGACAATTCAACATTCAACATTCAACATTCAACAATGATATATTGCACTATCAACGGCCAGACCGCATATCCTTCTGCGTCTGACAAGATTAAGGTGACTTATGCCAACCAATACATCGAGGACTCGGGGTCATACACCTACGACATCTCGTTCCCGATGTCGATACACGCCAATCAGGTTCTGTTCGCCAACATACACCGATTTGACGTGCATAAGCGCTCGAAGTCGTTCGATGACTGCAAGCTTTACGCCGACAACCGTCTCTTCATCAGTGGCAAGGGCACGATTACAAGCGTGTCCGACACCACTGTCAAGATGCAGATTGTCGGGGGCAAGTCGCGCATCAAGTATAACTCGAAGTTTGAGGGTCATTTCATCGACAAGGTGCCTTTCCCTAAGGTCTATATTACCCATGGCATCGATAAGGCCAAATATCAGGGCTTTGGCTTGACGCGTGTCGATGCTGAGCGCTACAAGAAGCTCATAATGGTTGACCTCTCTACAGATTTCCGTGTAGGCCAACCAGGCGTGGCTCTGTTCTACCCCATCTACGACGAGACTAACGACCAGGTGTCAAATTATATCAGACACGTCAATGTCAACAAGCTCGTGGTTGATGGCGTGCATTATCCGCACGGCCACATGGTGCAGATGCAGAACCTCGCCGTGCAGCCTAATCTCATATATGTGCTTAAGGGCGTTCTGCAGAGTGAGGGCTACAAGATTGTGCGCAACGACTTCGACGCTGCTCCTTATACAAGAATTTATATAGCTTCAGCAAGGCGCACAGCCAAGATCAACGAGGCGCTGCCTCATTGGTCGGTGTACACCTTCATCGAGGAGTTTCGCAAGCGGTTCAATGCTACATTCGTGTTCGACGATCTTGTAAAGGAGGTGAGCATCATTTCTACCAATGAGCTCACAAGCAACAATGCCGTGGCTTATGAGTGTCTGGGCGAATACTCGGCAGAGTTCGACGAGGATGGGCTTGAGAACCTCGCCACGTCAAACGTTGAGTACTCGTTTGACAGCTCTGGCAATAGAGACTGGCGCGAGTCCATTCCGCTCTCGGTTCTGAAGCAATACCCTATTAAGGAGTTTGACAGCGAAGAGAATATGAATACTGCAGCTATGGCCATGTCTACCCGTGAGCGTCGCAGCACAATATTCAAGTTTGGCTTGTCGTATTTCATTTGGGCTTTGTTGCCCAAAGACGGCAACCCGGAGAATACTGATCTGACAGAGCAGCGCACTGTGTGCGGTATGTTCAACCCTATACTGCGCGACGCTGAGAGTGACAATGCGATAGGTATCAAGATGATACCGGTGGCTATGCATCAGCGCAGACGACGCGCTGGCATAGATGTTTCTCTGCCTATAACTCCAGACTTGATGCCTAACAGCTATGTCGTCATGCCCTCAACCGCTAATGAGGGTGATTCTTTGCTCGACGGTTTGAGCGAAGATGAAGACGGCGACTACTATCTGTCGGTGCAAGATGCCATGCAGGGCACAGAAGACAATACAAGCGAAGAGACCGCTGACGAACCGATGCGTCTGGTGCTCTCCGACAGCGCCGTGCGCGACCTTGATAAAAATATTACTACGACGTTCCCGGCAAGCGGTAGCATGTCGCTCTACCCTATCGCTTACACTGACTTCCGCGAATTCAGTAAATGGGCTGGCGAGCGATTCTCATTGTCGCTCGAAGCTACAAATCTTTCTGTCAGCGGTTTGAAAAAAAATAATGGCGTAAAGGTTGACATCGATGCGCACAACCTTTACACCATTAAGTTCATAGCTGATGATATTCCCGACCCTTCCAATATCTACATCTTCAACAACCGTCGGTTCGTGTGTCAGAAGATAGAGATGGAGGTGACGGGTGAGGGGCTCGACCGCGTGAAGACAGGCTACTTCTACGCTATACTATAGGTCTCCGACGAAGTGCTTCGTCTCTTCGTGCACTACTTTCGGTCGCTTCAGATACTTGTTCGTTACTGATATGTCAGAGTGGCGTGCCTGGTCTCTCGCTACCACGATGCCCTGGGCGTTGGCGAGGTCTCTGATGCCGGAGTCCTTGAGCGAGTAAAATTGATAAGATGCCGGAAAGTTCAGCGCTTTCCGCATCTTATTCCACTCCAGCCGGAACCGATTCACATATATCTGCTGCGGTCCGGGTGTCATGTTGGCTCCGAATAGGTAGTCCTGCGATGGGTAGTCGAAGATGTGCTGCTCGATCATCAGCTTCAACACAGTGTCGTTGAGCGCTACGACCTGCCCCTTGCGGTTCTTGGCCACACTCTCCGATATATACACGCTTTGCTCTGTTATTGATATGTCACCTATCTTAATATAGCGTAGCTCGTCTGGTCGTATGAAGGTGTAGTACTCCATCATACACGCGAGGTAAAATGAGGGGTTGTTCTGTTGCGTCCACTCCCTCACCTTGCGCAGGTCTTTGGCCTCCAACGGTGAGCGCAGCTTCTCGTCTTCGCGCAGCATGTGTATGCTCTCGATGGGGTTGCGGTCGATATACTTCCGCTCCGCTAACCAGGTGCAGAATGCTGACAGCCATGTACGGTAGTTGTTGCGAGATTTTGCAGACAAGTCCTTGTCAAGAATGAGGTAGTCCAGGAAGTCGACAGCAAAGGCAGTGTTAAGCTGATAGGCATATTTTATTTTCGCCCCTACTTCTTCGGTGAAAACAGACAATTGCTTGAGCCTGCTTCGATAGTCGGTAGCAGTCTTCGGCTTGAGTATCCCCTTCTTCTCTGCAGCTTCAATATAGGTGCTGTATCTGTCGAACACTACGCCAAGTTCTGTGTACTGCCGTGTGTTGGTAGTGTTGACGAAGGGGTTCCACCCGGATAAAAGTTTGTGTGTGAGATTGTAGACAAGCACGGCTGCAATTTTTTCTCTCTCCGCTTTGTTGTGGTAGCGGTCGAGCATGTAGCGCTTACGTTTCAGTCTGTCTGTAGTCGGATCGTAAGCGAAGAAATCAACGTAATAGGATTTACCCCGATGTATCCTCGGAAGGGTATACCCTATTATTTCTCTTGTAGATAAGAAATTTTTGGCTTTAGAGTACATTTTTTTACATTGTTCGGCTCCTGCCAACCAATGTGATTATACAATATGTGTCTGAGCTTGTGTCTGAGCCATTTCGGTTCAGAGCACGAAAAATGCTCGTAACTTCTTGCTTAGCAAGTTGTTCCGAGCATTCGTAGTTGCGGAGGCAGGATTCTTCTCTTCTATTACCATATTCAGAGCCTTTATTTCGGCCTGAAGCGACGTTACATCAGTATTTACATAGCTACTATTCACCACATTGTGATGTCCGTTTATTGTCGGTATATCCGAGTTAGTGTCCGACTTTATCAAGATGTCTTCGACTGAGCAATCTAATATCTCAGCCATCTTCACAAGCGTTGAAACTTTGACATCTGGTCTGGTGTCAAAATAAGTAATGGCATTGTGACTCTTTGGCCCCCAAAGGCTTCGGCTGAAATCACCGATGCTGATGCCGGCTCGCTTCAAGAGTTCTTTCACTCTTTCGCTTTTTACAGTGCTGTTTTCGTATCTCATAATTTAAAATAGGTTAAATTCCTACTTTATCAAGATTATTGTTCTTACCAAAGTAGGATTGTTTCATCATTTATTAATATCTTTGCATCAAATTTAGACACTAAATCCGACATAAACAAGAAAATGGAGCAGAAATTTGATTCATTAGACCTACAGGGGTACTACGCTGGTCTGACAAAAAAAGAGAAGAGCAGCCTACTCTCCTACCTTACTAAAGAGTATGATATGACATGTAGTACAATAAGGCGTAAACTGGCAGGCAACCAAGGGTTCGGGCTCAATACACTTGAGCGCATGGCGTGCCACGAAGCCATTAAAAACGAAAATCTATGGAGACATTAAAAACAATCGAATTCTACACTACACCTGACGGTTCTGTGTATTATAAAGTACCCGGGCAGGAGTCGCGCAGGCTGACTAAGTTCAACGTTGACATCATCGACCCACTATTAGGGCAGATTAAGCAGAGGTTCCCGGAGTGCTACGCTGCGCTCGCCTGCAAATATCGCAACAGACGGTTCGATATGGCTGATAGGTTCATACGCTGCAACTTCGGTGAGCACGACCTGCTCACGCAAGACATTGACAACGATGTCTTGCACTTCGAGGAGGTGCGCTGTCCGCTTCGAGGTATATGCGAGCATGAGGGTGTGATATGCAAGCCGAAATCGATGGTCAGCCTCAGTAGATGTGAGCGGGAAATTGCTGACTTATACCTTGAGGGGCTGACGTTCCGTGACATCGCTGCTAAGCTCGGCAAGAATGCCGAGACCGTAAAGGTGCAGCTCATGCGCATCAAGAAAAAGTGCGGTGTCAAGCACTGCCGCGACATTATCCGTGTGCTACGGCTCAAAAATTATTAGCCGATGGCTGCGATATGTAATGGCTGCGAGCACACACGAAACTGCATCAATGGCCGTTGGTGCACGATACGTAAAATATATGTTGAATACCTTAATATAGAGAAATGTGAATATGATAACAATAGATGAGTATATAAAGCACACTGACAACCTGAAGGAGATGGGACTGCTATCTGAAGACTTCCGCATTATACAATATAAGGACGGTGACCTTCTTGCTGTTGATGGTAAATGCGAAGCGTTCGAGAATAAGCCTATTGACAATAAAGACTATATCTGGTGGCTTGGTGGTTTTGCATTTCGTTATGACGATATTTACCCTAAACATAATGTGGCTGTATTCGATGAAGATGGCACTCTTGAGCTAAGAGAGGCACCACTATGCGGTACTTTGTTTCCGGCTCTGAGTATTGATAGAAAGAGAAGCAGAGCGTTGAAAAAGTTGTGACACCGTGATTTTGTGGCAGCCAAGCGCTGCCACTATCTTTGCAAAGCAAACAAAACCCAAGCGAAATGATTACAGTTCAACAGATACTTTCGGCCACTAATGGTGGTCTCGACATTATCTTGTCCCTCTACCCGCAGGCGCAGAAGTGTGTCGGGCAGAAGAACAAGCACTTTGCTATTCGCAACGAAAAAACACCCTCGGCTTGCCTCCGTCAATACCAGTCAAAAAAGTATGGCGAGATTTGGCAGGTTACTGACTTCGGAGGCGACGGCCGTGGCGAGAATGCTATCGACATCTACATGCGCGAGAAGGGCTTCGACCGCTCACGGTTCAATGAGGCTATATTGGCGCTCGCTGCTGAGTATGACGTGCGCGACGAGCTCAACCGCTCTCTTAACCGTCCGGAGATTAGACAGCGTGAGGCTCGGGCTGATGAGCGCGATGGTACTCGCTCGTTTGAGCTAAAAGACAAGTTTACCGATGCCGAACTTAAGGCTCTCGGCCCTAAAGTCACCCAGGCTGACGTTGATGCGCTGCACTGGCACTCGGTCAAGTGGATTACCAACGTAAAAGACCGTAAGGTTACCGTCAAGCACTCTACTGACAACTACCCGATATTCATGCGTGAGTGTGTGGTCAAAGAGGCTTATGGCAGCGAGCAGGAGACCAAGTTCTACAAGGTCTACGAGCCTTTCAACTGCGACAAGGGCTTCCGCTTTTCTTACACTCCGGCTGGTGCCAAGCCTCGGTATTATATCAACGGCTTGTTCGAACTCAAAAAGGCTTATCGCGACTTCAATGCACAGCAGGAGAAGGAGTGGCAGGCTGCTCATGAGGATGGCAAGCCTTACAAAGAGCAGAAGCTTCCCGAGGCTGTGATATGCTCTGGCGAGCGCGACTCGCTGTGCTGCCACTCGATGGGCTACCATCCTCTATGGTTCAATAGTGAGACTTATCAGCTCTCTGCTGACGAGTACAAGGAGATTATGAAGTATGTCGATGTTCTCTACAACATACCCGACATCGACGAGACCGGCAAGCGCAAGGGCCGTGAGCTTGCCCTGCGCTTCATCGATATCCATACGGCGTGGCTTCCGGACAAACTGCAGACCTACAAAGACAATCGTGGCAAACCTCGCAAGGATTTGCGCGATTGGCTTGAGATTCATAGCGAGCGAAAAGACTTCCGCAACCTTCTGAAGGTGGCCATGCCGGCGAAGTTCTGGGTGCAATACGCCAATAAAGACGGTAAACCGAAGACTGAGGTAGACACTGCGTGCCTTTACAATTTCCTTCAGCTTAACGGGTTCTACGCCCTGCACGACGAGAACTCGGCGGTCACTCAGTTCATACGCATCGAGGGCAACATTGTCAAAAAGGTCAACGTCAAGGATATTCGTGAGTTCATTCGCCGGTGGGTGGTCGACCGCTTCGAAGACCGCAATATCCTTAACCTGGTGCTCAATACTACCAAGCTCTCCCCTGCTGCTCTTGAGTCGCTGCAGGAGATTGACCTTAACTTCACAACATACACGCCTAACTCGCAGTATTTCTTCTTTCCTAACAAGACTGTAGAGGTGTGTCTGCCGTGCGAGACTCACCCCGAGGGCTTCAAGGAGTATGACCCTGGTGCCGACGGGCTGCACAACTACGTGTGGGAAGAAGATGTTATCGGTCATCGGTTCAAGCGCCTGCCTGACATGTTCAGCATCTCGATCAGTAAAAACGACGAGGGCGAGACCGTGCTTGATATTGACATAAAGAATGTCAACAGTCATTTCTTCGGTTATCTCATCAACACTTCCCGACTCTACTGGCGCGCTGAGACTGAGACTCGCTTCGGTGAAGACCGCACGGCTGCTGCTGCATATCTGGAGGCCAACCCCTTTCGCATCGATGGCGAGGGGCTTCGCTCTTACGAGATCATCGAGCAGAAGCAGAACCTGATAAACAAGATATTCACGTTCGGCTATATGCTGCATAGATATAAAGATTTCGTGCGCGCCTGGGCACCGTTGGCCATGGACAATAAAATAGGCGAGGAGGATGAGTGTAATGGCCGTTCTGGTAAGTCTTTCTTCTTCAAGGTGCTGTCGTTCATGATGAAGACGGTCAAGCTGTCCGGCCGTAACCCGAAGCTCATGGATAACCCTCACGTCTTCGACCAGGTGAGCCAGTTCACTGACCTCTTGCTCGTCGATGACTGCGACAGATACCTTAACCTCGGTCTGTTCTATGACAACATCACGTCTGATATGACCGTCAACCCGAAGAATAACCGCTCGTTCACTATCGGTTTCGACGAGTCGCCGAAGCTGGCGTTCACCACTAACTACGTGCCAAGCGACTTTGACCCTTCGTCAGAGGCTCGCTCACTGTATATGGTGTTCTCAGACTGGTATCACCAGCGCACTGAGGATAATGACTACCACGAGACTCGCACCATCCGCGACGACTTCGGCAAAACGCTCTATGCCTTCGACTACACCGACGACGAGTGGAATGCTGACCTTAACTTCTGGTTACAGTGCTGCCGGTTCTATCTCTCGGTAAAAGATTCAGGCATCAAGCCACAGCCTCCGATGAGTAACATGGAGCGACGCCGTCTGAAGGCCAATATGGGCGCCAATTTCGAAGACTGGGCCAACGGCTACTTCTCACGTGAGAGTGGGCACCTCGACAACTATGTGCCGCGTGACGAGGTGTTCAACGACTATCAACGCTATTCAAATGTCAGTCGCATCACTATGCAATCGTTCACCAAGAAGCTCAAGGCGTTCTGCAAGCTGTGCCCATGGGTTGACTGCCTTAACCCGCCAGAGCTGTGCAACTCCGGCGGTCGCATTCAGAGGGCTGTGCAGGTGACTCCAGAGCTACGCAAGACTAAAGATATGCTGTTCGTGCGCTCTATGCCACTCAACGAGACCACAGAGCAAGCGACAGAGCAACAGCTGCCGTTCGGTGATTCTGACGATGAGCGGTCGTTCTGATCATTTTCATTTCACTTTTCATTTTATTGGGTTTGAGCGCTGCCAGGTATTACTGCCTGTGCAGCGCTTTTTTGTGTTGTCACAGTTACGGACAGCCTGTAGCAGACTGTTCCATTTTTCCACAAGCTTATCTGAGAGAGTACTACGGCGGTCTTCTGCCACTCCCCGACACCCCTCCTTTATTTTGTCAGAAAACTTTGTGATTTTGTAATATGATGTTCCAAAAGGTCAAAAAGTATAATAAATAAAGGGGTTTTGAGGTGTCACAAAGTGTCACAAACCTACATCACAAAGCTGTCACAAACTTTTCAAGTTTGCAACAAACCCCTGTCGGGTGGCCGTTGGCGACCGATGTCACAAACTTGGTTTTCTGTCACAAAGTTGCTCACAAACATCTTTTTGTTTTGTGAGCACTGTGATTCAATAAGTTACAGACTTGTCACATAAATAACATCTGTCACAAACTTTTCTGACAAAATAGAGATAAACACAGAGAAAAATCCGAACACACACAGACAAAAGCCACATTTCAGCCGAAAAACACCCTGCTTTATTAGGATTTTTGTTCTTTTTTTCCTAATTTTGCAAGCATTCAAATATCTTATTCATTCATCATTCACTAACAGCTATATTCGTGTCACAATTTGTAGTTTACCTTAAGGTCAAGCCTTTAATCGCCCAGTGGTTGGCGTTCCACTATGGCACTCCTGTCCGCTTCCCTGACCAAAGCGCAGAGAATGCGTGCATCCGTAGGTTCCTGACACGCCAGCCCAGTGGCATACCTAAGATGCAGGGCGAGGGCGAGGTGGCGGTCTGCATCCCAGACTCAAAGCAGAAGCCGGTCATCACATACAACTATCTCGGCACTCACGCACGAGCTGCATTGGTCGATTGCATCGAAGACACTTTCAGACTACAGCTGTGGCACGACCTTAATGGGGTCGAGGCACTGCGCTGCCCTCTGCTTAAGGCTGTGCGTGCGTGGTGCGAGAATAATGGCATCAGCATCGACTACGAGGATACCGTCAAGATGCGTTTTCAGCGCATGCGCTCTTCTTACCTCAAGTCAGGCATTGACCTGCGACGCACGTCAAGAGAAAAAGACAACTGATTTTAGTGTTAAAATATCTATAAATCATAACGACAAGAAGGCCTGTTTTGTTCACGGCCGTTCGAAGCCGTTCAAATGCTCAAAATTATGAAATCTGTTAAAATCATCAAGGCTATAGAGTATGCCTTCAACGTCGACTTGAAGCTTATGCGACGTTTGAGCCCGCGCAGGGTGCGCATCCCGTCTGAGGTCACATGGTTCCCGGTGTGCGTCAAGGAGCACCCGTCTATGGTGTCGTCTACCAAGCCGGATGATGGCAATAGGGTGGTTACTACCACTATTAAGCTGCTCACTACCGATGATCTGCTGCGATTTCATCATCGGCATCTCGTTTTCCGTGTGACGCTGCTTGATGACCGGCAGTTCCTCGTCGGCTCTCATGTCAGGCCGTTCACGGTCATTGAGGTTACTGACACGTGCCCTGAGTCGGTCAAAGACAATCAGCTCGTAGAGGTCACTATTACCCATCGTAGCCTACACGTTCCGCCGTATATCGTGCCTAATGTATATGGTTAGGGTATTTTCAAAGAGCATATCTTATGTGTTATCTTTGCATAAAAAGTTTTGCAAATGGAATATAATCTCGTCATTTCCGGCACTATCGGCAGTTGGTGGAGTTCTTGCTCGGCCGACTATGTCCGCTATGTGCTCAATCAAAATAAAGGCAAAGAGGTTCATGTCGGCTTCTGCTCGCTTGGTGGCTTCGTCAAGGATGGCCTTGAGATTAACCAGGCTTTTCGCGATCACGGCAACGTGCACGCTCACGCTTTCGGTATGAATGCTTCTATCGCTACTATTGCCATGCTCGGATGCAAGTCTATCGACATTGTTAAGGGTAGCTTTTTCCTTATCCATAATGTGTCTGTGCTCATTGATAAGTATGAGCAGAGCAATAAGGAGCAGATTGACAAGTATATCGAGAAGCTCAAAGTGCAGCGCGACTCGCTCAAGTCGTTCGACGATGTGCTCGCCTCGATGTATGCCGACAAGACCGGACGCTCTGTTGATGAGTGTCTCGCCCAGATGAAGAAAGGCAACTGGTTGACCGCCCAGCAGGCGCTAGACTTCGGTCTCGTCGATGAGATACGTGTCGACAAGCAGGCTGAGAAGGCTGCTGACGAGTTCATCGGTCAGTTCATTAACCAATACGATATATCAACCAATTTCAAGGATGCAGGCATACCGCCGCTACCGCAACCACAGGCCTCGGATGATGCTGCCTCTATGGTGGCGTCAGTGGTTGACGGTGACGGCAATCCAACTCAGAGCTTCCTTCAGAAGACGTGTGAGGGTCTCAAGAGCCTATTCCGTAACCAACACGCAACTAAAAATAATATAAAGATGATCAAAATCTTCGCTTCCGTCATGGCGCTGCTCAACGTCACTGACGGCTTCAAGACTAACGATGAGGGCAACGTGGTCCTCACTCAAGAGCAGATGAAGAGCATCGACGACCGACTTAAGGCTGACAAAGAGAAGGCTGATGCCGACTCCAAGGCGCTCAAGGAGGCTAACGAGGCTAAGACTTCTCTTGAGACTCAGCTCGCTGAAGCTCAGAAGGCTTCGGCTGAGAAAGACGAGCAGATTAAGGCTCTCAAGGGCGCTGCTGGTGACGAGACTAACAATAAGCCTGCTGGTGGTGAGGAGTCTTTCACTGCGCAGGATATGTTTAACTCTATCAAAAACGTGTAATTATGGCTTCAATAAAAGTAGGTAATATTACTTATGGTGCCGAAGATCTTGCCAAGTGCTTCAAGACTTACCGCAAGGACTTCGTCATCATGCCGCTTCTCGCTATGCAGGCTCTCGCTCAGCATTGTAATGTGCGCACGGGCATCCGCTACCGTGAGATTATCAGCGAGATGTCGGCGAATGCTGAGATTGGCAACTATTCTAAGACTAAGCACGAGGATGCCGATGTAAAGGTTGACCCTCGCATCTTCGAGACTTTCTTCGGCAACGTTATTCAGGGCATCGACCCCAACGCTATCTACCAGTCTATCTGGGGTAGCAACGTCACCAAGGGAGATGGCCTTAAGAATGTGCCTATCGTCAACCAGGTGTGCGCTTATCTCGTAAAGAAGGTGGGTGAGAAAATGTTCATGAATTCTTTCACTGCCAAGCACGACTCAAGCAACACTACTGAGACTGCCAAGTGGTTCAATGGCTTTAAGGCTATCCTCGACATGGATATTGACGGTACCAACGAACTCAAGAAGAAGCTTATCACTAAGGAACTGGGCAACCTCGTAGAGGGCGCTGAGTCTATCACTAAGGATAATGCCGAGGATGTAATCAAAGACTTCTACTGGTCTGAGGCTGGTTCGCCCGAGGCTTGCGCCAAGCTCCGCTCTCAGCAGCTCAAGCTGTTCATGAGCGACCAGTCTTATCACTACTACACTGAGGCTTATCAGACAAACCACGGCTCGCTGCCTTACAACCAGGCTTATGACAAGCGCACTCTTGACGGTGCAAGCAATGTCGAACTGGTTCCGCTGCCGTGCGTGCCTAAAGACTTCCTGCTGCTTACTCCTAAGAGCAACATCTTCCTCATCTTCAACCAGAAGACTGATGATGAGAAGTTCCTCGTGAAGGGCTCGCTGACTAACCACTACGATGTAGACTTCATCATGAACTACTTCTTCGGTACTCAGTTCGAGTCGGTGTCGCCTGAGGTTCTCCGCTACTGGCGCAAGTCGGCACTCTAATCTTAAGGCTGTTGTAGATTCTCTATATATAGGTGGGCAGGGCGACCGTATGGTCTCCTGCTCTCCTCCCTTTTCATCTTCTAAATTTCAATATTATGGCAAAATGTACTGGTGCTGCTACTATATACAGCGATATTTGCTTTACTCCTGGCTCTAAGTCGCTTCCAGGCGTACGTGGTTGGGTCTACGGCATTTCTAAGAAGGATATTGTCAAGTGGCCGACTATCGGCGGCGAGGCTCCTGAGTCTCTCGCAGAGGTGGCTAAGTATACCGGTGACTTCACCCTCGCTGCTGACAAGAAGTGGCACAAGGTGGCGCTCATTCCTAATGAGTCGCAGCTGCAGGTCGAGTCGCAGGGCACTTTCGGTTCTAAGACTTTCAAGGTTACGGGCACAGCTGTAGCTCCTGGCACTGAGGAGGAGATTACCGGTTATATCGCTCAGGCTAACAACGATGAGATGGTCTATCTCTTCATTCAGCGCAACGGCAAGGCACGCATGGTCGGTTCTGAGGCGTTCACTCCAGAGCTGGCTCTGTCGCAAGACCTCGGCAAGGCTGCTACCGATACCAACTCGACAACTATTCAGGCTGTCTGCGACGACGAATATCCTGCTCCGTTCTATCCGGGCAAGATCGAGACCGCCGACGGCGACTTCTCTGGCGCTACTGGCCTCGCTGTCGTACCGGCTGCTTAAGGCTTTTCTTCATATACTTAATAGGTGTTTCATATTTTTGGGGCGGTCTCACGAGCGATCGTGCGACTGCCCTTTTTTAGTTTGAATTATGATCGACGACAAACTTACTCATAATATGCAGGAGTGGCTCGACTCTGAGTCTCACGATCGCGAGTCTATCCTGCATGGTGCGGAGATGCTTCTGAAGCTCAACCGCAACATGGCTTTATACCAGACCATAATCCGCCGTCCTGAACGCTACGAGTCCAAGGTGCGCTACGAACTCAAGAAGTTCCTGCCTATGCGCCTCGCTAAAATGACTCTCCAGGATGTCAAGGCGCTCGATGCTGACCTCATTCCGCAGGTCAAGGCTGCTGTCGATGAGCAGGAGGCTCACGACCAAGAGGGCGAGGCTGACGAGGGTGCTGATGATGATGCGTCTTTCCTGCCGGCTGCTTCGGGCATCCGTGCCGACCACGACTCGCTGCCTGATAGCGTGCGCTGCGTGTGGTCTGACAACCGCGAGCGATGGCACAAAATCAAGCAGCTGTACAATACGCTGCTGGGCATTGAGCAGCCATGCGACCGCTACGAGTATCTCTGCCAGCTCAAAGAGCTTTGGTACACTTACAAAAGCGAACTGCAGCGCTACGACGACTATCAGCCTGATGCTGACAATGTTGATGAGCAGCTCTCTCCTGCTGACATTGCAAAGGAGATTGCCAACGCTCGCTCTTATATCACTAAGTATGCCGACAAGCTGCTTTCACTGCGTGAGGCTACGCTGAAGAATGACGATGCCAAGGCATTCGAGGAGTACAGTGCCCTGCAGAAGAAGGTGCAGAAGCGTGTGTCTGTGCTTGCTGACAACAAGGCTCCTATCGGCGACGAACTTAAGGCTAAACTCGATGAAGCGGGCGTTTTCGTTCCTTCCGCTGAGTGACGCTTCTACCCAGTACCACCTCGGCACTGGGCTACACACGCTCGGTCTGCTCGGATGGATTCTCAAGCAGACCGGGCGTGCCGACGTTTATGTTTCTACGTTCTCAACTTCCGACGCTTTCCTCTCTGGCTTCCTGCGCCTACGTCGCCGTAAGCTTATCAACAACGCTACGCTCGTCGCTGACCTAAAGGCTGCTCGCAAGACGGTGCAGCTCTATCGGCTTATGCAGAGCTGCTTCGACAACGTGTTCCTGGGGCAGAATCACTCTAAGATTGTGCTTGTCAAGACTGCTGACATTACTGTGTCGGTCATTTCTTCGCAAAATCAGACCTATGGCGACCGTGCTGAGTGCACTATGATTACTACAGACACGGCTGCTTATTATCAGCTGTTGGCCGGTCTGAGGGGTGTCGTCGATAAATCTCTTGAACTTAATGGACTATTCCAACGACTTACTGAGCGAGATCGAAAACCATGCGAGGGAGATGATGACCCCGACGGAGATTTCCGCCCTTTTGGGTATTGATGAGCGACAGCTGTGCGACGACATTGCTACTGTCGGCCATCCGGCTCGCACCGCCTACATCAGAGGCTCGTCGACTACTGCACTCGAACTACGTCGCACTCTGCACGATACTGCCCTCGCTGGCTCTCCTTACTCTATACAAGAGTGTCAACGGCTTCTGCAAGTTGCGCAGTCGTCTATCGGCTAATTCAAAACTCAACATTCAAAACTCATAACTCGAATATGCTTCCAGTCAATCTCGACCAATACTCTCGCTATGTCACCCTCGACGACTCTGAGCTTCGTGAGCTCAACGTTGCCGAGGGTGTGCTCGTGCGCCTTCATCGGCTGCGTGGCATGTATGCCTACTGGCTACAGTTCCCCTCGAAGCTCGACAACGACCTCGTGCAATACGACATGGCTATGTTCAAGGTCTCGCGCTCGCTGGCTTACGAAGACCTGCATCTGGTCAAGGTGCTGCTCGGTAATCTGCAACAGACTACCAAGGAGTTTATGCGCTGGAAGATTAACAAGTCCATCGAACAGGATATTGCTGCTGCCCGACGGGCTGGCGATTTCCGCTCGGTGGCTTCACTCTCCAAGGTTCTTGTGCAGAATAACCGTACAGACAAAGACGATGAGCCAGAGCTTGAGTTCGACAAGATTATTCCTCAGAATTTCGAGCCGACCGATGATCCGTCGGTTCTCGGCATTGAGCGCATTCCCGACCTGCGTGGCAAGATCCGTGCGCTGTATAAGAAGTACTCTAATACTATTATACAAGATGCTGAATATGAGGAGGTTCGTGAAGAGATAAAAACTGATGACGATGAGTAACAATACTGCTCCTAACCTGCAATACTTCAACGATGCGCAATACTATACGCTCGCTATGAATACTCGCGACGAGGTTATTGTTGCCGGGCGTGGCGTGGGCAAAGGTGCCATCCAGGCACGTCGCCTGCAGTCGTGCTTTCAGGGCATGCCCGGCTCCATGGGTGGCTTCGTGTCGCCATCCGTGAAGCGCTGCCTTACTAATATCCTGCCCTCTCTGCTAATTCATCTTGAGCGGTGGGGCTACAAGCGTGACCTCCACTATATCGTCGGCAAGCGCCCATGGAAGCGTCTGCATTGGAAGTCGCCTATCTTCACGCCTGCCGAATGGAGCAATACTATTTCATTCTACAATGGCTCTGTCTGCAACATCATTTCGCAAGACCGCACGGGCACTTCTAACTCTATGTCGTTAGACTATGTCATCATCGACGAGGCGAAGTTCGTAGACTTCGAACAGCTCAAAGACGAGACCTTTCAGGCAAACCGTGGCAATGAAATGTACTTCAAGCATTTCCCGCTTCACCATGGCATGACCATCACTTCCGATATGCCGGTCACCAAAAAAGGCTCGTGGTTCCTCAGCTATAAGGATAAGCAAGACCCTGAACTTGTCGAGGTCATCGAGGGCATTGTCTTCCAGATTTGGCGACTGAAGCAGAAGCTCATCAAATCTCCTGACAAGCAGCAGCAAATTCAGCGGCGCATCGATGACCTTAACCAGCAGCTCTCTTTCTTCCGCTCAAAATGTCTTCTATATAAGGAGTATTCCTCGATCGAGAACTTGGCGCTCCTGGGCGAAGACTTCATCCGACGTGCCAAGCGTGACCTCCCTCCGCTCACATTCGCCACTTCTATTATGTGTCAGCGTGTGAGCATATCGGCTGACGGCTTCTACGGTGGTCTGCGTGAGGATGTCAACTTCTATACGGCTCCTAATGAGAGCGTGCTCAACATCCACAATCTCGTGACTTCTGACAATGGTGCCATCCCTGACGACTGCCGTATGGATGCCGACCGCGACGACCGCTCGCCTCTACTCATTGCTTTCGACACTAACAACCTTATTAACTGGCTCGTGGTCGGACAGGTGAAGGGCTCGAAGCTCAACGTTATCAAATCGTTCTTCGTGAAGTACGAGCGCAAGATTCCCGAACTGCTCGAAGACTTCAACGAGTACTATCGCTACCACCGCCGTCGGCAGATTATATTCTACTACGACTCGACAATGGTGGGCACCAACTGGGGTCTGCACTACAACGATCCTCACAAAGAGGTTGTTCGCACGCTGCGCTCAATGGGGTGGACTGTGCGTGAAGTCTACCTCGGCAACCCGATGAACCATGTCGAGAAGAATGCTCTCATCAATAAGATGCTACGGGGTCGTGCCCGTCTGCAGGTGCTTATAAATCGTGACAACAATCCCGACCTCATTATCTCCATAACTTCCGCAGGCGTGCGCAACGGCAAGAAGGACAAGAGTGGAGAGAAGTATGCAGAGACCGAAGAAGACAAGCTGGAGGCCCGTACCGATGGCTCTGATGCATTCGACGTACTCTGCATAGGCGCTGAGACCAAACCCGTATATCAGGGTGCTGCTGGCGTCGCTAATACTTACGGTTAAGTTTTTTCTACGTTGTTTTGTGATAATAGTTTTTTGATTTGTTTGCCACTGGCGCGTGATGCGTAGGTGGCTTTTTTGTTTGGCAATTGCCAAGCTGTATTTTGATGGCTATTAGGTCAGCACTAACTTTGCCTTAGTATAAAACAATATGTATGAGCAACAATATTGACAACGTCGTCTCTCTTGCCGACATCTGCGAGGTTTTGCAGGGCAGGAACGTAGACAAAAAGAAGACCAACGACCAAGGCGAGGGCTTGCCTATTGTGGTGGGTGCCTCCGACATTGTGCAAGGCAGGTTTGTGCCCAAGCGATGGTGCAAAGAGAAGATTAACTACCCCGTCTTTTCTGAAGAGGGTGATATACTGATTTCGGTGGTTGGCTCGCTTGGCAAGATGGGGGTTAATGCCGATGGTCCGGCGGTGTTGTCTAAACATGTTTGCGCCTTGCGCCCTAAGCAAGGTGTGTCGCGCCAGTATCTTATGGCGGTTATATCACGTCTGCTGCTCGATGCCATACCCGATACCGCAGACGATGTGGTACTCGGTTTCCAGAACAAGGTGGATGTCGATGTGCTGAAGAAGATACGCTTCACGCTTCCGGCGCTATTCATCCAGGAGTGGCTGGTGTCGCGCCTTACCTCCATTGCCACTATGATACTTGCCTATAAGGGTAAGCAGGAGGATTTTCTATCGTGCGACGGCATCATCTCTGTTATAGAGCAAGAGCGAAAGGAGCAGCGGGCGCACATGCGAGAGTTGTCTGAAAAACTGGGCAAGATTGCGGATATGCTTGAGAACCTTCCGCCTGACAGCGACACGCTCCAGATGATAGCCGACACCCGTAGCGTATATTCAAGACTCTTAAAAATCCAATAAACATATATACGATGAAGATAGACAAATCAGTAGTGGAGGTGCTTAAGACCTCCGAGATAGACGGCAGTCTTCTGCGACTGCCTGGACAGTTGGAGCGTAAACTCTACGAACGTGTTAGCAAAGTGTTGAAGGCCATCGGCGGCAAATGGTCGAGTGCCAAGAAGGCGTTTGTGTTTAAAGAGGATGTTGGCGACCTTGTTACATCCATTGCCGACTCGGGCGAATTCGTCCCCGACCGTCAGACCTTCCAATTCTTCCCTACTCCCGAAGCTCTTGCCCGTGAGATAGTGGAGATTGCCGGTATACGTGATGGCGAGCGCACGCTTGAGCCATCGGCAGGCCAAGGCAACATTGCCCGCTTTATGCCTTCGCCCGACTGCGTGGAGCTTGACCCGAAAAACCGAGTCATACTTGAGGAGCAAGGTTTCCGTGTGGTTGGCGACGACTTTATGACGTTTGAGCCGTCAGAGCCTTACGACGTTATTGTGATGAATCCTCCCTTCTGCAAAGGTCAGGACGCTCGCCACATACTAAAAGCCGTATCGATAGCCAAGCGCAAGGTCGTGGCCATAGCCTCGGCTTCTGTGTTGTGGCGCAATGATGGCCCGTACAAGGAGCTGCGCAATGTCGTTGAGCAATATGGTGGATATATGCGTGAGCTTCCCGACAAGTCGTTCAAGGAGTCGGGCACAATGGTTAATACTGCTCTTGTTGTGGTTGAAAAATAGTCCTATGTAAAGGTTTTATTATTTATGTCTTTTGCCACTGGCGCGTAATGCGTCTGTGGCTTATTCTTTGTTCTTTAACACTCAGCCTCGGCACTTCGGTGTCGGGGCTTTTTGTTTGTGGCAATTGCCAGTCTGCTTGTGTGGTCTGCTCAACCGCTGATGAGGGGTGTGCCGTTGGCTCGCAACCTCTCAAAGTCACATATTGGGAGGTTCGTCCTACATATTCCGCTCAAGGAGGGGGAGGCAATTGCGAACGCAGCGCAGGGCGGTGTAGTGCTGCTCAAAGTGAATTTGATGCACCCCGCAAAATCTTTCATCCTAAGTCGTTGATTTTTAGGCTGAAAGATTTTGCGGGTATGGAAAAGGTGCGCTTTTTGGCGCTCATTTCTTATTTTTCGGCTTCTTTTTATTGCGGAAAAGAAGCAAAAACGCTTGTCGGGACAAGCCCTTATAGCGGTATTCTCGGTTAGAGAATGATTTTTTGACATCTTGCGCTTATCCGTATGAGAGCCTTTTTATGGCTATGGTACATCGGGTAGAATCTAATATCGTTTTTACTTCGCGAAGTTACGGCGGACGGCTGTCTGCCAAGAACCGCAGTGCTAATGGCTCTGAAATTTTTCGGCAGCCTTCCGAGTTTCTTCTTCCTACGGCTTCCTTCCACAAACTCGGTTTTCCGTAAAATTTCCGCTCCATTTTCTTGTCCTATCGCCTTGGCTCCGCCGTTTGGGTGCGGCGTAAAAAGCGAAATTCGACCCGACGTGAATAATAAAAAAAAACTCTCAAACGGGCTACAGATGAGAGATGTAAAAAGCTCTTTTCTCGCCTCTGAGAATAATTCAAAACTCAAAATTCCCCGATATGCGTACAGCCAACTTCTACAAATACGTTCCCAAGCGCTTCGCTACTGCTGACAAAGGCGCTGAGAGTGTCCGCAACTTCATCTATGCGTTTAAGGACGGTCGCCGTGACGCTACCGACTACGCTATCAATATCGTGTCGGAACGCCTTACAAAATGGTATGGCGTGAGCTGTGCCGACTATGTGCTTTGTTGCATTCCGGCGGCTACCAACGCCAAATATATCAGACGCTTCAAGCGCTTCGCTGCCGAGGTAAGCAAGCGCACGGGCATTCAGAACGGAACGGAACACGTGAACATCTTCGGCAAGCGTGAGGCGAAGCACAACAACCCCGAGCACATCGTCAGCGAGTCGTTCGGCTATGCCGTCAGCACCGACCCCGATTTCTTCAACGGCAAGAACGTGATACTCTTCGACGACCTTATTACTACAGGCACAACAGCCGAGAAGTTTGCCGAAGAACTTGAAGCGGTAGGCGCTAACGTATTGGGAGCGATGTTCTTAGCTCGTACGGTATTAGTAAACAAATAACCTGACATTGAACACTTAACAATTAACATTATGGCATACAATTCTTTATTGCGCGAAGAGCGCCCCGACTTCAAGGCTTATAACAGCGGTTTCGCTTCACTCAACAATGTGGAGCTGTTAAGTATCATCATCGGGCAGGGCAACGACCAGAGCGCAGCCTTACAGCAGGCTCGCCAACTTCTGAATATGTGTGGCGGTAAGCTTCACGACATTGCCAACCGCCGAGCCGAAGAATATGAGGTGGTGCAGGGCGTAGGACCTAAAAAGGCTTTGACGATACAAGCAGCGTTCGAACTTGCCAAGCGCATCGAGCACGAAGCTGCTTCCGAGTGTGAGGTGTTCGACAACGCCCCTGCCGTTTGGCGTTACTTCCGCCCGATGTTGGGCACGGCTGACCACGAGGAGGCGCACGTGCTTCTGATGAATAACCGCTTCCGTCTGATAAAATCGTTTCAATTATCAACGGGCGGACTGACGGAGACTGCTGTGGATGTGCGTGTGGTTCTTCGGGAGGCTCTGATAAACAACGCAACTACGCTCACCCTCGTACACAACCATCCGAGTGGCAACAACCGCCCAAGCCGTGATGACGACAGTCTGACGCTCAGACTGAAAAAGGCGTGCGAGACGATGCGGATTTTCCTCGTTGACCACGTAATCGTTACCGATAGGCAATATTATAGCTACAACGAGGAAGGGAGGCTATAAAACAATAATCCCCACCATTTTGTCGACATCAACAAAATGGTGGGGTGATTTTTTGCGCCCGCCGCGAAAAACGTCGCAGCCATTTTTCGCGGCGGGTCCCAGAGTGGTAAAAAGCCACCGTCAAGAGGCTTTTTGAAGATTCATCTTATTATAGTTGGCATTTATCTTGTTTATGTCAGATTTTAGTCTTACTTTTGCAGGCATTAAGAGCTAACGTAGATTAGGATTTTACTCATAGATATATATAAGCTATATTCATTGGCTTTAGACGTTTCAGTTAAGGTTAGTTTTTTTGTTTATACGACTTAAAAAATTTATTTTGTTTTCGCGGCGGTGTCTGTGAAGATACCGCCGAATATATAGATATGTTATGATTATCATTCGGTAATCTTATCCAAATTGCAAATTTCATCAGGCAGCTGTGAAGCTCCATTCTACAGAATTACGTTTACATAGATCAGGGGAGCCTTCGATGTGATAGCATCGGGGGCTTTTTTGTATTTCGTAGTAAAATAGTTATTGTTTCGTTTGGTAGTTCGTAGTAAAATTACTACCTTTGCAGTGTTGAATTATTAAACAAGCGATCTATGAAAAATGTAAAAGTTTCTAAGATTCTGAGAATCTTGACTGATGACGGTTGGTACTTAGACCGTTACAATGGGGACCACCGAGAGTTCAAGCATCCTACCAAAAAGGGTGTTGTGACTGTCAACGGCAAGCCTTCAACATCTATCTGCGGATGGCTCCTCAGTAGTATTGAACGGCAGTCGGGGCTTAGGTTCTGACTAATCGGGGTGGAGCTGAAGCTCCGCCCCTCCCCTACATTCGAAGCAGACGCTTGTTTTGATATTCGACAAAGAAAGGTGGCGGTCGTGGCTGCCACCTATTTTAAGGCTAACGTATAAAAACTGTATATTATGAGCGATGTTGTGATTAAAGCTGCCCGTACTGCTGACGGCTACTGTTGTGCTTGTGACTTACTGCCAGGTTGGGTCGTTGCCTACGACGGCGACCTTGAGGGATTTAAGGGGTATGTCCAGGAGAGCGTTGACTTCTGGCTCGAAGGTCGCCGCAAAGACGGTGACGCATACCCGGAGGTATTCGATGGCGACTATCGGCTCGTCTACGATTTTGATGTGGCTACGTTGCTCGACTACTATCGTGGCATATTCTCGTTTTCCGCCCTTCAGTCGATAACGGGCATCAACCAGAAGCAGCTTTCACACTATGCGAGCGGCATATCGAAGCCGCGCCCTCAGCAGGTGGAGAAAATAAAGTCGGGTCTGCGCCAGCTTGCCAAGGATATTGAAATGGTCACTGTTTAATTAATTCAACACCGCCGCCCGACCATGCGGCACTATGACCGCTGCAAGTTCTGACTTCGCAACGTTTCATGATTGAAAGAACTCGTTGAGCCCTCGGTGCGTGACGCATCGAGGGCTTTTTTGTGCCATTACAGCAAAAAGTAGATTGAGAGCCTCGTTTTCGGGTGAAGAAATCTAATTTCCGGGCAAAACAATCTACTTTTTTCTTTGGCGTTGTGCCATATTTTTTTCTATGGCCGTCCCGAACGCATCCCGAAGGCATCCCGAAGGCGTCTGGGGTGTGTCCAAGATTTGTCCAAGACATGGCCAAGATGTTCCTTTTGATTCCTTTTCATTCCTTGCCGGCACTTTTTTAAAAAAAAATCGGCGAAACGCTTGCGCATTTCAATCTTATTCCATAACTTTGCCATCGCTAGAATTCTTATGTGGAGCACTCCACATAGTGTGGAGATGCAAAAATTAAAATATACGGCGGTTCGCCTTCCACGTGTTTTTTTGCCCTTTGCGGTGGATCACATGAGAGTTCTAGCAGACGAGGAAGTGCGAGCCGCTTTTTTCGTACCCCTACGTCAACCGTACCGGGCGGTTCCCGGGATAAGGCTAGAATTCTTAAATCATGCAAACAACTGCATCAATCCAGCGCACGGCTCAGTTGCGCCCGTTGGGCATCGGCAAGGCTTCGATCGAGGCTTGGCTCAACGCAAAGAGCAAGGTAATGACAAATCTGTTCGGCATGGAGGTGACCCGGCTTGAGGGGCTTCGTGTGTACGGGGCTTTCGGCCTGATGACGGTGGGGGCTGCGCTGAGTGGCGTGAGCCTGCTCGTGACGGCTCTGTGTGTAGCCCTGGCGGGTTACAACGTGTATAAGCTCAATGTGGAGCATCCTGAGGAGAAAGGAGGTGAGGTATGAATACGGGCAAGGCTAAAACTGAGATAGCTGACTACGCAGAGCGTTACATCGACCAGTTCTCGATGGTGGTGGTGAAGATTGACCGTAAGACTGAGACTCGTTTTGAGGAGCAGGTGGTCAATATGCTTAACAGCGCCCTAAACGGCCTCATGTTCCCCACTTGCGACGGCGACATACTGAGGGCTGACATCGAGACGGTGCTGTACAGACTCGAAGCCAAATTAAGCCACTCGGGCAACTATTTCGCCATCGAGAAGCTGACGAGAAGCATGAGTCCGGGCTGCGAAGACTCCAAGAACGTGGCGCATGAGTTCATTCTCTACAACAACATATACATAGACCATCCCTTCGATGAGATTGGCAGATTTGCCACCATCAGCTTTATACCCGTGCAGGGTATATTCGTGCGCAACGACAACCCGGACACGCATCTGTTTGCCACGCCGTTCTTCGGCGACCGCATAGGCTGGGCAGACGTATATAACAACACTTTGGAGGGCAAGAAAGGAGGCGAAGAATGATTGCAATTGAGAATATCCCTGCGGGGCTGAATGACAAGGAGGCACTGGAGCAGAAAATCGAGCTGCTGCACGACGTGGTGACCCATCTGCTCAACGACACGATAGAGGCTTCGCTGCCTGAGGCGCGCGACCTTGCGCACATGGCGCAGAATGTCGATGAGCTTTGTAGACAACTTCAACAACTTAAAAACGCACTGTGATGACAGAAGAAGACAAGAACAAGACCAAAGACCAGGCACAAGAGATTGACGAGTTCACTTTTGAGCTGCTCGACGCTTATTTCGCCTCCCGCTCAGCCTATCCTGGCAACAGCGAGATAGGGCAGCCGCTCACGCCGGAGTATAAGACTACCGACGACATTGCTACCGAGCTCGACAGCATCATGCCGGTAGACCTGCACACGATCGTGATATATATGCGGCGCAGGGGCTATCGGCTGAAGACTGCTGCCGACGGCTCGCTACGATGGGAGATTTGGCGCGACATGAATTATATGGGTTAATTGAGATTATTATGAACAAAGACGATTGTTGCAGAATATTCAACGTAGAAGACATTATAAATCTTCCGCAGGCTGCTATGGATATCGTCATGGGCGACAGAGAGCGGCGCGATGCTGTATACAGAGAGCTGCTCTCTGTCAATCGCTACGACATGAGCTTCGACTGGTTCAGACAGCTGTATGAAGAGGAGTTCGCGCAACGCAAGAAGCAGAAACAAGACTTCACTCCAGTTGAGGTTTCCGAGATTGTGGCAAAGATTGCATTACCTACCGTGGGTACTATACATGAGCCTACAGCCGGCACCGGGGGGCTTATAATAAGCGCATGGTGGGAGCAATGCAGACGTGCCATACCGTGGGACTATTATCCTTCACAGCACATGATTAGTGTATGGGAGCTGTCCGACCGTGCCATCCCTTTGCTGCTGCTAAACCTAAGCATACGTGGGATAATGGGGTATGTCTACCATGGCGACGTTCTTGAGGGTACCGTCAAGGCCCGCTATATTTTACTAAACCGGAGTGACGATGCTCTCGGGTTTAGCGATGTTGTGAAGGCAGAGGCGGGCGATATTATTGTTGAACAATGTAAATGAAAGGGGGTGGTCAAGATATGACTTTTTTTGAGGTTTATGACAGATGGCTTAACAAGCATAAGGCAGAGATTAAACAATCTACAGTCGCCACTTATTATAGTCTTGGCAATACGTTCACCCGTATTATTGACTCTGATGCGGATATATGTTCTCTTGATGCGGATGTGATGAAGGCCTGTCTTGAGCGGTTCCGCGATACTGGGGCAAGCAATCACTATATAGCTGATTTAATACGCGTATTTAGGATGGTTATGCGCTATGCTGGCGAAGATTTGGGTATAAGCAATCTGCCTTCAATAGATTGGAAAATAAAGGATGTTGTGACGGCTCGTGTCAAGGACGCGACAAGGCAACGTGTGAAAAGATTCACAATCGCTGAATATGAGCGTATGATAAAGACGTTTGAGGAGCATCCGACTCCTGGCAGACTTGCCGTTGTGGTGACTATGTTTACCGGTATCCGAGTAGGAGAGGCATGTGGATTGAAATTTTCTGATATTGATTTCGATGAAGGTGTAATACACATACAGCGTACGTGTGTGTCTATCGGCAAAGCAATTCAGAAAATGCTTCGCCCTAATGAGGAATACGTAATGTCCAGATGTCTGCAATCTCCAAAAAGCGCTTCCTCCGACCGCTACATTCCAATGATACCAAAACTCCGCAAGATACTGCAGTCTTACGCAAAGGTTTATCCTGGTGATTATTTTGTTGCCACGCTATCGGCTGAGCCTACGTGCACACGAACGCTGCGCATTTGGTATGGGCAGATGCTCAAGGCGGCTAACGTCCCTTATCTGAACTATCATTGCTTGAGACATACCTTTGCTACCCAGATGATAGAGAAAGGTGTCGATGTGAAAACAGTGTCCTCAATACTCGGGCATGCCGGTGTTGAGATTACGATGGACACTTATTGTCATCCTTCTGATGACGTTAAACGTGCAGGCATACAAAAGGCTTTCAAGGGTCTGTTAAAGTAGCTTGCAATTATTGTAATATCATATAGTACATTTTTTTACATTGTCTGGCGGCGTGTTCTATGCGAATAGGGCACGCCGCTTTTTTGTATTCTTAGGTTCGGGTGCGAGTTGTTATCTTTGTGGTGTAATAAAAAGACAAAGACAATGATAACAGTCACTCAATCAATTCCTGCTACGTGTTTTTCGGCCAACATCCCTGATGTTGAGTTCTCGATAGGTGGTTTTCGTGCTGCCGTGGTAATGACGGTAGACGGCGAGGAGATATACAACGAGCGTCTGTATCCCGTAGGGGGTAAGATACAGCTCTGCGAACTCGACTGCCTGCTGGGGCCTTACGCCCGGCGTAGCCTTAAGATAGCGCTCGGCATAAAGATAGTGGAGCAGACCGACAGCTCGGACGCTGCTGACACGAAGACGATCAGCGCCGACATAATATATAGCGCAGCCGACATAGGCATGGGTGCCGCCGACTTTATGGCGAAGCGCTTCCTGACGCTGCTTGAGGGCGAGAAGGTGACGGCGCTGAACCGTCTGGAATACCTGCACTATATCGGTACGGAGGCAGCTAAGGTGACGGCTGAATATGACGACGGCTCGACGAAGGCGTTCGATGCTGATGTGGTGGCGGGCAATGAGAGGTACACTACTATAGACGTGTCGCCCGACAAGTTCGTGGCTGACGGCAAGGTTCTGGTGTGTTATGATGTCCAGGCCGGGGAGCGCAGCTTCCGGTTCGCAATCGACTTTGATGAGCCCGACTGCGCCCCGGTTCTGGTATTCGTGAACTCGTTCGGTGTGGAGGAGCTGCTCTACTGCACGGGTACGCATACGGTGGCCCCGACATACAAGCGTGACAGCGGCTACATAGGCCGCTACAACCGCAACTACAACATCGTGGAGACCCGACAGTTCAAGGCAGACACGGGCATCATGCCGTTCACAATGGCTAACTGGGCCGACGAGCTGCTGCGCTCGCAGGAGGTGCACGTGGTGAACTTCAAGGACGGGCATCCTAACGTGGGCAAGGAGGTGACCATAACAGACTCGAAGTCGGAGTACAGCAACGCCGACGACGAGCTGCCCCGCTTCACCTTCACGTACCAGTATGCGCAGCGCAACCACAACGTCGTTGACGTGCTGCGCTCGGGGCGTATCTTTGACAATACTTTTGACAACACTTTTGAATAATTTTGAGTTGTGAATTTTGAGTTTTGAATTGTGCGCTACGCGCATTTTGAATTATTCAATTTTGAATTGAGTATTCAGAATTCAAAACTCAAAATTCAAAACTCAAAATCGCCGAAGGCGACAATTCAAAACTCAAAACTCAAAATTCAAAACTCTCTATGGGTGCTATTCATTTCAGCGACATGCTGCGCCTGATAGACCAGGCTTACCAACACCGCACGCTGGTAGACGTGGCGGCGTGGGAGGGTGGCACGGGCAAGGTGCTGCACTATAAGGGGTGGCTGGTGCATCACGTGAACTGGCGTGGCGGCTACATAAGGCTGCGCAACCCCAAGAACCGTGAGCTGCGCACTCTGCCCCAGATATTCATAATCAATATTAACAATAAACGTGTGTTCTTATGACAAACAGTAATACTACTCTGCAGGCGACTTCTGCCCAGCCAGATGCTGAGGGCTTCCGCCGCTATCATATCGTGCCGTCGGGCTTCGGGGCTTCGAGGGCTGTGGCTTCGGTGAACTCGGAGTATGGCGGCGACTCGTGCGAGGTGTTCGACGACGAGGATGTGCCGGGGGCGCAGGGCATCCGCGACATCAAGGTGGGTGGCCGTGCATACAAATATGTGCAATGGGGCGGCGACGACCAGCTGCCCTACCGTGTGCGCAAAGAGATTATGAGCAATATGGTGACTGCCCAGTGCCAGCAGTTCAACGTCACTTCGTGCTACGGGCAGGGCCTGCGCTTCGTAGACCGCAAGACTAAGCTCGACATTACGGACAAGGAGATTCTCGACTTCTGCCTGCGCAACTCGCTGCAGGAGGTGTTCCTGGAGCAGGCTACGGACATGAAGTTCTACTCGTTCTCGGTGACTGTGATAATCCTCTCGCGCGACGGCAGCAGGATTGTGAAGGTGCGCAACAAGGATGCAGCTTACTGCCGCTTTGAGTATGGTGGTAACACGCCGTCGGGCAATGCCGAGCATGTTTTCTACGGCGACTGGCGGCTGGGCTTCTTCAACGAGCAGAACATAGAGTGCATAGAGCTGCTTGACTACTGGGACCCTCTGGGCGACCTGCGTGTGCGCATGGGGCTGGAGCCTGACCCTGCTACGGGGCTGAAGCTGAAGCCGACGAAGCAGCGCAAGTTTGCTATCGTGAGCCGTATGGCGACTCCTGGCTGCCAGGTGTACCCCCTGCCCTACTACTCGTCTATATTCAGAGATGCGTGGTTTGACATATACCGTCTGATAGGCATCGGCAAGCGCTACATGATAAAGAACACGTCGGCTCCGAGGGTGCAGATAGAGGTGCACGACGACTACTGGGACAATGTGTGTGACAACGAGTGCATTAGCGACGAGCGCAAGCGCCGTGAGCGTAAGGAGCAGGAGAAGCAGAACATCATAGACTTCGTGACGGGCATTGAGAATGCGGGCAAGGCTATGATAAGCGGCTACTACGTAGACCCTAACGGCAAGGAGAACCGCATGGTGCGCATAGTGCCCCTGAACGATGCCGGCAAGAAGGAGGGCGGCAACTGGAGCGACGACATGAGCGAGGCTTCAAACGCTCTGTGCTTTGCGCACGGGGTGCATCCTAACCTTGTGGGGGCTACTCCTGGCAAGAGCCAGATGAACAACTCGGGCAGCGACAAGCGCGAGCTCTTCACGCTGAAGCAGGCTCTGGAGAAGCCTTGGCACGACGTCATGTGCAAGCCATACCATGTGATTCTGCACTACAACGAGTGGAATGAGCGGGCTACGGTAGACGTGCCGATGCTGATGCTGACTACGCTCGACGAGAACAAGGATGCAAAGAAGGTGTCGGGCGATGCCAACGCCAACACTTAACACTTAACACTTAACACTTAACACTTAACACTTAACTCTATGGACATAGTAATTGAGAAACAAGACTTTGAGTGGTCGCTGCCGGTGGGCATGAGCGCTCATAACGAGGTGTATGAGTCGGTGAAGCCTGCTATCGATACGGCGCTCGACAATTACTGCATCTCACTGCTTGGCGATGTTGGCATTCAGCAGGTTATGGCTGCTGAGGAGGGCACTGCCTTAAAGCGTTACTTTAAGATGATGGTGTGCATTGACGGCTTTCTCTCGGTGCTGCGCCAGCTGGACCTGGTGCTTACGCCTACGGGCTTCGGCATAGTGAGCAACGACACGGTGTCGCCAGCGAGCAAGCAGCGTGTCGACGGGCTTGAGGCACAGCTGCGCACGGCTCTGTGCCGGGCGCGTGCCATGACGGTGCATCTGCTGCGCTCGCCAGAGTGGGGCTGCACGGCGAAGGCTGTGCGTGCGATACGCTACACTTATACCGATCATTACTTCTTCTTTGCGTCGGCGAGCTCGGGGGCTTACTCATATAAGGACTGGCAGAACATGCAGCCGGTTATCCAGCGCACAGACGAGCTGCTGCGTGTGCGCTTCGGCGACGAGCAGACAGACGACTTGCTGGACGCTTACCGTCGTGACGACCACGACCGGCTGACGGCTTATACGACTGCGCTGCAGCTGACGTGCGACTTGACAGACCGTGCTGCTGCGAGCAGCGAGGACGTGCGGGGCACGGCTCTGTGGCGCCGTATGGAGCGTGAGCTGGAGGGCAACAGCGAGGTGTATGCGCTGTATCACGGGAGCGATGCGTACAAGGCTGCTCACGTGGAGACGTTCGGCAACAAGAAGGAGTCGACGGCTTTTCTCTTTAACGGCTAACTCAAAATTCAAAACTCAAAACTCAAAATTATGAACTTATGCTGTCCTACTTCGTGGCGTGAGCTGACTCAGGAGCAGCTGCGCTACGTGCTGTTCCTGCTGGCTACTTTCGCCGACCCGGTGGTTGTAAAAACCTACATGTTTATCAGATTTGCGGGTATATATTTAATCGAGAAAAACCGCTGGGGGTGGAAGTGCTCGAAGGGCGGGAGGGTGTTTTACCTGAAGCCGTGGCAGATACATTCATTCATAGGGCAGCTGCAGTTTGTTGCCAGCTTGGAGACGATGGACAATCGGTTGGAGGTTGTGCAGGGTCTTAAGGCTGTCAACGCTCTGCTTCAAGAGGATGCTGAGACGGGGCGTATCGTGAGCTTCCATGAATATCTATGCATGGAGCAGAGATATCAGCGGTTCTTGATGAACCGTGACGAGGACCAGATTGACATTCTCGCCTCGTTTCTGTACCGACGGGCTGACGGCTCGCGCCCTGCGGAGCTGACGCTGACTGCTGCTGAGAGAGTGGGTGTGCTGGCGTGGTTCGGGCACGTGAAGTATGTGATGTCCTACGCTTTCCCTCACCTGTTCAGGAAGTCAAAAGGCGACGATGACACGTCGGACCTCTCGGTGATAGAGAGCATCAACGTACAGCTGCGTGCTCTGACCGACGGCGACGTGACGAAGGAGGCTGCTGTGAAGGCTGTAGACTGCTGGCGCGCCCTGACCGAACTCGACGCTAAGGCGAAGCAGGCAGAAGAGTTCCGGCGCAAGTATCCCAACACTTAACATTCAACGCCTAACACTTAACATTCAACACTCAACATTCCACACTCAACATTCCACATTATGAAAGACCTCTTTCCTGCTCTCGAATACTTCACTCAGCTGGCTGCTGACAACCGCCTCGCTTCTGAGCAAGGCTTCTATCCGTGCCTCTGCTCCGGCCCTGACTCCATAGACGGGGTTATACGGGGCTTCAAGAAGCATCGTAACTTCATCATGGTTGACGACACGACCTCGCAGCAGACCTTCAGCAATGGGGTCGGCTTCTTCCGTCGTGACGTTTACACGGTGTTCATACTCGCCGGCTATCGTGCTGATGACATGATAGACCGCGAGACTAAACTCAATATGTGCCGCACTCTGTTCCGGCAGTTCCACTCCCGACTGCTTCACGATCGCGACGAACTGGGCGATGAGCGCCTGACGTTCCTCGACCTGCACAACGTCTACTCTAACGAATTGCCCCGATATTCTTACAACGGCGTGACGGGGCTATACTTCATGATACGCAACGAGCAACCTATTGATATCAGTTATGACAGAGCGGAGTGGGTTAAATAACATGTCGGAGGCCGAGCACTCGAAATGGGTGCAGGGGTGGAGCGACTTTATGGTGAAGATGTGGCAGGAGAAGATGCTGCAGTTCGCTCCGCCGGTCTACGATACGGGTGCTCTCTCGCGTTCGGTGCAGGGCGTGGTGCATCCGGGTCCGGTGACTACCATTGAGCACCGTTTCCTTGAGTATGGTATCTACGTGGCTCGTGGCGTGGGCAATGGCTACAGCCGTGGCAACGGTGGCGACTTGAAGTTTCTGAAGGACTGGAAGACGAATCCTCACCACAGGCAGAAACGTGACTGGTTCAGTAAAAAATATATGTACTCCTTACACCGCCTTAATGAGTTCGAGGCTGCCTATTACGGGCAGACTTACCAGGGTCTGGTGTCGTCGTTCTTGTGGCAGATGTTCGGGGGCGGACGGAACAATATAGACAGGAGTGTTTCTCAAATGTAAAAATATGGCTACAGATAATGATGTTATAAAAAAAGAGCTTGAGGGCATCCGCGACGAGCGTCGCACTCATGCCAATACTGCTCAGCGCATAGGCAATGCGCTGCTGTCGCTGCTGGGGCGTGTGGAGAATGCCGGCGGCAACTTTCTGCGTAAGGATATCGCAGACACGGCGCAGAAGCTGATTCGCTTTATGGAGGGCCTGAAGCTGGGCGACGGCGAGATGGGGCTTGACGCTAAGGGCGGGGCTGTGCTGAGCGATGTCGTGGTGGACCGTGTGCATGACGCCAAGTCGACGCCTGCCGACCGCGTTATGGTTGGCGCTCAGGGCTTCGACTTGTACATGGGCGATGACGGCAAGAGCCACATGTATGTGGATTATCTCGTGGCGCGCGCTAAGTTTTTTGCGGCGAGTGCGGAGGTGCGCAAGGTGTCGTATTCGGGGGGCACGACCATCTTCTCGAACGCGGGGTCGACGATTGCTAAGGTGACTTATGTGTTTGACGCTGCGGGCGAGAGGGTGATTGCTTACAAGTGCTACGCTCTGGCCGATGACGGCACTACGAGGACTATGAACTGGTGGCATGTGGGCATGATGGCGCTGTGCCAGACGTTCAACGTGAAGGCTGTCGAGTCGGAGAGGCTGCAGAACCGCTACTACTGGCGCATGGTGATTGGTGTGGGTCAGGAGGTGCTTGAGGACTCGAAGCTGTATGACTATGTGATACTGTCGAACGTGCGGGAGTTTGAGGGCGGCGAGGCTATGCTGCCGAACCGTGGTGTGCGTGTGCTGGCTGACGAGACGGGCAGGGTGCTGCGCTGGGGCGGTGTGGCTGTGGCTACGGTGTATGACGGCGAGCTGGTGTCGATGGCTGAGCTGTTTGCAAAGCAGGAGAAGGGCAGGACTACTGACGACGGGGGCAACGTGATTGCGCAGAGGGTGTTCTACGGTTATGAGGCGGTGAACGGCGGCGAGCCGGATGCCCCGGCTGCGGGGGACGTGATTGTGCAGGTGGGCGACCAGATAAGGTGGAAGAGTCACGGCAATGTGATAAAACTGTCGACTTCGACTGAGGACAATGCTACGGACTCGGCTCCTGCTATCACTATGTATCACCAGATTGGCGCGCTGTGGGAGACTGACGAGGAGGACAGCGAGGAGCAGCCGGTCAGGAATCCGTATCAGTGGAAGGAGGTGACGTGTGTGATTTCACCGGAGCAGGTGCTGCTGAATGCGCGGAGGTTCAAGCTGTTCACGAAGAGCGTGGACAACATCATTGAGCCTTATGTGGTGATGTACACTATCGTGCCGAGCTGCTCATGCATAGTGAGGCATACGGCTACACGGTCGACGACTCCGGAGGTTATCGAGGCTGAGACGGTGAAGCGTGTGGGCAATACGACAGAGCTGCTGAGCAGCAGCGACGTGAAATATATGGCTGACGTGGTGTGGCAGGACGGCAACGGTGTGGAGACTATGGCTCTGACTGATGTGCACACGAGGGGTCTGTACAACGTGAAGTCGCTGAAGATTAAGGCTTATATGCTCAAGGATGCGGAGAAGATGCTGGCGGAGTGTGACATTGCTGTGTTGCAGGATGGCGCTGACGGTAAGCCTGGTAGCGACGGTGCGCCTGGTGCGCCTGGAGATAACGGTACGGATGGTGAGAGTGCTATTGAAGTGATGTGGAATCCTAATCCTCTCGTACTCTCTACTGAACGGGACAGCGACGGCAATGTATCTGCTGTGATAGATTCGGACAGTGTAGCACGGGTGAAATTTAGTCGTGACGGTGAGGACTGGGGTATGAGTCATATTCTCGGCTACCCTTCCGCGCAACCGAGAGGTTGTGACGCGGTAGTGGGAGCAGACAACGATGGTTTTTACGTCCGTATCAAGAGTGTCTTTCAACATACTGTCACGGCATCTGACGGCACGACCATTCTGGTGCCAGTGACTACTGCGAGTGTCACTTTAGCTGCGAGGTATAAAGCTGCTGATGGTACGGACAGCTATATCTATACCACGCTGAAGGTGGACATTGAAGTATCTGCGGTGTGGGGCGGCATCGAGATGAACATGAAGGGACTGAAAAGTGAATTCACTGAGGTGAGCAACAAGTACGACAAACTGCCGCTGAAGACTCCGGGCCAACTGACGGAATATACTTCGACTATCAAGCAGACGGCACGGGATATTTCGCTGAAGGTGAGCGAAACGGCTGTGGGCAGGAAGAATTTGCTTGTGGGGAGTGCGCTGAAAAGGCAGGGAGGCGTAAGAATCGGTACATACGAAGGTGGCGGAATTGAAACGCTGAACGGCGTAAATGGAGTGAACTGTGCTCATGTCATTTCAGCTGGTCTGGATTATTTCTCAGGTTTATTTTGGTGGCCTATAACCCCCGACTTGACGAAATGTATCAAGATTGAAAAGAACAAGAAATATACAGCTTCGGTATGGGTAAAATGTGACAGGTTGGACCCATTGGTTCGTATAGAAATAAGGTGGGCAGAAAATGCAACGGGAACACGTTTATCTGACGGATTTTCCGAAAGTTTTCAAATCAAAAAGATAAAAGAATGGCAATTCTGTTCGTTTACGTTTGATACGGGTAATACTATATACGACTATATAGAATGTAACTTTTGGGCGCGCAGTAAAGAAGACGGAATAACTACTAATGCCTGGTTTTGTCAACCTATGTTGGTCGAGGGCGACGAATATGTAGGCTGGTCGCTGTCGGAGGATGATGCTGAGTATATCGGCGGCAATCTGCTGGATAATACTGATACGCTGGTGCAAGGCGGCAACTTGGTGGTAGCAAATGGCAATCTATATACTGATGCGAACTCATATAAAGGCTTCCCGACAAGGCGGGTAAATCTTCTGAATGCTTCTGACAATAACAGAGTTGTATTGCAATGGGATTTGGAAAGTGGCGATGTGGTAAAACAAGGTCAAGATTATATGCTTTCGTTTTGGGCTAAGGGTAAAGGCGTGTTTGACCTATTATTCTATAAAGATGGCAATCAGAACATATTTGTTGAGAAGAGTAATGATTATGGAGGTAACACATCGACTGATACGTATGGTACCGCGACGATAAAGTTCAAAGATGATTACTCTTGGCAACAATACTGGGTACACTGGAGAGTGATGGGCAGTAATCTGCCTAAATATGTGTTGATACGCTGCAACAAAGGCACTGATATGTATGTCTCTCAGCCTAAGCTGGAGTATGGGGCCACGGTGACTGAGTATCGTGCGACGAAGACTGACTATGTTGAGGACAAGAGCGTGGCTGGCAAGCTGCTTGACACGGGTATAGATATTGAGCACAAACAGATAACACTAACGGCGGATAAGACATTAATACGTACTAATGACGGCAGGCAGGTAGCGTTGTTTGGCAAAGACGGGCTAAACGCCTCGCTGGTAAAGGCGCAACGGCTTGAAACGGAGGGCGCAGAAGCGGCTGTGAGGATTGAAAACGGAATGATTGCTGTGCTTGGGCGTGGAGGTGTGCCTAACATCAAATTCGGCGTTAACAGCGACGGATATGCTGTGATGCAATATTTTGACAATGCCGGCAACTTGCTGTATGACTTAGGCCCTGCGGGTCTGGCAAAAATAAGCACGCAGAAAGCATCAATGATATTCTCAGAGTGGATAGATGTGAGGGGAGCTAATTTGGCAGCACCGTATATTAAGAAAAAGACGTATACAAGCAGTAAAGGCACATATAGTCTTGATTTTAATGTCGCGAGCTCGGAAGCAAATGACAGATTGCTGTTCGGTAAATATGCCCAGCCGGGTACGCTGGTGTCAAAGAATTTGGGCTTTACACAATTGACGCATCTGTATCTGTACAGTGCTCCACGTGTTGATGGCGCAATTGTTTTGGATGATGACTCACGTAGAGGTCTTGGTAATTTGGATTTGACAAAAGCTGCAGACGGTGTCTATTTTACAAAGGAGTGGCCTCTTGCTGAGAATGGCAAACTTACAAATGTTGCTACTGGTCCGTATATACCTGCTGATGCTAAAATCAAGGATAATATGCAAAGTAATATCTTGCTGCTTGATGGTACAGAGGTAATGTTGATGCCACGCTGCTACTTCAGCGGCTGGATGAAGCAGGATAAGCTGACCGCGTACTTGAAGCCGGTCATAACGAGACTTGAAATATTCAGTTGGCAGGAAATGCAGATTAGTGCAAATAGCGGTTTGACGCCGCCTATACAGCAGTAGACATAAGATAAAAAAACATTGAGATATGACAGATTATGAAATTGTAGACGTTACGAAGCTTCAGAAGGCTGAGGGCGTAAAAGATGGTGACACGCTGCTGCTGATACGCCAGCAGGGCGACGGCACGAGTATATGTATGCGCACTGACGGCGCACAGTTTAAAGGCACTGACGCCTATGACGTGGCGAAGGCTAACGGCTTCAGCGGCACGCGCGAGGAGTGGGCGCAGCAGGTGGCGAGGATTAATGAGGTGTCGGCGGCGATAGACAACGCCAATGACACCGCCAGCCATCCGACGAAAATCGGTGCTGATAACTATGTTTATGAATGGGACAAGGCGACAAAGGCTTACCAGAAGACGGGCATCCTCGTGAAGGGCGACAAGGGCGAGAGAGGCGCTACGGGCGCTCAAGGAGAGCAAGGCCCGCAGGGCGCGAAGGGCGAGACGGGTGCCAGGGGCGCTACGGGCGCAACCGGGCCGCAGGGTGCTCAAGGCGCTAAAGGCGACCGTGGCGAAAACGGCAAATCGCCGATAATCAAAAACGCATCGTGGTGGATCTGGGACGAGGCGAGCGGTGCGTACAAGGACAGCGGCATGTCGGTGTCGTCGCAGTATACGCTGACGAAGGAAGGCATAGAGAGTGTGCTGACGGGTGATGTCAGCTCGCACTCGCATAGCGCTTATGCTCTGGCGGGGCATACTCACACGCAGTATGCAGCTGCTGACCATACTCACAGCAATTATGCCTTGACAACTCACAAGCATACCGAGTATGCAGCTGTTAGCCACACACACGACAATTATGCGCTTACGGGGCATAAGCATACAGAGTATGCGCTGGCATCGGCTCTCAGCGACTACTACACTAAAAAGGAGGTAGAGGATATGGTTGGCAATGCCGGCGGCGGTGTAGACGAGAGCTGGCTGCAGCAGAAGGGGTATCTAAAAAAGAGCGACATGAAGGAGACTGTTGTCATTAAGCTTGTGAGTGACAAGGGAGAGTCTGACTCCGGGCTGATTGGCGCGACTGTTACTGTGAGGGGTAAAGGAATTGTATATACCAAAAAGACTTGGCAGGGTAGCCCGATAAGCGTTAAAGTGATGTGTGATAGAGATGTGACGATAGAGGTTAGTGCCGTAAAGATGTATATGAAGCCAAAGGCATTGACATATACACCGTCGCCACTGTATAACAGAGAGGTGACATTTACGTATAAGGCTCTGGAGCTGGGTGTGTTTATTATTGATAAAAATGATAAGACCTATAAAACAGCTGAAGAATTTAGAAACTCGGGTACAGATATTAAGGATGTCATCGGCACACTACTCGTTACAGATAATGCGGCTATTGTGGTAGCCAATTACAACTCAGAGCGAATTGATTGGGGTCCTGGAACTCTTGTTAATGGATGTACAGTTGCAGCTTCTTCAAGTGAAGCTGCCCAGGATTTTGCAGGTGCTGCGAATACAGCAGCCATCATAGAGACGTATGGCTTATCACCTAATATAGCTGCCGCTGTATGTTATAACTATATATTTGGAAATGGCAGAAGGGGACATCTCATGTCCGCAGGTGAGGGAGCTGTAATACAACGAATGTGTCCTAATATAAATAGTTTGATGAGTAGTATAGGTATAAATACCAATTCTATAATACAATCAAATAAGTACTACTGGACCTCTACACAAAAGAATGCTTCATCCGTTTATAGATATTTTATGTACAGGGATTCCCCAGAAGACATTTTAAAGGGATATATAAATTATGTTATCCCCATCTATTCACTATACGATTAAAACAAGTAAACTAT